>Ga0335070_10000159_pt1 | contig 76940 bp, 51 predicted proteins | sample Lox_Sample_13_FD_206722 | JGI IMG/M metagenome (GOLD analysis project Ga0335070, IMG submission 206722) | Soil microbial communities from Loxahatchee National Wildlife Refuge, Florida, United States - Lox_Sample_1.3 | ecosystem: Environmental > Terrestrial > Soil > Wetlands | place: USA... | reverse complement strand
AAATTAGTTTAAAAATTTTATATTTTAAACTAATTTGCGGCTTTTTTTAATGACTAGAAAAGTAGAATTAAACTTTTATCTTTGAATTTAATGATTTTATATTAAAATTTAATGATGCGTCATTTAATATTTAATAAAAATATTTAAATGGATACTTATTATAACCTAGTAACTGGCAAAAGAGCAAATAAAGAACTACCTTTAATATTATATAATTTAAAAATGAAAAATAACCAGAATTTCCATAATACTAAAAATAAAAATTATAATTCTATTCAAATGTATTTTTTTTATTTTGAAATATATGTTAAAACTATTTTATGTTGTATTTGAATGTTTATTGATTTTATATATAAAACTATTTTTCGCCGTATTTTACGGTTCGTTTATAAAAAAAATTATAATGGTAATTTGAAAATAGTAAAAAAAAAAGCAATAAAAGATTTAGTTAAAAATTATATTAATAATTATTGTTCGGTGACAGTAATTCTAATTAATTATTATTATTATTGTTGCTATTATTATTACATACCTGTAATAATTATGATTTATTCTTGTATTAATATATGTGATATTCATATTCACCTTAATCTCTCTACTATCTTAGTTAATTTTTTATCTCACTTAAATTTTATAAGTTCTTATATATGAATAGAAGATAATTTTGATATATTTTTAACTAACATGAATCCTAATTCTGGAGGTGTACCTAATGAAAATATGCCTAATCCTAGTAATATTCCCAACCAAAATGGGATGCCTAACCCAGGTGGAATGCCTAATCCTGGAGGAGGTATGCCTAACTACGGAGGTGGTGGATATGTGCCTAATGGAGATAATAGATCTGATTCACGTAGGTCAAATCGTAATACACATCCGAATACTACTACTAATTCTAGTAATAATAATACTAATGATTATTGAGATACTGTTATGAATTCTAACAATAATAATACTAATTCTAACAATAATAATACTAATTCTAACAATAATACTAATTCTAATAATAATAATACTAATGGTTATTGAAATACAGTTATTAATCCTAGAACTAATATAAACAGTAGTTACCCGGCTAATTCTAAAGAATTAGCAAAATACTTAGAATTAGCAAAATACTTAGAACAAAAAAAAAGTGAAATAATAAAGAGTAGAGAAGATAAGGGTATTTCTAGTCGATCTGTTAATTTAGGAGATATAGGATTATATATTTCAAAAGGAAAAAATGTTTATAAAGGAGATAAAGTTGCTGCCGTTAGGCTATTACAAGAGTTTTTGCAAAAAAACAATAATTCGTTTCCTAAATACCCTAAAAATTTTAGCGAAATTATTATAAATGATAATTTATTAAATGCACTTAAAAATTCAAATTCAAGGGTCTAAAAATTTTAATGTAATTTCTGTACTAAAAAGTTTTTAATTATATACTATTGAAAACTAATTAAGAGTTGCTTAATTAGGAAAAGATTTAAAAATAATAATATATTTTATTATATTTGGTCTATGAATTTCACTATTGATTTTTTTAGACAAATCTAAAAATGATAATACATTTTTTATATATAAAGGTAAATATAAAAAATATTTATTCTTCTTCTAAGAATATATATTTTTTAAAAAATAAAAAATATTTATTCTTCTTCTAAGAATATATTGACAGTTGTGTTAAGAGGTTATCTTAAATCTAATATACAATATGCTTATACAGAATTTAAAATACGTAACGGGGCTTTTGGATTAAAAAGTTGAGTAAGTAGTTTTTAAATTGTTAAAAAGTATTTCAGTGTTGCTTAATTTGGATAAATCTAAAAATGATAATACATTTTATTATATTTGATCTATCAATTTCAATGTTGCTTAATTTGAAAAAAATTTTAAAATGATAATACATTTTTTTTATATTTGATTTATCAATAACTAAATGGGAAAAAAAAATCCCTACAAAAAAAAGAATATAGGTATATATATATAACAGGTATATATATATAATAGGTAAATTTAATAATTAAATTTGATCTCGCGAAAAATCTTTGTAAAAAAAAAAAGAGAATTGGCTGAGTGGTTTAAAGCAATAAGCTTGAAACTTATATGGTTGAAAAGACCACATCCGTTCGAATCGGATATTCTCTGTTAAACGGGTTAGAGCCGGGTTGGTTAGGCGCCTCATTTGGGTTGAGGAATAGTTATGTTCGAATCATAATAACCCGATAAAAAAAATAATTTTGTCAAAAAATATATTTTTAATATCTAATGTAAAATATTAAATATAAAATATATTTTTTATGTAAAATACAGTTTTTTTTTATATTTATAAGTATATTATGTTTAAGTAAATATATTGAAGAGTAAATTTGTACTATTTTAGTGGGGGGGTTAAATTTTTTTGTATTTTGGTTTTACGATTTAAGATTTTATTTTACGATTTAAGGTTTTATTTTACGATTTTAGGCTTTTTTTTTATGATTTTAAGGTATAGCTTTTAAAGTTTTGTAGAATTATCTTGTTTTTTTTTTATACTTAAAATTACATTAAGATTAAAACAAAGTAAACTAATTATAATTTTTTTAAGCCTGTACCAATATTCAGTTTTATTTTACAGTGAAATAAGTGTAAGAGTCAGTAACTTAATAGGTAAAGGACTTTCTTGTCGAGAAAGTAGATGCCGGGTCGAGGCCGGTCTGACTCGATTATAATAATAATTTTATTTTTTTTTTATTTATTAATAATAATATATATAATAATATATTATATATATTTTGTATATAATATATATATATTCTTTTTATACTTTTATAAATAATATTACATTATTATTTATATAATAATATTACCTATTTATATTGAATAATATCACACTACTTGTATATTATATAAGATATATAAATCCCTATCTTATATAAGATATATAGATACCTATATTATATATGATATGTAGATCCCTATCTTATTTATAGATAATTGTCTTGCATACATATATATATTATGAAAACTGAATAATGTTTTATAAAATAATGTTTAATAATGTTTTATGAAGTTTTTTAGATTAATATTTAAATGATAACAAATATTACAAAGGAAAAGTTGCCACAGGTAAGGCGAGATATTTGCTAAATATTGTGTTTAACACCTAGATGTTCGAATCATCTCTTTTCCGTATAAATTTACAGTGAAAATGTCTAAAATAACCTTCTTTTTATGTTAATAAATATAAAATTATTTATTTTTATAATTTTTTTTTTAGAATTTTTTTTTTAATTATTTTTTAATGATATTATTTTTTTTTTTATGGAATTATTTTTAAATTAGAAATAATCAAATTATGTATATAAATATATAAAGAGTATAGTTTAATTGGTAAAATAGGAAGCTTCAAACTTCAAATTTTCAGTTCAAGTCTGGATGCTCTTGGTTATAAGTTTAGATATAATATATAGTTTAGATATATTATATATTAAAAATAATAATATATTATATATATAATTATATAATATATATTATAATGTGATATATACACAAATAATACATTATACACAAATAATATAATTATATACATATATAATTCATGTACACGAAAATAATACATATAGATTCCTTAACTTAATTAGGTAAAGTGTACTTTTGATAAGAGTAAAATCAGCGTTCAAACCGCTGAGGAATCAATTATATATATATTCTTTAACTTAATTAGGTAAAGTGTATTTAAAAAAAAAAATCAGCGTTCAAACCATTGAGGAATCAATTAAAAAATAAATTTATAATGCATATTTTTTATAAATTCATAATGTCTACATAATTAGATGATTTAGACAATTTTCGTGGTTCAGATGATCTAAGAGGGGGGGCTACCATTAATTATAATTTATAGTGTAAAATTTACAGTGTATATATATTATATATATATATATATAATGTATATAGCAAATTTAGAATGTATATTGAAATATATAGATTTATCATAAAAAAATTAATATATTAAAAAAAAATTTTTTTTTATACATTATAGATTACAAAAAATGTATAGCTTATTTGGTTATAAACATGCAAAGAATAAAGCTGCTGTTTTAATATTAGTTTTATGTTCAGAGTTGAAAAAAAAAAAGATCAAACTATCTTCTACAATAATTAAATGCCACTTCATAAAATATACCCTTCGTATACTTTATGTATATTATTAAGGAGGTTGTTTATCTGAATACTTTTTTCATCTATTAAATAATAATTTGTATTAAAAATAGTTTTTTCACTTGATTCTTTTTATTCGGAACTATTATTTCTATATATTAAAAAAACTAGAGTTAACAAAATAAAAACACATTAAAAAAATTTTTTTTAGTTAATACATATAAGTTATAAATTACAGTTTTTATTTTTGCTGAAAAAGGTTTTCTTTTATACTAGCAAAACATATTTAATTTTTTGGTCTCGTCATATAATGGTTTCAATTTTTCTAAAGAATTAAAAAAATCATCTATTTCTATGTGAACTGAAAGATGATTTTTATCAAGTAATGCAAAAGATATTGGTACATTGTATTTAATATTTGCACTATTTTCTGGATTAGTTGGTACTGCTTTTTCTGTTCTTATAAGATTAGAATTATCTGGACCAGGTGTTCAGTATATAGCAGATAATCAACTATATAATAGTATAATAACTGCACATGCGATCTTCATGATTTTCTTCATGGTCATGCCTGCTTTAATAGGAGGTTTCGGTAATTTCTTACTTCCATTATTAGTAGGGGGACCTGATATGGCATTTCCGAGATTAAATAATATATCATTCTGATTATTACCTCCTAGTTTATTATTATTCCTATTTGCAAGTGGAATAGAAAATGGGGTAGGTACAGGATGAACTCTTTACCCACCCTTAGCGGGAATACAAAGTCATAGTGGACCAAGTGTAGATTTAGCTATTTTTGGTTTACATTTAGCTGGTATAAGTAGTTTACTAGGTTCTATTAATTTCATTACTACAATATTAAATATGAGAAGTCCTGGAATTAGATTGCACAAATTAGCCTTATTTGGTTGAGCTGTTGTTATTACAGCTGTTTTACTATTATTATCTCTACCAGTATTAGCCGGTGGGATAACCATGGTTCTTACAGACCGTAACTTTAATACATCATTCTTTGAAGCAGCTGGAGGCGGTGATCCTATATTATTTCAACATCTTTTCTGATTCTTTGGTCAAAAATGGCCCTTTGTATTTAATACAACGCAACAAACTATATGCGGGGAGTTCGTGTTATATTTATTAGGTACTTTATGCATAAGCTATATTATATATACCGGTAAAGTAAAAACCCTTATAAATTACGATAATCCGCAAGTAACCAAAGCGTTTAACTCGTGAGTAGGTACTTCAGAGGCCATATGTTTGTTAAATAAAAATATAAGATATATTCATACTAATAAAGAAGATAATAATAAAAAATTTAAACAGTGATTAGCAGGATTAATAGATGGAGACGGTTGTTTTACATTTTCAAAGCAAGGTTATGCAGGATTAGAAATTACTATGGACATAAGAGATGAATATGCATTACAAGTTGTTAAAAATGTATATGGTGGATCTATAAAATTAAGATCTAATGCTAAAGCATTGAGATATAGATTACATCATAAAGAAGGTTTATTAAGACTTATAAAGGATGTTAACGGATTAATTAGAAATTCACACAGATTAGTTGAATTGAATAAAATTTGTATTAAATATCAAATAAGTTTAATTTTACCTGAAAAATTAACATATAATGATGCTTGACTATCAGGTTTCTTTGATGCAAACGGGTCAATAAGTATAAATAAAACTAACTGACAACTATCTTTAACAGTAACTCAAAAAACATCTGAGTTACTTAATCCTTTAATTGATCTATACGATGGAAATATTTATGTAGATAATGGGAGTTCTCAATCTTTTAAATGATATATTACTAAAAGAGAAGATGTACTTAAATTAATAGAATATTTTAAAGAAAATCCACCCAAATCAGCAAAAATTAAAAGATTACATTTAGTAAATAATTTTTATGAATTAAAAGATATGAAAGCTCATAAAGCTTTATCTGGAACTTTATTAGCAAAAAGTTTAGAAATTTTTCATAAAAAATGATTAAATTATGAATAACTTATAATTATTTAAAGAGATGGTCCAAACATTTAAAAATAAATGTAGCATCCAGAAGTTAAATATATAGGCTTCTTAACGTTGCCATGTGCTGGGACTACTTCGTCATATAGTTTTAAATACTACATCTTAAATGACACAGTAAAAAAGTTAAAACAAGGAAGTAAATCAGCAGGTAACCCTTTACTATGTAGAGGTGGAACCTCAGAGACTTTACGCAACGAAATTGTATCAAGTACAGAAAATATAAAACCTATTTCTGTACATAACACTAAACATTTAAAGCCTTTGAATGATGAGCAATTTGGACATTATTTAGCTGGTTTGATAGATGGCGATGGACATTTTAGTACTAAACAACAATTAGTGATTGTATTTAGTTCATCTGATGTTTCTTTAGCCTACTACATAAAAAAAAGATTAGTATTTGGTCATGTTAAAAAAGTTAAAGATAAAAATGCATATATATTAGTTATATCTAATAAGGAAGGTTTAATAAAAGTAATTAACTTGATTAATGGTAAGTTAAGAACTGATAGTAAATTTAACCAAGTAATTAATAATATACTGAGTCATTCTAGCTATGTTAATTTAAAAGAAAACACACTATTCAAAGCTAATTCAACTAAAGATTTAAAAAATCTTTGATTAGCAGGATTTTCTGATGCTGATGCTAGTTTTCAAATTAAAGTGTTAAATAAAGCTAATAGAAATAAATCAGAAATTAGATTAAATTTTCAGATTGACCAGAAGAATAGTGATATGTTATTTTTAATAAAAGATTTTCTCGGGGGTAATATAGGCTATAGAAAAAGTCAAGATACTTACTACTACGGATCTACTAGTTTCGGGTCAGCTAAAAATGTAATAAAATATTTTGACGTATTTCATTTACAATCAAGTAAGTATGTCAACTACTTAAAATGAAGAAAAGCCTACATATTAATACAGAATAAAGATCATTTAACAGAACAAGGAATTAAAAAGATCATTCAACTAAAAGGTACAATGAATAGGTTAAATAAAGATACAATTTAAGATAAAGTCCTAACAAGGATGTTAAGTTTTTGAGTATTAATTAGAATAGATTATAATATGTAACTCTTCGGTTAATCAAAGTTATTGTTATATATTAATTATTCCTGGTTTTGGTATAATAAGTACTACAATTTCAGCTAATTCAAACAAATCTATATTTGGTTATCTAGGTATGGTCTATGCCATGATGTCTATAGGTGTATTAGGATTTGTGGTTTGAAGTTGAGTTTTGGCTTCGCCTCATAGTGATATGAGGACTTATATTTTTTATTTCGCTGTAAGCTGGAACGGTTTAGTGCTAATTAGTACCTTGAACGGTGAAAATTTAATTAGCTATACCCAATCAGCCGGCAATCTGTCCCTGTGCTCATCAGAGAGTAAAATACAGAGTGCTTCAGAGACTATACGCGAAACATCTTTTAATTTTTCAGCATTTCGTCAGTATTATAATACACTATTTGGAAATGCTGCGCAACATCTATCCAATAACTGATTAACTTGATTTATTGGTTTTGTAGAAGGAGATGGTGCCATTCAAACTTATGCGAATGGTACAAGAGTACGTTTTGTTCTTACTCAAAAGGAAAGTGCTATTCTTTTCTATATCCAGAAAAAGTTAGGAATTGGTACTGTTAAACATTTTCCACAAGGGAAAAGTGGTAACAAAAATGATTTTTACAGATTAATTGTAGATAATCCCTCACATATTCTTCTATTAGCCTTTTTATTTAATGGTAATCTGGTTCTTACTCACAGAATACAACAATTATCTTTGTGAGTTCAAGCTTTAAACAATCGTTTTGGGGCAAATACAATTCTATTGATTAATACTGCTGTTTCAGTTACATTACAAGATGCTTGATTATCTGGTTTTACCGACGCTGAAGGATGTTTTAATGTATCCATAACATCGAATGCGAGATATGCATTAGGTCATGTTATAAAAATGCGTTATCTACTTGATCAGAAGGATAGTTATATTCTTCTGATCATACGAAACCTTTTTGGATTTGGTAAAGTAACTCTTAGATCCAAAACGGACGGTGTTTATCGTTACACAGCTACAGGGTTTAAATCAATGAATGATGTAATATCTTACTTTAAAGTATTTCCATTACTTACTAAGAAGGCCCAATCTTTTGATAAGTGATTAACCATCCATAATTTCGTTTCTAATAAATTACATCTTACTGAAGAAGGATTAACCCAAGTAAGAGTATTACAGAAACAGATTAATATTGAGAATGGTATGACAAAAAAAACAGGATCTGCGCATCCTTAGTGTTATTTATTAAAAGATGAAGATATAGTCCGATTCTCCTTGTGAAAGGAGCGCATAGCTTTATAGCTAAGCGGGCAGATATGAGGAATAACTGCTAACATTTTGCACCACATGTATACAGTAGGACTTGACGTGGATACAAGAGCTTATTTCACAGCTGCTACATTAATTATAGCAGTACCTACTGGTATTAAAATATTCTCATGATTAGCTACTTGTTATGGAGGATCGTTACATTTAACACCTTCAATGTTATTTGCTTTAGGTTTTGTATTTATGTTCACTATCGGAGGGTTAAGTGGAGTTGTTTTAGCTAATGCTTCACTGGACATTGCATTCCACGATACTTACTACGTAGTCGCTCATTTTCATTATGTTTTAAGTATGGGTGCAGTATTCGCCCTATTTAGTGGATGATATTTCTGAATACCTAAATTACTGGGATTAGATTATAATATCTTATTATCTAAAGTTCATTTCTGAATTTTATTTATAGGTGTAAATGTAACATTTTTCCCTCAACACTTCTTAGGTTTACAAGCTATGCCTAGAAGAATTAGTGATTACCCTGACGCTTATGCAGGATGAAACATATTAAGTAGTTTTGGATCAATAATTTCTGTAATAGCTACTTGATTATTCTTATATATTGTTTACAAACAGTTAGTAGAAGGTAAAGCTGTATCTAGAGACCCTTGAAAAATACCTCAATTCTTTAGTGACATTTTACAAATATTATTAAACAGAGCTCATACTAGCTTAGAGTGATGTTTAAACAGTCCACCTAAACCACATGCATTTGTAAGTTTACCTTTACAAAGTAAACCCAGTTTATAAGGATGCACTTTACACGAGGTAGTTTCAGAAAAACCATGTCCTAACTGTTTCAAAGAGGGTGAAACTATTTGGGTAATACCTGGTAAATGTTGTCCTGAGTGCGGGACACCAGTAAATGATCGTAAGATCGCATTAATTATACCAGGAATTATATTATTAACGGTATTAGTATTAGGTATTTCTTTAGGTATTGTTTTATATTTAGGTATTTCTAATTTTGCTTTTTCTATTTAAGTATTCCTAGTTTTTATTTTTATATTTAGGCATTTACTATTTTTACTTTTTTTAATCGCTTTTTAATTATATATGGCTGTGTATAATTTTGCTATTAATAATAATTCTCAATATTTTATTTGTTCAAATAATAATCTACAAGGTTCTTTCGATATGAATAAAAGCCCTCTTGATCAGTTTGAAATAAGAGAATTATTAAGCTTAGATGCTGCTGTATTAAACGATCTTCATATTAGTATAACTAATATTGGATTATACTTAAGCATAGCAGCTTTTATTGCTTTCATTTTTAATCTTTTATCCACCAATTCAAATAAATTAGTTTCAAATCATTGATCAATTATATCTGAATCTATTTATGCCACTGTACACAGCATAGTAACAAGTCAAATAGATGGTAAAAAAGGACAAATCTATTATCCTTTTATTTTTTCATTATTTATTTTTATATTAGTTAATAATTTAGTAGGAATGGTTCCATACAGTTTTGGTTCAACTTCCCATTTTATTTTAACATTTGCACTTAGTTTTACTGTTGTACTAGGAGCAACTCTATTAGGGTTAAGAAAACATGGTTTAGTTTTTTTTTCTTTATTTGTACCGGCAGGTTGTCCTTTAGCTTTATTACCTCTATTAGTTCTTATTGAATTTATTTCATATCTTGCGCGTAACGTTTCTCTTGGATTAAGATTAGCTGCCAATATATTATCAGGGCATATGTTATTAAATATATTAAGTGGATTCACTTATAACATAATGACTTCAGGATTTTTATTTTTCTTTTTAGGGTTATTCCCATTAATATTTATTATAGCTTTTTCAGGATTAGAGTTAGGTATAGCATTTATTCAAGCTCAAGTTTTTGTAGTTTTAACTTGTTCATATATTAAGGACGGATTACATTTACATTAAAGATGTATTACATTAAAAACGAATTACCTTGAAAAATAAAAAGTAGACAAATGTTTAAGATTAATATTATAAATTAATTCAAAACCACATTACAACAATTTAATTCCCTCCTAAGTCTCATAAGTTTGCAACTATAAAGTAAATTTTCTAAAAAGGAAGTATTACTGATTTTTTTTTTTTAGTCGATTTTTTTAAGAGGAAAAAAAAGTATTATTAGATTTTTAATATTTTAATTGCTTTTCTATTTAATAGCCTTTATTATTTAATAGCTTTTGTTATTTAATATCTTTTGATATTTAATATCTGTCACTTAACGCCCATTTAATTTTATTGTTAGTACGTTTTATCTGTTTATGATAAAATGTTATTATTATTAGTGCATAATTTATAAGTCATAGAAATTAAAAATTTTTAGAAATTTAACAAAAAATTTTTTTTTAATTTAAATAACGACATTTTAAGATTAGGCGTACTTAGGGCAGCATTTATAGATTTTTATATTATGTTTAATAAGAATTTTGATATGTTTGAGATTTTCTTTGATGAATGTGACGCGCCTAGGGCGTGAGGTGTTTATTTTCAAGATAGTGGTAGTCCCCAAATGGAGGCTTTAGTGGAGTTACATGATAATATAATGTACTACTTAACGATCATATTGTTTAGTGTTGGATGAATACTACTTTCTATTATAAGAAATTATGTTAATAATAAAATAAGTAATAAATATTTAAATCATGGTACTTTAATAGAGTTAATATGAACAATTACTCCTGCTTTAATATTAATATTAATTGCTTTTCCTAGTTTTAAATTATTATATTTAATGGATGAAGTTACTGATCCATCTTTAAGTGTATCAGTAGAAGGTCATCAATGATATTGAAGTTACCAATACTCAGATTTCTCAGACGAAGATGGAGGAGTTAAGGAATTTGATTCATATTTAATCCCAGAAGCTGATTTGGAAGAGGGAAGCTTAAGAATGCTAGAAGTTGACAATAGAGTAATTGTTCCGGAATTAACCCATGTTAGATTTATAATTACAGCAGGAGATGTAATACATTCTTTTGCTATTCCAGCTTTAGCTATTAAATGTGATGCCTACCCTGGAAGATTAAACCAAGTATCTATACTTATTAATAGAGAAGGTACATTTTATGGTCAGTGTTCAGAAATTTGTGGAATTCTGCACAGTTCTATGCCAATAGTAGTTCAATCAGTTTCTTTAGAAAAATTTTTAATTTGATTACAAGAACAATAATTTTCAGGACTAGAATGAAAAAGAAAATTCTTAAGAGTGACGTTAATTATACTGAGATTTAGACTCGTTATATTCATTAAGTGAATATAGAACTAAACCTGATTGACATATCCTGCTAGGAATTTGGTGGAAATACTGTACCTGTCTTGATCTATCAAGTTTGTTAACCTCATCATATACTCGTCCTCTTACCCTCTTCACATGAGATAGTCCAACTTTTACCTTCAACTTCTGAGAGGGCTACTGATTGCTCACCTATTCCGCAAATTATTAGTTTACTGGATAATATCAGTAAGAGGCACGGATAATTCCGATTGATCTATATTTTCCCTTAATAGCTGTTATGTGGCGTACAATATATATATATATTAAAATATACTTATGTTATATAATATATATACATATCATATAATATACATATCATAAAATATAATAGTTATTTCCGACTATACATTATTGAGCTTATGTCTAACTTGGAAAGAAGTAGGTTTCAAGCTCATCCCTTTCATTTAGTTTCACCGTCACCTTGACCACTATACACTGGTGTTAGTTTATTGGCGCTTACTACTTCTAGTGTATCATCATTTCATGGTTTTGAGAACGCAAAAAGTTTTTTAGTTTTATCTTTTTTATCCTTAGTCTGTTCTATGGCTTTTTGATTTAGAGATGTAATTTCTGAGGGTACATATTTAGGTAACCATACCTTAGCTGTACAAAAAGGCTTAAATATAGGTGTGGCTTTATTTATAGTATCTGAAGCTTTATTTTTTGTAGCTATTTTTTGAACTTTTTTCCATAGTGCTTGCATTGTGGATAAGAACCAAATTCCGGGGAAGCCCTAAAGCTCCTTTAACCAAAGATTAAGCAAAAATTTAATCTGGCCTGATTAATGACTCAGGATACGGTAATATCAAAGGAGATGATGGAAACTGATAATGGGTGATCGCGGATCTAAGTCAAATAAATATTATTTGTAAAAGAGCAACGAGTAGATGGTTCTTTAATATAAATTAATTATTTATATTATAAGGTGTACTCTTAACGCCAGAGAAATTTGGTATTTATTAAGAATAACATGCCAATAGTGAATAACACTAAATTATTTAGTACTCAAAGTACTATTAATAAATTAGACCCTAACTATGTAACAGGATTTACTGACGGAGAAGGTTGTTTTTATATTGGTATAAGCCCATATAGTAAATCTAGTTCTGGTTTTAGAATTAAATTATCATTTCAAATAGGTTTACATGAAAAAGATAAAGATTTATTAAATTTAATTAAATCTTATTTTGGTGTAGGAAATATTAGTAAATTAGCAGGAGATTCTGTATTATATAGAGTTACTTCTATAGAGGAATTAAAAATTATTATAGATCATTTTGAGAGATATTCTCTTATAACTCAAAAATATAAAGATTATCTATTATTCAAACAAGCATTTGAATTAATTAAAAATAAAGAACATCTTTCTATTGAAGGTTTAAGAAAAATTGTATCTATTAAAGCATCTATAAATTTAAAATTATCTTCTAGTTTAATAAACGCTTTCCCAAATATAGTGCCAGCTATTGTACCAGAAATGAAAGATAGAAAAATATTAAATTATAACTGATTAGCAGGATTTACAGATGCTGAAGGATGTTTTTTTGTAGCTCATAAAAAATCTCAGGCATCTAAATTAGGTGAAACAGTATGATTAAAATTTATATTAACTCAACATTCTAGAGATGAAAATCTTCTTAGAAATTTTATTGAAATATTTGAATGTGGTAAATTTTTAACTAAAAACACTAAAGAATACGGTGAATTTATTGTAGAAAAATATTCTGATATAAAAGATAAAATAATACCATTTTTTGAAAAATATCCACTTTATGGAATCAAAAAAGAAAATTATTTAGACTTTAAAAAAGTATCAGAATTAATGCAAAATAAAGCTCACTTAACTTTAGAAGGGTTAGAAAAAATAAAACAAATAAAATCTGGTATGAATAAAAATAGAAAATAGTATAAATAGTTAAAGTTTTTTAGTTTTATTTTCTTAATTATTATTAACATAAGATAAATTTAAAGTTAAAATAACACTACGCTAAGTATATTAACCTTTTAGCTAAATATAATTAAATATAATTTAGAATAAATAAAAAATATATATTTGTGTTGGTTAGTTAAATTTTGAGTGCATTATCACCTACTATAGAATTAGGTGCTCAATGACCCCCTATGGGTATAGAAGCCATAGATCCTTTTGAATTACCACTATTAAATACAGTTATATTATTATCATCAGGTGTAACTGTTACATATGCTCACCACTCTTTAATACAAGGAAATAGAAGCGGTGCTTTATATGGTTTAGTCTTTACTATTCTATTAGCTATTCTGTTTACAGCTTTCCAAGGTATAGAATATTCAGTTTCTTCCTTCACTATATCTGATGGAGCTTTCGGATCTTGTTTTTTCATTGGTACAGGATTTCACGGGTTAATGTTGATAGCCCCTACCAGTTTACTTATATTTATATTGTTATTTTATAAATTAATAAAAAAAGAAGATAAAATAAGCTATCAAATTAAAAATACAGCTCTAATTGTAAAATCTAACAATAAATCAATTAAATTAGATAAAAATTTTATTCAATGGCTTGTTGGATTTACTGACGCCGAGGGTAATTTTAATATTAGTCTGAAAGGTTTAAATATAAATACTTATAATAGTTTAACTATAACATTTCAAATAGGTTTACATATAGACGATCTACATATCTTAGAATATATTAAAGATATATTAAATTGTGGAAGTATTTCTATATCTGAAAATAGATGTAATTTTTTTGTTAATGATCAAAAATCATTAATAAACGTTATATTACCTATATTTAAATATATGGAATTAAAAAGTTCTAAATATTTTCAATTTTTAATATTTGAAAATGCAGTTAATTTACTAATTAATAAAAAACATTTAAGTCCCGAAGGTAAATTAAAAATATTAGAATATTATAAAGAAATGAAAACTGTTAATCTAAATTCTACAGCTAGAAAAAATATGGAAATAGAACAATATTGATTAATAGGATTTACAGAAGGAGATGCTACTTTTTCTACTAATAAACTAGTACCGAGATTAAAATTTGAAAATCATATTAAAGAATTAGAGTTATTTAAAAGTATTTTAAACTATTTTAAAAATGGTAATTTAATTATAAATAGTAGAGAATCAGGAAATACTGTAATATTAGAAATAAATAATATTCATGTACTATTTAATATAGTATTACCTTTATATATTGATTCAATGCTAACTAAAAAATCATTAGATTTTTCAGATTGATCTATTATAGTAAAAATTTATTATTACGGATATCATAATTTACCTGAAGGTATAGAATTAATAAATTTAATAAAATCTCAAATGAATAATTATAGATTAAGTAGTAATTCTTCAGTAAAATTTGATAACTCAATAATATTAGAAAAATTTAATTATTTATTTTTTTTACCTAGTCCATATGAAATAAAAAATAATATAAGATTTATTAGAGGTACTGATAATTTAGTATCGGAAAAACTAAATATAATAGTTGAAGATGCTAAAGGTAATAAACAATATTTTTATAGTATGGTAGAATGTAGTAAACAAATGAACATATCTAGAAAAAAAATTAAAAATTGTTTAATTACAGGTATATCTTATAAAGACTATATTTTTAAATTTGATACTTATATTAAGTAAACTGACAGAAAACAGGGTAAATTGCTATAGAACTCCTATTTTATTAAATAGGACAATAAGCAGCCAAGCGTATATTAAATAAAATTTAAAAAGGAATATACGAAGGTTCAACGACTAGTAGGTGAGTACTTTATTTACAATAATCCTGCCACGAACACCCTGCAATTATTATAGATAATTGATGATATAGTCTGAACCCTTTTGTAAAAAAGGGAAATAAAGGATAAAGAGCCTTTATGATAACAAATTTGTACACGTAATAATAGGAACAATATTTTTAGCTGTAGGGTTATGACGTTTATTAGCTTACCATTTAACTGAAAATCATCATTTAGGTTTAGAAGCTGGTATACTTTACTGACATTTTGTAGATGTTGTTTGATTATTTTTATTTATATCTATTTATTATTGAGGATCTTAATAAATTTTAATCTCTTTTTTAGAGATTATTTTTTTAGTACAAAAATGGTTTTTGAAAAATATTATGCACTAAAATGTTTTTCTGAAATAAAATATTATGTCTAAAAATGTTTTATCTAAAAAAAAAAATTATATACAAAAATATTTTATCTATAAAAAATATTATATACTAAAATGTTATTTATATATAAATTATATTTTAAATAACAATTTATTCTAATAAGGTATATGATGTATGTTTATGTATATATTTTAATGTTTTTTTTAACAATTTTACTGAAGAGGCATTTGATGTAATATTTTATATAACAGTTTATACTTATGTTATATATAATATTATATATATATATATATAGCAATTTATACTAATAAGGTGTTAGATGTAATATTTTAATTCAAATATGTTTTTTTTTGAAATATATTATAATATATATATATATATATATTTAATAATTAAAAAATAATTTTTTTTTATTATATATTTTAAAATATAATATATTTAATATATTATAATATATATATTATATTTTATAACTTAAAATAATTTTTTATTATATATTTTTTTTTACTTTTTTTTAATTATATTTTGTATATTAATATAATATTTTAAAGGAAACTTCCACCATAGGTGAGACAATTTGAGCTGTAAACTTAAAAGCTACAGGTTTTTAAAATTCATTGTTTCCTAGATTTATACAGTTTTTATAATTACTTTTAGCTTCTATAATTATTTTAAGTTTCATAGAGTATTTTGAATTTTTTTTTAGTTGCTATTTTGTGCGATATTGCTGCTATTTTGTACAGTATGGTTGTTATTATAGCTAAAAATTCTATTATTTCTGTTTTATTTTTAATCGAATTATTTTTAAATATATCAAGCTTTTTATTAATGTTAGGCATAAATTATATTTAATATTGGTATATCTTATATATTAGTTTATGTAGAAGCAGTATCAATATTATTTTTTTTTAATAAATGTTAGAATATTTAAATTACTAAGTAACACTAGTAATAGCATACCTCTAACTTTAATATTAGATATTTACTTTATTTTCCTGTGTATCCAATATTACCTGATAGTGTTGACTTTTATAGTTATACTGATAATAGGAATCATTATTTAAAGGAGCTTTTATTTAATAATCTTTTAATTTATTTTGCATGAGTAAAAAGCTTTTTTATTTGATTATTAAATTTTATATCTTTTAATAGTAAACCTATTTTTAATTTATATAGCGACAAAATAGCTTATGTAACATCTAAACTATGAGACAGAAATTTAATAGAAACTTCCCATGTGACCATCCTTTGCTGTGATGAAGCGAAATTGAAAAAGTTGCAGGTATTTGTGATTTATATATAATACCTTATATATTATCAACAGATTACCTGTATAATTGTGAATTTTATGATTACAATCTTTGCAGGAGATGTAGATTTATAGATCTATATGTTCTTATATTTCAGAAATATACGAAGTTATATATGATATATATTCCTAGTTAATCTCTTTTATAATAAATAAAAAAAAATATTAATATTAATAATAACTTTCCTATTTTATACAAAATATATAAATGTATATAAGTTCAAAGGAATTAGCTTAATTGGTAGAGCATCCGTTTTACACACGGCAGGTTAAGTGTTCAAATCACTTATTCCTTAACTAATAAACCTTAACAAATAAACCATAACTGATGTACTTTAACTAATAGATCTTAATTAATATACCTTAACCAATAAACTTAAAAACATTCAATAGTTTTATAATAAGCTATAAGATAACTTTATAAGTAAAATATTGCCCATAAGGCAACATGATGGGTAAAATAATAATATTTATAGCATACAGGTTCTAACATTAAGGTTCTAGTATAAGGGTTCCAGTATACGGGTTCTAATACCATAGCTCTCTAAAAAAAATTTTTTTAATAGTTTTATAATAAATTACAAAAAAAGCTTAACGGATAAAGTATCTTATTTGAATTTGATAATAAGGAATAAAGCATTTTTTTTTAATTAAGGGATGAGAAATAAAGCATTTCTTGTATCAACGAAGAATAAAATAGCCCCTTCCTCGGGTGATTAATTCACACATATTAATGTATAGATTCAAATCTTATAACTCTATAAAAACTTTATATAAATAGAGACCTTGGCTTAACGGTAAAGCATGTGCCTTTTAAGCATTAAGATATGGGTTCAAATCCCATAGGTCTTAATCAATTTATATTAATAGTAAACCTATCTATAAAAATAGTATAAAATATAACTTTTGTTTATTTTTTAATAAAAATTATTCTATATTTACATATAATATTGTATGCTCTATATATATATTTTTTGATACATCAACACAATTATTCCGTTATAAATAGAATAACCAGATGTATAATAAAAAAAATTTTTTTTTACAAAAAATATTATTTATATAAGAATTAAAAAGAATTTATAGTCTTATATGTTTTAATTTATAACTTGTTAAAATGATTTTTTTTTTAATTGTTTATTAAAACAATTTTAATTGTTTTGTAAAAAAAAAAATAAAGGTTTGTATATATTATATAAATATATATAATATTATTAAGTTAATATTTATTAAATATTATCAACTTAATATACTTAATACTGTCAACAGCTATAAGTTAATGGTAAACTCATCGTCTTCCAAACGAAAAATGTCGATTCAAATTCGGCTAGCTGTATAATTTTTACATAATTTATTATGAAACTTCAAAACTTTATATTTGAAGCCTAAATGTATAGGACGCAATACATGTTATTCTTATTACATTTAAAGTTTTTATAGTTAAAATATCTATTTTAATATTTTTTTGTTTTGTGCTTATAAAAAAATATTTATAATTTTAATTTAAATATTAATAAAAAAACTTCTTTACTGCGTTTATATTTATATTGCTTTTACTTTAATTTTTATACTCTCAAATTAGTTTAAAAATTTTATATTTTAAACTAATTTGCGGCTTTTTTTAATGACTAGAAAAGTAGAATTAAACTTTTATCTTTGAATTTAATGATTTTATATTAAAATTTAATGATGCGTCATTTAAACTTGAATAAAAATATTTAAATGGATACTTATTATGATTTGGTAACCGGCAAAAGAACAAATAAAGAACTACCCTTAATATTATATAATTTAAAAACGAAAAATAGTCAGAATATCTATAGCATTAAAAGTGAATATTATATCACTGAAAAAGATTTATTTAGTAAAAAAATTTTAGATTCTAATCTAGAAAAAAAATTATCAAATTATATAAGTCTATATTATAATTTAGAAGATAATCCATCTTATAATAATAATTTATATTGTAACCAGGATAAGTATGTATCTCATATTAATATGCTTAAAGAGCAAAAAGAAAGAAATAAATTTACAACTTTAGTAGATTTATCTTTTTATAATATTGAAAAAAAACCTAAACATTATTTACCATCTGTTAAAGAATGAAAGAACAGTATCTATTCATATAATAAAGAGTATATTAAACATATATTTACATTTACAAAGAATACTGAAAAATTAGTACATAGTTATTTTAATAAATGATTTAGAGAAGATAAACCTATATATAAACGATTGCGTAAACATATATTACGGTTATCTTCGAAAAAAACGTTTATAAGTAGAGCCGAAATAAAACATACCGGTGAAAAGGTTTCTGTTATTTTTTATAGTTTTAATAAAGAAAATAATTTTATTTCCCGTAAATTAGAAAAAATATTTGAGGGATATATTATAAGAAAAATATTTATAAATTATAGAATGTATATCTATTGATGAAATTTTTTAAAATTTTTTTATAAAAATTTTTATAAAAATATGTTTACATCTAATAAGTTATATAAATATGAAACTTTTATAAAATTATTATTAAAAGAGTTAAAAAAATTTTTTTATAATAAAAAATTTTTTTTTAAAAAAAATTATATACATATATTAACGGAAACATTATTGCTATATAAAAAAAACTTTTATAGAAAATTTAGATGAAAAATGAGAAAAAATAAATCTTTATATAAAAAAAATTTCTTTATTTGAATGATGAAAAAAAGAATTTTTTTTTTTATTATAAAATGAATATGATCTAAAAACAAAATCTTTAAAGCTCAATATTTAGCCAGAAAATGAGCTATAATGAAAAATTCAGAATTATCTTTAAAAAGTAGTATAAAAAATATTAAAGTTAATATAAGAAATATTAAAATGAATAAAAAAAACCACTTGTTTATTAATAATTTAAAGCAACTATTTTTATCTGTAGAAAAATCAACTAATGTAACTGATTTAAAAAACTATGAAAAGCAATTATTTAAAAGATTTGTTAGAAAATTATTCAGTAAAGCTATAAAACAAATCTCTATATTTAAAAAGTTTTTTTTCTACGCTTATATTTTTAAAAATGTTATTTTATTATTTTCAGGAAAAGGTTTAAATAGCAAGATTAGTGAAATTTTTGATAGAAAAGTAAAATTTGATATAGTTAATTTAAAGTATATACATTTAAATAGCGATATATTTTCAAATTCTATTGCTTTAAAATTAAAAGACAGAAACAATAGGTTATTAAAAGTTTTAAAAAAAGCTTTAACTTTAGTTAAACTACCACCTTTAAATCTTTTAATAAAAAGTATTGATAATAACCCGTATATAAATGGAAATTTATTACAAGTTTTAAATACTATGAAATATAAAGTAATTAGTGGTGTAAGATTACAAGGTTCAGGTAGATTAACAAGACGTTTAACTGCTTCAAGATCTATATCTAAACATAGATATAAAGGTAATCTTAAAAATATTTATTCTTCTTTTAAGAATATATCGACAGTTGTGTTAAGAGGTTATCTTAAACCTAATATACAGTATGCTTATACAGAATCTAAAACACGTAATGGGGCTTTTGGATTAAAAAGTTGAGTAAGTAGTTTTTAAATTGTTAAAAAGTATTTCAGTGTTGCTTAATTTGGATAAATCTAAAAATGATAATACATTTTATTATATTTGATCTATCAATTTCAATGTTGCTTAATTTGAAAAAAATTTTAAAATGATAATACATTTTTTTTATATTTGATTTATCAATAACTAAATCGGGTAAAAAAAAAATCCCTGCAAAAAAAAATAAAAGTATATATACAATAGGCAAATTTAATTTTATAAATTATATTAATAATATTAACTCAATAAACTTAATATTATCAACTTAATATACTTAACGTTGTCAACGGCTATAAGTTAATGGTAAACTCATCGTCTTCCAAACGAAAAATGTCGATTCAAATTTGGCTGGCCGTAATAAAATATTAATTTTTTTTTACTTTATATATATATGTATATATATATATATAATATAATATATAAAATATAATTTTAATATAATTTTTTATAAAAAATATTATTTTAATATAAAATATACCTAAAATATAATTAAAAAATTTTTTTTTTTTACCGTAAAATATGATTTGTATTATAAAATATAATTATAGCATAGTTTTATGAAATTTATATATATAATATATATATATAAGGTTATAGCTAAAATTAAATTTAGATTGTATAATACGATTATATCATAATTTTAAGAAATTTATAAAAATAATTTATAAAAAGTTATATCTATAATATAATTTATACTAATAAGGTGTCTGATATGTAATGTAGTATTTTATCATTCCCCTGCCCTTATTTTTTTCGCTTATTAATTGAATTTATATAATTTAAGGTTTTTATTAGAAGAAAAGGAATGATAGCAAGTATATAAAGAAACTATTGTGGACTAATTGGCTATATATCAAATTAGAGAGCTATTGAACATTTCGGTTCTGCCCTCTTGATAGAAATACAACAGTAGTGTGGGTAATTTACATTACAACTGTATAGGGGTAATGTAAATTATTTATAAAAACGAAGTAAATTGAAATATCTTATTAACTTCAGGAAAATAAATCAAACGAGATTCTACGATTAGTGTGAATTAAAGTAGACATAAACTAAGAAAGTTTGTTTATTATATTTATATATAAATATATATATTTTTATATAAATTTATATTTATATATAAATATATATATTTATATATAAATTTATATTTATATATTTATATATAAATTTATATATATATTTATATATATATTGTAAATGTAAAACAATTTTCTTTTTTTTTATGGTCTTTTGAGTAAAATGGATTATTAGTCTGTTTGAATAAAGGGGAACCTTCCTCTAAGACTAAATATGATATATGAGCGATAGTGAATAGTACCGTGAGGGAAATATTAGTGAAATAGTAGTTTTATAAGCAGCTCGAGTAAAGTTTAAATAAATAATAAGAGCGTACCTTTTGTATAATGGGTCAGCAAGTTAATATTAGATGCGAGCAATATTGCCCAGATAAACCAGTTATTAAATAATGACAAGTATCTAAAATTAGACCCGAAACCTAGTGATCTTACTATGGTCAGGCTTATAAAAGGCCGAACGGTTTATTGTTGCATAAATATCCGAAGAATTGTGGTAAGATAGTGAAAGACAAAACTGACTAGGAAATAGCTGGTTTTCCGCGAAACCTATTTAAGTAGGTAATTCAAATAGTATAACTACTTATTTTTATACAGTGTTTAATTATTTAACATTGATGTAAATTTAAGAAAGAAAAACAATAACATCATAGCAGGTACAGAATTGTGATCTCAGACAAATTGGATTTTTTTTTGATCCTTTTGTACATATCGGGGGATCGTAAAGATTTTATCGGTGAGTATTTGCTCTCGGAAGGGCAATGATGAATATTGAATAATCAGACATAGTACGATAAGGTTGTATGTCTAAAGGGAAACAGCCCAGAACAAGAGTTTAAGGTTCCTAAATTATTGTTAAGTGAAATTAAGGTAGTTTTTTTCAAAAACAACCAGGAAATAGGCTTGGAAGCGGCCATTTTTTGAAGACCTCGTAACAGAGCACTGGTTCAATTGTAAATTAATGTATATTAATTTATACAAGTTAAAAACACTGAAAATATAACGGATCTAAAACAATATACCGAAACCTTGTCCATGTATATCAGTATCAGTTTTAAATATTATATATATGGGGTAGCGGAACGTTGGGTGTTATTAGATTTATTCTTTTTAAGAATGAAAAATAATAAAATATTTTAATATTTTTTTTTATTAAAAATAACCCAAATATAATTATTTTCTTTTAATAAAAGAAAATAATTATATTTTTTTAATAAAAGAAAATAATTATATTTTTTATATAAAATAACCCAAGTGATAATGCTGACATGAGTAACGAAAAGAGGTTGATAGTAATGTCTTTGTTAATACTTTGTTAATAAGTCGTAAGTCTATGTTTGCAGGGTTTGGGTTAAACTTTAAAATCATAAACTTACATAACATCGCCGAAAACCAACCCCGCCTTAAGCTTATGGTATTGTTTTAAGTAACGGCCTCTAAGTTGATTCCTAAAGGATTAAACGATGAGATAATCTACACAAATTCTTAACCTTAAAGAGTATTAAGTGTGCTGGAAAAAGAATTGTGCGAAAGAAATTGAACCCAACAAACTAAAGAGATGAGGGGGATGTTTCTGGTTTTACCGTACCTAGATACTAACTCAAGTAAGCAAGTAGAGAATACGAAGGCGTTTGAGCTAACAATCATTAAGGAACTCGGCAAATTGACTCCGTAACTGCGGGATAAGGAGTGCCATTCTACCTGACTAATATCAGGTTTAGAAGAGGAGACATAGAATGGTGTTGTACGACTGTTTAATTAAAACACAGCACTTTGCGTAAGATGATAAATCAATGTATAAAGTGTGCCGTCTGCCCGATGATGGAAGGTTAACGAATTTACTTAGCTGACTAAATTAAGCTAGGTTTTGAAGGAACCCCCGTTCAATGGCGGCCTTACCTATAAGGGTCCTAAGGTAGCGAAATACCTTGGCATTTAAATGATGTCGCGCATGAATGATAAAACGATACAACAGCTGTCTCAATGATTGGCTCAGTGAAATTGGAATAGCAGTGAAGATACTGCTTACCTCTAGTTAGACGAGAGTGCGACCAGATAAGTGCTTAATAACAATGTGGTGAAATCCCACCTGATAACCCATTATCTGAGCTCATACAGCATGCATTAGGAGTAATTCTTTTGTGTGGAGCCTGTAAAATAAAAATAGTTTGACTATTCCTGCCTTTTAGAGGTAGGTGAGCTGTATTACTAAGGATAAGTAACTTGAATCCACGTTTGAAGCGTAAAACTAGGATCTTAAAATAAATAAAATTAGAAGGCTATAACGATTTTAAGATTATGTCGATTGTATGAATAAGTTCTCGTTTATTCATTTATGGGTCTTTTATCGACTTACGTATAGTGGAATCCTAAGGTAATAATAAAGGTGTTGTTAAGTAAACTGGGTAAGCCCAATAATGTCCTTATTAATTAAATAAGGGAGTTTAATTGTAAAATTAAATATGCATTAGTGGGTAAAGGATGTTCTAAAAAGCGAATGTTTTATTGTAATGATAGAAATAGGCTATGTGGCTAATTCGAAAGAATGCTGACTTAGAACTGGCGTTTATTTTTATACTGTGGAATTTATTTTTTTTAATTTAGTATTTTCTTTTATTAAAAATAACGGAGTTGATTTTTTTTTATTGGAAGTTTGTTGAACTATTATAGCTGCTTTTATAATATAATTAAAATTTAAATCATAATAATCTTATTATAATTAAATTTAAACATGTAACGATTGCATATTTATTTTTTTTTTGGACTAAAAGTACTTTATTTAGTTTTAGTTGTAAACTAAGTATATCCTTGTACTTATAACCACATAAGTTACAACTTTTTTTCTATAGACTAGTAAGTACCCGTATAACTTAGTAAGTAACCCATAGGTGATGAGGGTCGGGTCAATAGAAGGCTAGCACCCTAACCTGTTGATAGAGCTGAAAGGTATAGATTAAAAACTTAGTATTTTATTATTAATTATAAAGCTAACTATAAAAACAACATCACTAACAAATATTCTTTTATAAATGTACTTTCACCTTGATGGGTGACAGGTATTACAGACTCAGAGGGTAATTTTAGCATAAATTACAATTCAAAGTCTAAAAAAATAACTTTTTCTTTCAAAGTAACCCAAAAAGATCATTCTTTAATTATCTTATCTGAATTAAAGAAATTTTTTAATTGTGGAAATATTAATATAGATCATGCAAAATTTAATGCATATAAATATACTGTGGGTAAAACCTATGACTTGATTAATGTAATTGTACCTCATTTTGATAAATATCCTTTAGTGGGATCTAAGCATCTAGATTTCTTAGATTTTAAAAAAGCTTTAATCTTATACTCGGGACAAGACCCAGATAAATTAAAGAAGATTTTATCAATTAAAAGTAAAATGAATAAAAGTAGATCGTATGAAGAACGTTGGAATTATCTTAATGGATTAACATTAGACTTAAAACCTGAATGAGTACAAGCTTTTATAGACGGAGAAGGAACATTTCAATGTAGAATAGCAGATGTAACAAATGAAGGAAATAGCTATGTAAGTGTTAATCTTACTTTAGAAATTGCTCAAAGTAGTCACGATGTTGAAGTTTTAAATTATATTAAAAATTTTTTAGGGGTCGGATATTTGAAACCTAAATTTAATATTAAATCTTTAGATGAATCTAAGAAACATCGTTCTGTTAGTAGATTGGTTATTAATCAATATAAGATTGTTATAGGTTTTATAGATAAATATCCTATGCTTACTCGTAAGCATTTGGACTATATGGATTGAAAAAAGATAATAGAATTAAAATTAAACAATGACCATAAAACTACGGAAGGTAAACAAAATATGATTAACCTTAAACTAGGTATGAATAGAGGAAGATTGTTAAATTCTAATCTACTGGATAGAGATGACAAATTAAAAGTTGCAATGTCATCTGCTAATAGGAAAGGATATCATACTAAAGCACATAAAGATAATAAAAATGAATTTAGTCTTAAATTTTTATTTATTGCAGCATTATGTTTATTAAGTATTGGAGGTCTTATGGTATATGCGTATGATTATAATTTATTGATTTATTGCTTAAATCAAAGTTTTTTTTATTTTATTGTTCTTCTTTTTAACTATTTTTTATATAGACGATTTTAAGTTATTTCGTGACAAATGAGTTAAATATTCTCAAATATTAGTTTTTATTTTATTTATTACTTATATTGTTTGAAATATAATTTGTATTTATTTATAAGGCTATAATTTAAATGGTATTATTTGTCTCATGAATTCAGACGATATTAAAAATGTAATTGAAAAAAACAATATTGCCTTAAAAGGTAAAATAGTATTAGATAAAGATGCAGGAGTTGAAATAGCAAAAGGTTTATCAAGTCTTGGAGCTAATGTAGGATCAGGTGCCTGTGTTGGTGCATTAGCAGGAGGAGTTGCTAAAGCTATAGCTAAAAGTAGTATTCCTCCTTTCCAAAAAGCAGGATTAGTTATAGCTAGTGGTATAGCTGGAGCTGCTTTATATACCGGAGCTAGTGCAATTAATGCTCAAACACATGCAGTAAGTTCTATAAATAAGTCTACAAGCTATATAAGTCAAAGTGTGTTACCTAAAGATGTTAATAAGTTTATAGGTTCTGCAGATGATCTCGCTCCATTAGAGATTTTATTATAATGTATATATATATTTAATTCTCTTTGTATTTGATTGGTTATAGTTTTATCTATACAATTTTTTTTTAAGGTTTATATTAGTGATGAACCTAAGTTAAAATTAATAGATTCTATGTTTCCTTCTAAGAGTGAAAAAATAAAAGTATATATTTATAAATTAATAAGACTTAATAAAAACATGAGCTTATTTTACTCTATTTTTACAATCATTTTACTATTTATTTGTATTCTAGGATCAGTTTATTTCTCGTGGGAACTATATAATAATTTAAGCAGCTATGTTGATGTTTATATAGAATGACATAAAAAAATAAATTACTTCGTTTACATTAAAAAAAATATTTTTAAAACTTTTAATAAATAAAATTAACACAGTATAAATTTAAATGCTTGAGCCGTATGCGATGAAAGTTGCACGTACGGTTCTTGGAGGGGGAAATCTTAGTAATAAGACGACCTATCTCGCCAGACCCTATGCAGCTTTACTGTTGCTAGTTACTGAATATGATTTTACTAGTTGTAGTGTATAAGGTAATTGATAAGATAAAATTGAAACACCTTTATTTAGTTTATTATATTAAATGATATACTATACAGGGAGTATAGTTTATAAACCCTAATAAGAGACAATGACTAGTAGATGGTTTATGCGGGGCACAGATCCCATAAAAAGTACCTGGGTGTATCCAAAATTTGTAAAATTGCAGAATGCAATTAAACATATATTTGCTTTCTGACTACTCGTAATTCGTGTTTCCATAAATACTCCATCAGGAATAATGAGAAAAGGAATTTTTTTTTAGATAAGCTTGTTATATATGTTTTTATTTTTAGTTTGTTATTAGTATCTAGAAAACTAATTCAGTTACTTTTCTATTAAGTTAGAATTATTATATTTAATCTAAGTAAGATTTTAACTATATGGAAAATAGATGTAAATGAAAACATTAATTATTTATCAATTGCGCTTTATAAAAAAAAAGGTTTAAGAAAAAATAGTGTTTTTCTGAAATAAAAACATTAATTCTTTTTTTTTTCACAGCGCTTTCAAAAAAAAGTAGTGTTTTCTAGTTGTTTTTTTTTTTAAATGATTTTTATTTTTACTTTTAAAGTTTAATGGCTTAATCTTGCTTTACTGTTTGACATACACGTCTATCAGTTACGTAAGTAGGGCATATGATCGCAAGACGCAGAAAGGAAAGGTCTTGTATTTTTGAAAAAGCTACGCTAGGGATAACAGGCTAATTGCGCCAGAGAGTACAAATTGAGTGCGCAGTTTGGCACCTCGATGTCGGCTTAGCTCATCCACATGAATGTAGGAATCATGAAGGGTACGACTGTTCGTCGATTAAAGAGCTACACGAGCTGGGTTAAATACGTCGTGAGACAGTATGGTTTCTATCTTCTAGAGGTAATTAGAGTAAAATAAGGTTAGCCCCTTCGTACGAAAGGAGTTGGGTATGTTAACCTCTGGTTTACCTGTTGTTTATGCGCCTAATATTAGCTACTTCAGGCCAGTTTTGGGCTGGGAGTTAACAATGTGTAGATGATTACTTAGTGAGTTACTAACTATATTAAATTATATCTCTGGTTAGAGTTGGAAATTGCCCCCCCTTTTTGCCTTCCTTTCCATTCTAATTAGGTTCCCCTGAGAGGATTGAATAGATCTGAGTATTTGGTGATTTTAGTAAGTAGGAAAGGAGTAATTACTAAATAGCTAAGGCGTTATTAAATTACTATTTAATTAGTTAAACATTGTTAAGTCAAGCTTTGATAGAAAAGTAATTATAAAAAAAATCATATTTTTATGATATTACTTTAGGATAATACTTTTACTCAAGTAATTATAGATAGCATAGGCACGGCAGGAAAGCTATGTTAGTTAAAGATAAGTGCTGAATGCATCTAGGCACGAAACTTACCTTAAGATACTCTCAAATATACGTAGTATATCACTACGAATATAACTGAATATATGCTTTTATATAATAATATATAACTATAAAAGTATATATACTTTAAGATAATAGGCTTTAACTGAAATGATTTTAATGTCTTTAGGTATAAAGTACTAATTTTATTATAAACTAAATAACATACTTATCGAAAATACTTTATTAACTTTTTAATTTTTATTTAGTCTGTAGAATTATTATATTTATATATATATACATATATAATGTATTAAGGAATATATATATATGTATTAAGGAATATATATATATATATAATATAATAATAATATTATGTATATATATATTTAGTATTTTAAATAAATTTGTTTTTAAGAAATTTGTTTTTATTAAATATTATAATAATATTATATATTTAGTATTAAAAAAAAATTGTTTATAAGAAATATATAAAAATATTTTTATATATATGAAATATTTTTCAGAAATATATGTATATTATTATTATAATAATATATTTATATTAATATATTTTTATGAAATATTATAATAATATATTTTTAGGTAAATCTTTTATTTATATACTTTTAGGTAAATCTTTTATTTATATACTTTCAGGTAAATCTTTTATTTATATATATATGAATTTATTTAAGAATAAATCTTTTATTTATAGATATATAAATATATTTAAGAATAAATCTTTTATTTATAGATATATATGTATTTATTACAAGGTAAATCTTTTATTTGTAGATAAATATTAATTTATATAATATATATTTATATATATATATGTATTTATTTATAGGTACATCTTTTATTTGTAGATATATATTTATATATAAATATATATGCTTTTTTATATTTATTGGTAAATTTTTTATATATAAATAAATAAATAAAAGATAAAGATACTTACATTTATTTATAGAAAATATACTTATTTTTAGTAAAGATACTTATATTTATATATCTTTAGATTCAGTGTTAATATTTTTTTATTAATTAATACCATATAGAAGATATAATAATTATTATATAATAATTATTATATTTATTGTTATATTAAAATAACAAAAAAAACCATATATATTATAAGTGTTACCTATCAAAAAAATTTTTTTTTTTATTTTGTTATTTTTATAAATTTTTATAAATATTTATTATTTAAAAATAAATAATGATTTTTAAAAATTTTTTTTTAATCTTATTGGCCTGGTTTGCATAAAAGTAATGCACCCGTTTTGTAATCGGTAGATATGGGTGCAATTCCCGTACTGGGCTGTTGAAATTAATAGACTTATACGAGATATGTATATATCTAGATTGTCTTGTATGCGGATTGATGTAATAGTAACATAACTGGCTCATGCCCAGTATATAGAGGTGCAACTCCTTTGTCCGCACATAAAATACTTTTTGTCTACAAAGGCTATAGCTTAATTGGTAAAGCAAGCTGCTCATAATAGCTCAGATGAGTGTTCAAATCATTCTGGCCTTAACTTTTTTAATATAATTTGGACTTATAGGGGCTAGTATTTATTAATCCGAGTGCTGGAATTGGTAGACAGGGCGAACTTAAGATTCGCTGATTTATCGTCGTAAACGTTCAAGTCGTTTTTCGGATAATAATATTATATAATATGTATAGAGTTAATTAATATACAATATGTATACATATAGTGCGTACATGAATTTATATAGTAGGTATGTGTATATATACGGTACGTATGTGTATTTATATAGTACATATATTTATTTATATAGTACGTATGTGTATTTATATGGTACATATATGTATTTATATAGTACATATATTATTTATATAGTACGTATGTGTATTTATATACTACATATATTTATATGTATATAGTACATATATGTACTATAATATAATATATATATAGTTAATTGACATATATATATTTAATTTAGTATCTATATGTTTAATATATTATCTATATATATAATATAGTATTTGTATATTTAATATGTTATATATATAACATATTAAATATGGTATATATCTGTATATTACTTATATAATTGACTATATATTATATATTATTTATATAATTTACTATGTATTTATGTATTATTTTCATAATCCATTGTATATTTATATATATAATTCACTTATGTTTATATATTATATACAGAATCCATTATATAATATATATATAATATATTTATATACTAGCATAATATACTATCTATTTATATACTATTTACAAAATTTACTGTATATATTTATATACTTTTTAGTAAATCTACTATCTATGTATTATATATTATTTATATATATATAGTATATATATTTTTTATATAAAATAATGTTATTTATATATTTATATGCTATCGATATACTATTTATATATTTATGTATTATTTACATATTCATGTGCTATGTAAATATTCATACACTATTAATATAAATAATTATTATAAAAGTATGTATTTTTATAAATAATATTTATATATTATGTAGGTAATGTATTATTTATGTGATTTAGGTACTTAATATGTTATGCATATATAATATATAAATATATTCGTAATATATATATATACTATATTACCCGTATAATTTATATATTTATATAAATATATAAATATAATATATATATATTTTAAATATTTATCTGTATATAATTTATGTATATTTATGTATTTATATTATATACTATATTTATATATATATATATCATATTTATATTATATATGTAATATATACTAATATATATAATATTTTAAATACTATAAAATATATATATGTGTTATATATATATATATATATTATATATTATATATTATATATAATATATATATATGTTATATATAGTGTTTTATGTAGTATTTATATACTAAATTTATATAATATATATAGTGTATTATCTATGTAATTTAATTTTTATTATGTGAAATGACGGACCCAATAGTCAAGTGGTTAAGACATAACTTTTTCACTGTTACATACCTGGGTTCGATCCCCAGTTGGGTTAAAAAAAAATTTTTTTTTTATTGTTTAATATATAGGGGATATAGTTTAATTGGTAAAACTGCGATTTTGCATATCGTTATTTTAGGATCGAGTCCTAATATCTCCAATTTATTATTAATATAATATACATATATTATATAATAAATATATATATATGCAAATATATATTACATATGTAATACATATATAATATATATATATATTATATATGTATATATATATATATAATATATTATTATGAACTATTTAAAATTTATATTAGGTATTTAATATTTGAATTATATTATAAAAATATTTGTATTATATTTTAAATATTTGTATTATATTTTTAATATTTGTATCAAGTATTTAATATTTGAATTATGTTTTAAATATTTTTATTAAGTATTTAATATTTGTAATATAAATATATTACAAATAATATATTTATATTACTTGTATCTATATCTATATTACTTGTATTGTATAATATTTTTATAAAAAAAATCTCTATTTTAATATATAAATTTTAGTTCCTTTCCCTCAAAAAAAAAAATAATAATAGATATTAATAATTTTTTTTATGGCTCAAGAAGCTCAATTGGTAGAGCGGAACTCTGAAGATGTTTAGGTTGTAAGTTCAAATCTTACCTTGAGCAACTTTTATTGTAAATATTTTAACTATAAAAAACTTTATTAAGGTAGAGCAAAATTTTAAATATATCTAATTTTGAGCTTAAATCTGAAGTTTTTATTAATGGGTATGCTGGAATTTGGTAGTCAGGTCTCGCTTAGGACGAGATGGATTAATTTCCATGTAAGTTCAAGTCTTACTACCCATACTCTAAAGAATTCAATAAAATTTACAGTAAAAATAATATTTATTAAAAATAATATAAATAAAAAAAAATGGTATTGATAACAAAAAAAATATTAATTAAAGATAATATAAATATATTTAATACAATATAAATATATATATATTATATATATTTATATATAATGTATATAAGATATATATATATTATTTTTTAATATAATATATATATATATATATATCTGTATAATATTTATATATATTATATTAATGAATATAACATATATATAAGATAAATATATATAATGTTTTGATTAAAAAAAATTCTAAAAAAAAAATAATATTGATATTAATAATATTGATTATTAAATAATATTTATATATAAAGTATTGTTTTTTATAAAATAATATTAAAAAAAATAATTTTTTTTTTATAAAATAAAATATATATTTTATATATAACAATTTTTTTTATTACTTTTTTTTTTAATAGCAATTTTTTTTTATATTCCGTAGACTAATCGGTAAGTCATAAATTTTTGGTATTTACATATGAATGTTCGAATCATTCCGGAATAAATTAATTTATTTAATTATTTATATAATATATATGTAGTATATATATATATATATTAATACGAGGTGTATATATGATATATTATATATAATATATTTTATATTATTATATATTATATGTATATATATACACAGTATATTTAATCATTTTAGGTGGATATAGTTCAATAGGTAGAACAGCTGTATGTGGGACAGTAAGTTCCCTGTTCAATTCAGGGTATCCTCCCATGAATATTTTTTTATTATATTATTAATTAATAAGCCTGGATAGTTCAATTGGTTAGAACATTAATTTCATGCATTAATAATGAGAATTCAAATTTCTCTCCTGGCTATCACTTTTGTAACTATTCGCTTTTATACACTTTATATTTTATGTGTACTTTATATGTATTTTATACTCTATATGTACTTTTTACTCTGTATATACTTTATACTTACGATTTATGTGTTATTTATACGTGTAATTTATATTTTATGTATACTTACGATTTATATATCATTTACGAATATAATATATATTTTATGTATACTCATGATCTATGTGTGCTTTATACATAAAATATATATTACAAAAGTATATAAACTTCAAATAAGCGTGTTAGTTAAATAGGTATAACATTGTGTTACGGCCACAATATTATAAGTTCAAATCTTATACGCGCTTTTTTTACGTTATTTTTTTTTTTACGTTATTTTTTTTTACGTTATTTTTTTATACGTTATTTTTTTTTTTACGTTATTTTTTTTACCTTTTTTTAAGTTGCTTTATATCTATAAGGTGGTTTACTTATTTAGTATAAAGGTTTATCTATTTAAATATAAAAATATTTATCTATTTAGGTAGAAAAAAATTTTTTTTTTATTTAATCTTATTAGCTTAATGGTAAAGCAGGATACTTCTAATATCTAGATCCAAGTTCAAGTCTTGGATAAGATTTGTCATAAAACTTTATTTTAAGGTTATGACAATTTATTGTAAGATTATAACAATTTATAATAATATTATTACAATTTATAATATTATTATTACAATTTATAATAGAATTATTACGATTTATAAAAATATTTGGTAATTTATTATTGTGACATTATTATGTCAAAAATTAAACCAAAAATATGGCCTAAGTATAAAAATTAAAATAAAACATGGTAGGTAATTTATCACCTAGTCCTGTCAGATTAGGTAAAAAAGATTGACCGAATTTAAAAATAGAAACGGAATCAAAATCTACCGGTAATGAAGGTTTAGATGCAGAAAAAAAATGACGCAGTACACATAGTAACTGTGAACATGTATGAGGTTTATACGTAAGCGATGAAAATGATAACTCTCCTACCAAAAGAGTGGATTGTGATTTTTCGTATGATCATTCTGAGGATGCAGGTAAATCTACTAGAGAGAAAGAGACAATGCCCAGTAAACACCCCGCAGTAGAAGGAGAGAGAGATGCAGCTTTTTTATGCAATAATTGTCATGCAGTAGCATGTAAAAACTGTATAGAGGATTATCCTTCTGATGAATCTACCCCTGTTTCTGTTATAGGTTTTCCAATAAGTGAGAGAGATAATTCACCCACTGTTGATGATAAAGAAAATGCAAGTAATTCTAAATCTTTACCTGTTGTTGATGATAAATCTTTATCTACTGTTGATAATAAATCTTTACCTGCTGTGGATGATAAATCTTTATCTGTTGTTGATAATAAATCCTTACCTGCTGTTGAAGAAAAATCTTTACCTGTTGTTGATGATAAAGAAAATGCAGGTAATTCTAAATCTTCATCTACTGTTGATAACACAAAAGTTGAAAAACCATCAATTTTAGATGATTTTGCAGACCTTAGTTCTGAACTACCTGACTATACAGGAGGAGATGACTAGTTTTTACAGCTCGCTACTTAATCTTGTTTTTAGGTTTTAATTATACTTTTTTTATTGTTGTAGCATCACTGTGCTGATAATTAAACCAAAATAAGGATTAAGTAATAAAAGTATAAAAAAAGTGATACAATCAGCAAAAATAATTGGAACAGGATTAGCAACAACAGGGTTAATAGGTGCAGGAGTAGGTATAGGAATAGTATTTGGTGCACTTATTTTAGGTGTAGCTCGTAATCCATCATTAAGAGGTCAATTGTTCTCATATGCAATCTTAGGTTTTGCTTTTGCAGAAGCGACTGGGTTATTTGCTTTAATGATGGCTTTCCTGCTATTATATGTAGCTTAATAAGCTCTAATTTATCAGTTAATCTAAGCTATAGAAATTTTCTTTTCTAATAATTATCTTTTTAAATTCCAATTATATTAAAAAATTCCAATTATCTTTTTAGATTATAATTATATTTTTAGCTACCAATTATCTTTTTAGATCATTGTTATATTACTATAAGATATTAGGTAAAATGTAATTATATAAAAATATATATATTAATATAATTATATATATATTTTATTCATAAAAACAATATATATTATATTATATTTAATATATAATCTAAGGTATAATTTATATATTAAATAAAATTTTAACATAAAATATAGTTTATAAAAAATAGAATTTAAGATATAATTTAAAAAATAATATTTTTATTAATAAATAATAATTTTTAGCAAATATCTATTTTATACTTTTTATAAATCTTTACTTTATAAAAATTTCATTCTTTTTTTTAATTAAAAAAAAATAATGAAATAATTTTTTTTTTTAATGAATAATTATATTTTAAATAACAATTTATACTTCTTCTTAGTAAGAAGATGTAATATTTTATATATTTTTATAATAACAATTTATACTAATAAGGTATTAAATGTAATATTATATATTTATTATATATAAATACCTAATTCATACTAATAAGGTATTAGATGTAATATTTTAATATATTAATATCATTTTTATTTTGAAACATATTATACTAATAATCGTCTATAATATTTTGATTTTATTATATTCTATATATTTATTTAAATATTAAGTTACACTTAAAAAAAAAATTTTTTTTACATACGTTAAACTATTTATAGTTTAAAAATATATTAGATTATATTAATTATATATAATATACAAAATATATATATATATATAATATATATATAATATATATATCGTGTAAAATTATAAGTTAAGCTTTATATTTAAAAATAATTGTTTAAAATAATAATTATTATTATAAATAATAATCATTTTTATTTTAATAAATAATTACTTATTAAAATAAAAAAAATATTATTAAAAAAAAAATATTATAAAATATTATAAAATAATATGAAATATTATTAAAAATTATAAGTTGAGTTTGATGATGGCTCTGATTGAATGCTGTCCAAATGCTTGACACATGCTAATCGTACGTCATCAAGGGCATTTATCTTTGTCCATGGTGAAGTGGTGTACAGGTGAGTAAATAATATTATGGCTACCTTAGAGTAAGGGCTATGTAAGGAAATCCCTTATATTTACACGAAAAATTAGATTTATTTTAATTCTTTAAAGAATTTCTAATAGAGTAACTGTATGTTAAAGAAAAAAAAATGGTAGACTAATTTTGATAAAAAAATCAATATTAGACAAAATTTTTCGCTCTAAGTTGATAATTAATATATCGGGTAAGTAGTAGTTAAGGTAATGGCTTAACTAGCTTAACCCCGTAGTCGAGACTGAGAGGTCGATCGACCACATTGGGTCTGAAAAAACCCCAATACGTATAGTACAGCAGTGAGGAATATTGGTCAATAGCCTAACGGCTGAACCAGCAACTTGGAAGAATGTAAGGCACTTTGCCGTAGCGACTAAGTCGCATAAAGTTCTAGATAGGAGAATGATGATGACAATTTTCTATCTATAAGTCTTGACTAAATGTTGTGCCAGCAGTCGCGGCAAGACAACGGAGACAAGTATTATTCATCTTTATTAGGTTTAAAGGTACCTAGACAGTTTATCTGGCCTAAAAAAGGTACGGGTTTACTAGAGTTTTATGTAAGAGGTATTTAGTATTACTGGTGTAGAGATGAAATTCTTTGATACCTTTAGGAACGGATAACGGCGAAAGCAATCCTCTATGTATAAACTGACGTTGAGGGACGAAGGCTTGGGGAGCGAATAGGATTAGATACCCTAGTAGTCCAAGCAGACAATTATGAGTGCCATAGGTTAGCCACTCTTAAAGTTGAAACATTCTTAAGGTTGATCTATAAATGAAAGTGTAAGCATTCCACCTCAAGAGTAATGCGGCAACGCAGGAACTGAAATCATTAGACCGTTTCTGAAACCAGTAGTGAAGTATGTTATTTAATTCGATGACCCTCGATAAATCTTACCACAATTTGTATGTTATTATTACACATATGTGTATAAAAAAAAATTTTTTTATATACCTATTCGTCAATTTATTTTGATATTTAAATTAAGATTTTTTCTTTTTTATATGGTAATATCATCTAGACAAGCGTTGCATGGCTGTCTTCAGTTAATGTCGTGAGATTTGGTTAGATCCTTTAAATTAACGCAAACCCTAGCTAATATTTTTTTATATTGCTGTTCACCGCTATATTGGATATGATAATAGGGACTAAGACAAGTCATCATGACCTTTATATTGTGGGCTATAGACGTGCCACATATGCCTTTACAATGGGATGCAAAAATGTGAATTTTAGCTAATCCCTAAAAGAGGATATAAACTTTCATGAATTGTAGTCTGAAATTCGACTACATGAAAAAGGAATTACTAGTAATCGTGAATCACCACATCACGGTGAATTTAATCTCAGCTAGGTACTAACCACTCGTCAGGCGCTGAAAGGAGTATGTGCAATAAGTTTGGTTATTGTTAGCTTTTATTCTAAGCATAGGGTTTAGATATGTTAATAAATAATCTTCGTATGCGTGACTCTAATTGGTGTTAAGTCGAAATACGGTTCAGGTAGGGGAACTTGCCTGGGAATAATTATCAAATAACAATACACCCTGAAGAAAAAAAAAGCTTATACATGGAGTAAAAAAAAATTTTTAAATCTGGTTCGAATCTAGATATAAGCTCATAAAAAGTTTTATATTTAAATTGTTTAATAATGAATTCAAAAAGGTTCTCATGATTTTAGCTATCTTTAGTTTTTTTTTGGTTATTTTTATTATTTTGTTTTATTTAGCTATTATATATATATATATATATATATATGTCGTTAAAAGTAAGAATGTTTTTTCTTACTATCGTCCCTATTAGGGCTTATTATAATTAGGATTTTAATAAAAAAATCAATATTTAAAGAAAATAAGGATAAATCTGGTGTGTATCGTTGAATTAATAAGGACAGTGGCGATTCTTATATAGATAGTGTTATTAATTAATTAGAAAATTTAAAAAATATTTTTCGTATAATTTTTTATCTAAAGAGGTATCCAAAAAAAAATAACAGTATAACTTATAAAACTTTATTAAAATACGGTTATTATAATTTTACTTTATAAATTATTGAATATTGTGACAAAACATTTATTATTATAATAAAGCAATATTACTTAGACCTTTTAAAACCTAAGTATAATATTTATAAGATAGCTGGTTCCATCTTAGGTCATGTAACAAATAAGAATACACGACTAAAATTCAGATATACATGATTAATTAAATTATATAAAAAACATAAAGTAAACAAAAATAATTTTTTTTTAGTTCGTATTAGATAATTTTGAGAAAAGAGTCATAATTAAAAAATATCTAAATTTCAAAGGATTTTTGGAAAAATAGTTTATAAAGATAAAAAGAAGGTATCATGGGGTACTCGTATGAAAATTTTAGCTTCAACTAAAACAGCATAAATCGTATTAGTTACAGATGTAGTTAGCGGAATTTTATCTGCTTATTATTCTGTTAAAGGAGCAGCAATAGCTATTAATGTAAGCAATTCAACAATTATGAACAAATTTAATAAAATATTAAGCTATATAAGGGTAAATATTAAATACAAAAATTAAATTATAAATAATTGTAGTGGAAATTGTACGGGATTAATTATCAAATAACAATACACCTTAAACATATTTATATATAAATTTTACTGCTTGTGACTAGTTTAAAATTATTTTTTATAATTTACAAGTTCGAATGCAGGATAAGGCATATTTTTATAAAAAAAACTAATTTGTAAATTATGATAATATATAAGGCTTAATTCAAGAGGAGAATATTAATTCTAAGATAATTAAAATAAGAGTATGTAAAATGATAATATATAGAATAAGAGTATGTAAAATGATAATATATAGAATAAGAATATAAAAATGTATTATATTTTATATATTATATTTTATATATATATGTTATATATACATAATATATATATTATATTTTATATATTATCTTTTTATTATTATATTTTTAATATAATATAATATTATATTATTCTATAATATTTATATAGAGGAAACTTCCACATTATATAAAGAAAAACTTCCTTATTATATAAAGGAAACTTCCACATTATATAAAGGAAACTTCGATATTATATTTTAAAGGAAACTTCCATCATTGGTAAGATGGGTTGAGCTGTAAACTCAATAGCCACGGGCTTTTAAGAGTTCAAATCTCTTGTTTCCTATCACCCGTTTCCTATTTTATTTTTATATTTCGATTCAGGTGGTTTTTAAAGATTAATTAATTTACAGATTTTTTATATAAATTATATTAATAAATAATTTTTAATATACATAATTTTATTAATACATAATTTTTAAAATTCCTAAAAAGGAATAAAATCCTAATATTTTTAATAAAAAAATATTTTTATAAATATAAAAAAATTAATTTTTTTATGGTTTTTTATATTAATTGTTTATATTACATTTATTTGTAATAATAAACTAATAAATTATTGTTAATATATATTAATTAAGAAAAAAATGATAAAGACTTTCATTAAACTATTTTCTTAATAAATTATATATTTTGTTTATATATATATGAAGAGATTACATATCAAATAATTATATCTTCATATATATACCTATTAAGGGTGTAAATGATATATGTATTATATACATATTCAAATGTACCATATACATATATATATGTATAACCCGTACACAGGAAAAAAAATATACATACCCGTTTAATATTATAAAGAATATATATTTATATACGGGTAAAAAAAAAGTACATACCTGTTAGATATTTACACATATTTTTATAAAGGTAAAAAGTACATATGCGTTAAATATTTATATATATATATTTTTTTTTTATATAGCTGTTTTAGTATATACATAGTTATTTTAGTATATACATATCCGTTTAATATATATTTATACTTATTATAAATTTTTAAAATATTTTTTGTCGTTATAGTTTATAAAACTTATATGTTAACATTTTTTAAAGAACTTATTACTAATGCTTTTACAGCTGGATTTTTAAATTTATTTTCCTTAGCTGCTATTTTGTGTGGTATAGTTGTTATTATAGCTAAAAATCCTATTGTTTCTGTTTTATTTTTAATTGGGTTATTTTTAGGTATATCTTGTTATTTAATAATGTCAGGTCTAAATTATATTGGTATATCCTATTTATTAGTTTATGTAGGAGCAGTATCAATATTATTTCTTTTTATTTTAATGTTAATAAATGTTAGAATATCTGAACTACTAAGTGACACTAGTAATAGTATACCTCTGGCTATAATATTAGGCATTTATTTTATTTTCCCCGTTTATAATATATTACCTGATAATGTTGGCTTTAATAGTTATACTGGTAATATTAATCATTATTTAAAGGAGCTTTTATTTAATAATCTTTTAACTTATTTTACATGAGTAAAAAGCTTTTTTATTTGATTATTAAATTTTATATCTTTTAATAGTAAACCTATTTTTAATTTATATAGTGACAAAATAGCTTATGTAACATCTAATCTATGGGACGGAAATTTAGCAGAAACTTCTCATATAACTAGTATAGGTAATATTATGTATACTAGTTATCCTATATGACTTATATTAACATCTATTATATTACTTCTAGCCATGGTAGGTGCTATTGTAATTACTATAAAACAAGATAGCTCAATGAAACAATCTAAATTAAATTTATTTCCTTTACGTTTTAATCAAAAAAGAAGTTTACGTTTTAATCAAAAAAGAAGTTTACGTTTTAATCAAAAAAGAAGTTTACGTTTTAATCAAAAAAGAAGTTTCCATGTTTCTCTTAAAAGATGAGCGGAAAGAAATCTTATAAGTAAATTAGATGAATTACTCGCAACACATAATAAACATTTAAATATAATGAGCTATGAAAAGCAGCTTAGAGAGCTTAGTGATTTAGCTGATACAAGATTCCAAGATAATTACTCTGAATATTCTAATATTCAAAGAAAACAACAGTCTATTATGCAGGATTTTACTCAAAAATACGAAGGAAAAAGTAAAGTTAAAGTGGGCGCAATAAATAAAGAAATAGACCAATTGAATAAGATTACCAATGATATTAATTCTACAAACTCAGCAGATGACAAATTTAAAAGATTAGAACAAGGAGCCAAATCAACTAAATCGTGTTGTAAGAATATATGTAGTATTTTAGAAAATGATGTAAAAAAGTTAAAAAAAAGCGATAAAGAGTTATTTAGCCAATTTAAGTCAGATAAAAAATCAGTTTTAGAGCAATTGGAAGCTAACTCTGAAATACAAATTAACTTGGCAAAAGAAATTTCAGAGTTAGCACAAAAAGGTTCTGAGCTTAAGTTAAAATTAGTAGAATTGTCTGCTATGCACCCAGATACACAACATACTGTTGTATCATCTGGTGCAGATTCTTTAGCGGAGAGTTTAGAAACAGATGTTTCTCGCCCTGCATCTAGATTTTTAATTATTTTATTTTTACGTTCTCCTATATTTAAAGAAATTATTTTTTTTGCTTTTAAACTTTTATTTAAAGGAGATATACTAGGAGCTATAAATGTAATAAAAATGTACTTTCAAATTCATAAATTAAATTTATATAATTACATTTTTATTATAGTTTTCTCTGTTTTAATTATGATTTTATATATTATATATATATATATATTTTAGTATATATATATATATATTATTAATTTAGGTATTTTTAATTTTTTTTCTTTCTATTTAGGTATTTCTTATTCTGCTCTTACTATTCAGGTATCTATAATATAAATATATTATATTATTATAATTTAAAAATTTATAATTCAAACATATTTAACAATAAAAAAAATAAAAAAAAAGGAATGTGTAATAGATGGTTCTATATTTTGATTGCAGATCTTAAATTTGAGGTTCGATTCCTCCCCATTCCTAATAGGTTAAAAATCTTTGAGATTTTTACCGATTTTATCTAAATTTTTACTTTTCATTTTTTTTTTAGCTACTTTCATTGGATTAATCAACTGCTTAAATATTAACACATTAAAAATTTTTTCATTCAACAAAGAAAAAAAAATAACCTAAATAAATTAAGCTTTAATTTTATTAAAAATTAATTAATTTAAATTAAAATCTTAAAAATAAAAATTAAAAATTTTGTTGTAAATATGAATTTATTGGTGAAAAAATTTTCCCGCTTTTTTTTTAAGACAGTGGTTAATGGGGAAAGAGATAAAAATAAAGATGAGAGATAAAAAGGGTGATAGGTATAATATAATGCAAAAACAATAAACAGCAATGAAGGTTAACACTTATATATCCCTATCATCCTTTTTATTTTCCATGGTTATTTATTTAATTTGTAACATATTATATTAAATATGGTTCTCTTCCCCATAACTAGTTTATTATTATCTAATTCTGTTATATTAAGAGGTGATATATCAATTTTATACTAATACGTATATAGTATATAATACAATTTTATTGGTAAACGTAGATAGTAATTTATACTTATAAGGTTGAATAATATTTAACCTAAATAATTTACATTATTATAATTAAATATATTGTATTTTTCACTTATATTATGTAATTATGATATACAATTAGTAGTGAATTTTACAGTATATATAATATAATGTAAAAGACAACGATGTAGTAGAGGTGTCCATCGTTGAATGAATATATCTATAAAGATATTCATTATTTAAATAAATTAAATAGAACTTAAATATTATTTAAATATATTAAACTTATTTAAATTTAATTTTCCTTTTTTATTATTAAATTATATAACAATCAAATGAATAAAAATTTATATATTTACATAGCTATTTGGAATTTCAAATATGATCCAAATATAAAAAACAAGTATTACATTTCAACATACTTTTCTCCTGTTAATTCAAAAATGATAGATAATTACGATGCACTTGATAAATTTATTTTTAGAAATCTTTTTATAGTAGATATCTATAATGGTGACGATACAAATAACAAACCTTATTTTTTAGATGGAGTTGTTAACAGTAATGTTTGAATTCATCATGTTCATCACACACGATTTTTTACAAAAGAATATCTTCAATCACTTAATGATTTTTATAGCAAAAAGGGCGATTTATCTTTGGTACTTAGATTTGAAAATTTTTCATATTCTAAAATAAAAAATAGATTAAGATCCATAAATGTGGAAATTAGTGGATATAGTTATATTTTAAAACATCTTCTTTCACCAAGTGAATACTTATTAGGTAGATTTTTGCAAGCGTTTTATGGAATAGATATGGTGAATATAAGCTATTCGTTTAATGAAATAGGTAAAGATAAGGAAATAAGCAGATTTAGTTATAAATCAATTAGCGAAGATTTGGATGATAATCTAAATAATAATAAACATAAAAGAATATCTGAAGGTGATAACAAGCATAGCATAAATAATATAGTAAACAAAGTTAACGAAGAAGATAAATGTTTCGATGGTTTTGAAAATAACGGAATGGATAAAAAAAATATAATAAATAAAGAAAGTAAATCGAATATAAATATTATTTCAAAAAAAAATAACGGAAAAAAGATTGGGGAAGTTAATGAAAAACAGGAATACAAAAATTCAATAAAAAATGTATCAGTTAATACAACTCAGAAAAGAGAATTCTCCTCAATATCATCCAAAAATGTCAATGTAAATAATAATTCAGATTTTTCATTGTTTTTAACAAATGTAGAAGAAATATTAAGCAATAACGATTTATCTTCTGAAGAAAAACAAAAATATGTAGAGGAAAATTAAATTTCAAGTGTAACTGAAAAGATGAAAGATGAGACAACACTAGTTCAAAAATCTCAAGGTAAAATTAAAAATCTTCTCTTAGAAGCAAATAAAACTTTAGATATTTCTAGAGAAAAGAAACTACTTGGTAGAAGATTTAAATTTATTACATCAGAGTTTTTAGTTAAACCCAAAAATCTACTCATTGCTTATACTATAATTATAACATATTATAATAAACTAAAATGAACACATATATCTTATATTCTCGGAAATGCAATATTAATAGAGTTTTTAAAATGAAATATAAAAAAATATAAAAAATCTGATAAAAAATTGGATAAAAAATCAATACTTGATAATATTGATTATAAAAATTTAAGCTTTGAAAAATTTAAAGAGAAATTAGAAATAAAAAATGAGAGTGTTATATTATTAGGGGATTATTTTATTGAACTTTTATCAATATTCCCACATAATATTTTTGAACGAAGTTATGATTTTAAATCACCTTCTACAAAAGATGGTGCAATAATTAAAATAAATAATGATCTTATTGAAGATATTAAAAAGAATATAATTATTCATCCTAAATCATTACCAACGGTTTGTAAACCTAATCGCTGAGCTACAAATTTGTACGGTGGTTTCTTAGAAAATAAAAAGTGTAAAGAAAAGATTATTTCTACTAAATTCAACAATAAACATAAAACGAAAAACCTTAAAGTTATTTATCAATCAGCAAATATACTTAATCAAATTGAATTCGGAATTAATAATATATTACTTGATTATTTAATGACAGATGGAAAATATTTACTTGCTAATCATTTACAAGAACAAATTACATTAAAATTAAGTAATATGTATAGAAATATACCTATTTATTTAACAGTAAAGGCTGATTGAAGAGGTAGATTATACACTTAATCATTTTTCTTATGCCAAAAAAATTAAATTTTTGTTTTTGATCGAAAAATAAATTATTCATAATTTTTAATTTAATTAAAAAATACTTAGCTTATTATAAGCTAAGGTGTGTAGCTTATCATTATAAAATGAGACCCGATTTTTGATATTCTATAACAATGTAAAATATATTTTTCATTTATATTATATTATTTTGGTTACATAATAATAGTAACCGTTTACTAAAATAAATTTATCCATGAATATCAAACTTAAAGTTTACCTTTGTAAGCTATTAATATTGAATAATAATATATTATTATTCAATATTAATAAATTATTTTTAACTATTTATTTTTATAATTATATTATCATTAAAATAAATGTATATATCGCTTTTTGCGATCATGATATTGATATCATTTTAAGTATAATCATTGTAATAATCATTTTTAAATCTTAATAATTAATTAAAAAATAGATATGTAAAATTAAAATTACATATTTCACATAATCCATGAATTGATTCGTGTTCCATATTCCTTATGATAGTCTTAGTTAATAAATAAGAAGTCCCTGTCTTTTGTAATAAATCTTCACCGCCACCTTCTTCTGTAAGAAGATTAGCAAATTCATAGAAGAGTTTATCATTACCTTCTTTATCTATAAATTTTAATATCACTCTGTAGTTTATATTATCAATAAGCGCTTCACTTGATAAAAAGTTATAAATGTTTTCATGTATTTCAAATATAATTTCATACATTTGACTGTTAAATTTTTCCAAATTTAATGATATAAATGGATAGGCGCCACCTCTTTGATTTGCTTGTAATCTTTTTAATAATTCATTTTCTCTCATTTTAAATAATTTTATAAGATAAATACCTATACACACTATAATTAATATTAATAATATTTTATTTAATAATAATTATAATATATTGGGTAATAATTTGCTTAATTTGTAAATATGTTATATATCACTCAATAATTTTATAACATATTTATTATAACATAAATGTATATTAAAATACTAATATTTTGCTGAAAAATAAACTCCGTTTTTGAGAAAAATCAATGGATGAGTAAATTTCTTTAAGTTCTTTATTACTATTCATCTGCTTAATTAAATCATTTATCAAAAAATCTATAAATTCACTCATCTCAGACTTATTCCAATAATTTTAATCTTTAAGTACTACTTTCATTTAGATATATGATTAATAAATGGAATATTAATCTTATGTTTTGATAAAATTATAATTCTTATTTATATATCTTATTAAAATATAAATCTTAAAGGTAAACCCTGAAAGTAAATATTCAACTAGTAAAAAATGTTTTTAAGTTATAATTAAATCTTGAAGGTGAAAATAAACATATGAATATATTTTATATCTGTACAATTTTCCAGATTTAACAACCCATCATTTTATTACTTTTCATCTTTAATATCTGCTATGGGTGGAAAATAAATATGAACATTGGAAAAATCAATAAAAATTTTATATTTTCCGCTGTAAACTTTTTTATTACCAATATCCATTTTCCCCTTTTTTATTTCATCTATATTACTCATTATTTTTCTTAATAGCGATTTTGTTAACCTACTGTATATTTCCGCGCTGCTTTCCTCAAGTATAAACTCGCAAGTAAAATCAAAACCCGTTCCATTTCTTTCTCTATTAGTAAATTTTAGTATCAAATAGTAATTAGTATCTACTTTAATAATACCACTTGATATAAAATTCAGTAGAGTCTCGTATACATAATTATACTTTTCGCATAAACCATAATTTCCATAAATATCGTAATATTCGCATTCTTCCTTGCTTATGTTTTCCAAATTTAATCTAACTGTTCCAAATTTATTTAATATAATTTCAAAATATATACATCAAAAATAATTTTCCATTTATTTTTCATTTTTTCTGTTATAATAAATATCCAATTGTGGTTTCATATAAAAAAACTTATATGAAAGTTTTTTATAAGTTTCATATAAAAAACCTATATGAAAGTTTTTATATGTTATATCACCTACCGAAATTTATTTTTGATGGTGAAGTTCTATCACCATATGGTGATGAATATGGTGATGCTTTTGGTGATTAATAATATATTTTTGTATAACTTAATATATAATAATTTATTTTATTGTATAAGTAATTATATAATAATATATTTTATTATATGAGTAAATATATAATAATATATTATATTCTATAACTAACTATATTATTATATATTTTATTCTATAACTAAATATATTTTATTATATAACTAATTATATAATTATATATTTTATTGTATAACTATATAATAATATATTAAAATATATATTTATTTTTATTTGGAACTATTATTTAGTTGCATCACCTTTTCTTGATGTTCCAACACCAAAAGTATACTTCAAACAGCAAAAGTATAGTTCCATCAATAATATATTGTTATGGAAGTAAATTTTCTTTTTTATATTTATATTTATATATATTGATCTAAATTTTCTTTTTTATATTTATATTTATATTTATATTTATATTTATATTTATATTTATATTTATATAATATATATATATGCATATATATTATATATATGCGTATGTATTATTTATGCATATATGTATAATATCTATTTATTATATATCTATATATAATAAAATATATACTTTATATAATAAATGTACTTTTTAACTTATTAATTAATAATATAATTAATATATTATTATATAATATATTAATTATATAATATTATTATATAATAAATCTAATTTAATTGGAAATAGGGGGTGAGAATAAAAAATATGTAAAAATATCCTGTCTAATTAGCACATTTGCTGATAAAAATTTGTAAAGATACAAATTACTTATATTACATATATAATCACTGTATTATAAAAATGATATAATGATATAATGATATAATGATATAATGATATTTTATTATTAAATGTTATTAAAATTAGATATTAGATATTTGTGATACAAAATTGCTCAATATTATTATTATAAAATAACATAGGAAAGTCCCGATGCTTTATCGATAGATCTATCATAAAAATAAAGGTAAAAATCTTGGTTTTAAATAGAAAGTAAAATTGATAAAACTTAATTGTTTAGAAAAACGTTATAAATAAAGGACAAAATTAAATTTTGAAATAGCGCCATACTAAATTATTTTGTATAATATCAATGCGAACCTTGGTGCCTCTATTAAGCTTTTTTTAGAGAAATAGGCATAAACAGAAACTGGCTTACTTGTATCCAAATAAAGATAAATTTTATTATTTTTTTTTATCGTGTTATTTTCCCTTTTATTGTAGTTTTATTTATTATTTTAGTTTTATTATTTTAATTTTATTTATTCTTTTAGTTTTATTTATTCTTTTAGTTTTATTTATTCTTTTAATTTTTTTATATTAACTTTTTAATTTTTTTTAAGACTTTTTAACAATTTAATTTATAAAAAAAAAATGAACTTATCACTAATCTTGTTTTTAATAGGTATTTTAGGCTTTGTTTTAAATAGAAAAAACATTATATTAATGCTTATCTCTATAGAAATAATGCTGTTGGCTATTACCTTTTTAATATTAGTAAGTTCACTTAGCTTTGATGATATATTAGGTCAAACCTATGCTATTTATATTATAGCTATAGCTGGAGCAGAATCAGCAATAGGTTTGGGTATTCTAGTAGCATTCTACAGATTAAGAGGAAGTATTGCAATAGAATTTAAATAATGTATTTAGCTATAATCGTCTTACCTTTATTAGGGTCAATAGTTTCCGGTTTTTTTGGTAGAAAAATTGGAGTTAGCGGAGCACAACTAATTACATGTAGCTCTGTAATAGTAACAACAATATTGGCTATACTAGCCTTTATTGAAGTAGGTATAAATAATATACCTGTATCAATTCAATTGTTTAGATGAATTGATTCAGAATCTCTTAATGTATGATGAGGTTTCCATTTTGATTCTTTAACTGTATCTATGTTAATACCTGTATTAATAGTTTCATCTTTAATACATGTTTATTCTATAGGATATATGAGTAATGATCCTCATAATCAGAGATTTTTTAGTTATTTAAGTTTATTCACTTTTATGATGATTATTCTTGTAACAGCTAATAATTTTTTACTTATGTTTGTAGGCTGGGAAGGTGTTGGTGTATGTTCTTATTTATTAATAAATTTTTGATTTACTAGAATAGCTGCAAATCAAAGCTCTATTTCAGCTTTTTTAACTAACAGAGTAGGTGATACCTTTTTAACTGTAGGTATGTTTGCTATATTATGAAGCTTTGGTAATATTGATTATGCTACTGTATTTTCATTAGCTCCTTACATAAGTGAAAATATTGTTACTATTATTGGAATATGTTTATTAATTGGTGCAATGGCTAAAAGTTCTCAAGTAGGTCTTCACGTTTGACTTCCTATGGCGATGGAAGGTCCTACACCTGTATCTGCACTAATACACGCTGCCACTATGGTAACAGCGGGTGTGTATTTATTGATGCGTTCATCTCCTTTAATAGAATATAGCTCAACAGTTTTAATACTATGTTTATGATTAGGAGCTATTACTACTTTATTTAGTTCACTTATAGGTTTATTCCAACAAGATATTAAAAAAGTTATAGCCTATTCTACTATGAGTCAATTGGCTCGAAAACATAATATACTCATTATGTTCAGAAATCAAACTATATGCGTAGAAGTTATATTAAATATAATTAATTCGCAGATAACCAAAGCTCATAAATATTATGATAATAATATTTATATCAGTAATAATTTTCTTAATTCATTTATCAATTTTTATTGACTGTTTTTATTTATACTAAATAAAACTGAAAAATGAAAAATTATTATTGTAAGCAAGTTAGTAGGAATCTCAGAGGCCATACGTTTGATGCTAGTTTATATACCATTTATCTATTTTAAAACAATGAAATTATTTAGTTTAAATAATTATAGTACTATTTCTACTGTAAATAAAATTGACCAAGAATTTAATGAAGGGTTAGCAGGATTAATAGATGGGGATGGTCATTTTATTTTATATAAAAGTGGATCTGCTCGTTTATATATTGTTATGGATATTAGAGATAAAGGTGCATTATATGAAATATTACATAAATTTGGAGGTAGTATTAGACCAATAGCAGGTGCTAACGCACTGAGATATAATTTAAGTAATAAGAAAGGCTTAGTTAAATTAATTGAAGCTGTGAATGGTCATATAAGAAACCCTACTCGTTTATTACAATTAAATAAATTATGTAATAAATATGACATAACTTTAAAATATCCAAAGCCTTTAAATTTTAATAATGGTTGATTCAGTGGATTTTTAGACAGTGATGGTTCAATATATTTTAGTGAGGCATCTGGTCAAGTTTTTATAAGTGCTACACAAAAGAATATCTATTTATTAGAACCTCTTATAAATATTTATGGAGGACGTGTTGATCCTAGTAATGCTAGAGGAGAAGCATTTAAATATATTATTTATAGAAAAAATAAATATTTAATATGATAGATAATTATTTTAATAAATATCCTTTAAGAACATTAAAATCTAATCGTCTTAAATTAATAAAAGATTTTTATGAAGTTAGAATTTATAAAGATAGTAATGATGTTTTAAAATTAAATGAATGAGTAACATTTAAAGATAAATGAGAAAAATATAAAAGTTAGTAAAGAAATGGTCCACATTATACTATTTTTAGTATAATTTAGCAATTAGGTATGATGGTTATAGCAGTAGGATTATCATCTTATATGATAGCTTTATTTCATTTAGTTAATCATGCATTTTATAAAGGACTTCTTTTCTTAGGTGCTGGTGCTGTTATTCACGCTGTAGCTGACAACCAAGATTTTAGAAAATATGGTGGTTTAAGACCTTTCTTACCTTTAACTTATTCAGTTATGCTAATAGCTTCTCTTAGTTTAGTAGCTTTCCCCTTTATGACTGGATTTTATTCTAAAGATTTTATATTAGAATCTGCATATGGTAATTTTTATTTTTCTAGTACAGTTGTATACTTTATAGCTACTATAGGAGCTATGTTTACAACTTTATACTCTGTTAAAGTTTTATATTTAACTTTCTTAACTAACCCTAATGGGCCTTTAATTAATTATAAACAAGCTCATGAAGGTGATATTTTTATGAGTTTACCTTTAATTATTTTAGCAATTTTCTCTATTTTTTTTGGTTATATTACTAAAGACATTTTTATTGGATTGGGTTCAGGGTTTTTCACAGATAATGCTTTATTTATTCACCCTGTCCATGAAATTATGTTAGATACTGAATTTGCTGTACCTACTATTTTTAAATTATTACCTTTAATTTTTACTGTTTCATTAAGTATATTATCTATAGTTTTATCTGAATTTTTACCTAAAATGTTAATCTATTTTAAATTTTCTAAACTAGGCTATAATATATTTGGTTTTTTTAATCAACGCTTTTTAATTGAATTTTTCTATAATAAGTTTATTACTGATTTAGTATTAAAATTAGGCGGTCAAACTACTAAAGTAATTGATAAAGGTTCTGTTGAATTGTTAGGACCATATGGGTTAGAAAATGGACTAATTGAACTAAGCAAAGCTATTTCTAGTTTAAGTACTGGCGTTATAACATCTTACGCCTTATTTATATTGGTTTCTTTACTTATATTTATTTTAATACCATATTCAGCTATAGATGACTGTTTAGTACTTATACTAATATTTGCTTTATTTAATATTCATTTTAAAGACTATACACCACCTAAAATAATTGATATATCAGAAAACAGGTTTAAAAAGAAAAAACAACAATATACAAGCAAAAACCTAATAAGTTTAAAAAGTGGATTAAGCAAGTTTACTTTTATAATATTATTTTTCAACACCAAACTAACTTTTAAATGTACTTTAAATGATTTTACAGGCTATTATAATGATTTTACAGGCTATTATAATTATTATACAAACCATTATAATTATTTTTCAGGCTATTATAAATCACTTATAGAATCAATTAATATTCCTTTATCTTTAAATAACTATGATTTAAAATATAATACGCTGAAATATTATTATAATAAACAAGAGTTTATTCCTAAGATTAGATCTTTAAAATATAACTTTATTGAAAATGAATATTCTAATTTTAGTAGTGGATATTCTAATTTTAGTGGCGGGTATTCTAATTTTAGTGGTGGGTATTCTAATTTTAATAGTATAGATTATAGTTTTAATAATACACATTATACTGTTTGCTATCCACAATTAGCTGAAAACATTCTTATTTTTGTAAATAATTATCCTTGAATACCGGCTTTGGTAGTTATTGTTCTATATCAACCAGCTATTAATAGTATAATTACTATAATAAATTCTATAGCTAGTATTGATTGGATTGTACTACTTAAGAGTAAGCTTATTGAAATAATTAAAGATTTCAATAAAACTTTAAATAAAGGCTATAGTGATTTAAAAATTTTTAAAAAGCTATACTTTAATATATTAAAAAAAAGTTATAGTCTTAAAAATAATTTTTTGGGTAAAAGCTATAATAATTTAAAAAATTTAAAAAAGCTATGCTTTAATATATTAAAAAAAGGTTATAATCTTAAAAACAATTTATTAGATAAAAGCTATAATAATTTTAAAAATTTAAAAGGGTTATACTTTATATTAAAAAAAGGTTCCAGTCTTAAAAATAATTTCTTATATAAAGGCTATAATAATTTAAAAAATTTAGAAAAGTTATACTTTATATTAAAAAAAGGTTCTAATTTAAAAAATAATTTCTTAGAAAAAGGTTATAATACTATAAAGGGTTTATATAATAGATCCTATAATCTTTTTGAAAGTATTTTAAGTAATATAAGTAATAATAAATTTAATTATTGAAATTTTTTTTATTCTCATAATAATTTAAATATTTTATTAAATCCTCATTTTTATAACAATACAAATATTATTGTTAATACATACTTTCAATACAATAATACTTTAAGCTTAAGAGATCAATATGACAGAAATTATGCGCAACTAACAGCTGATATTAACATAGCTAGAAATGAGTGACCTTTATATTGAAGTTTTTACAATATTGTTCGAAGCCGTGGAGTTGATTGTAATATCGATCAGCATGGTAATTTACATTTTACGTCTTCTGATAATCTAACTTCAGAACAAACAAGGTTGGCAAATCAGCTTAGTTCTAGAACAGATCGTATGGTACACGATTTACACGATATAACTAGAAATATGGCTTTTAATCGATTTATAGGTTGACGAGCTAACTTGGAAGAAGATAGAACTTTTATCCCATCTGATGAGGTCATAGTTAATGAAATTCAACCCATATTAAATCAAACAAACAATTTATTCCATAGATTAGATTTTGAAGCATTATATAACGAAACCTTTGAAAGACTTCGTGATTCCTATAGAAGGGAACACTTAATAGATACTATAGGTTCAAGTTCAACAGGTAAAAAGCGTACAAGGGATAATTCAGATTATTCAAATAAACGGACTAGAGGAATTTAAGTAGTTTATTGTTTGTTTAGGTATTATTTCAATTGATGTTTATTGTTTTTTTTAGTGTTATTTTTTTTTGCATTAGAGTAGATAATTATTGTTTATTTGAATATTATTTCAACAGGTATTTTGCATTTTAATATTATTTCAATATGTCTTTTGTATTTTAATATTATTTCAATAGGTCTTTTGCATTTTAATGTTATTTCAATAAGTCTTTAGCATTTTAATGTTCTTTGTTCGGTTTTTTAGTAAAAATAAAAAAAACATCTTTCAAACAAAAAATAATATTGTTTTATATACAAAAAAATATTGATTTAAATATTAAAAATAATGATTTAAATATTAAAAGTCAAAAAAGTGTATATACAAATCAGGAATATTAATAATAAGTGTTAGAAAAAAATTTTAAGAGTATAAATATTATTTAGTATAAATTAACTAGTTTATTATCATTTAATTCCCTAATATTAAAACGAAATTTATTTATTTTGTTAAAGTTACTATTTAAGTTAAAAACGATTTATTTTTGTTCTTTTTGTTTTTTTCTTTTTTTTGTTATAGAATAATAAAAATTCTGAAATAATAATATTATAGGTAAATCCTCTTAATATATTAAGCAACATGTGTCCACTTTGTTGCTGCTATTAATATTATTCTCGACGTTGTCATCAATATTCTTGCAGATACTACCACTATAATAGTCTTATGATTACATATAAAAGGTCAAGATATTTCTCTTTCTCATAAAATTATGAAAAAAATCATAGAATATGAGGCTTAATGTGAACATTCTGATCTTTTTTTTTTCGTTCCTCAGGATGTAATGTATAGATGCTAAGTGTGTCAAGATTTTTTTTTATAGCGCTTACCGCCCAGGATTCACTGATGATATTTGTTTCTGGGATGTTTGTAAGGGTTATCTTAATCATCATGGATGTATACCTAAAATGATACTTTGATTATTAAATTACTTTTAATAAAAAGAGAATTAGTTAATTTAAAAATCATTTTTTATTCGTTTTGAATATGTTCGATATATTATATCGTTCATACTATGTCCATGTGTGAATAATACAATACCAATTATTGTTATAACATTTGTAACTATTATAGCTAAAATATCTATTTTGATATTTTTTTTAGAATTAATACATTACATAAGTAAATATTTTTTTTTTATTTTAAACTAAATAATAAATACTTTATTATTTAGTTTATTTTTATCTTTAATAATCGCAAAGTTAGTAAATTTTACTAAATTTAAAATGAAAAAAATGTAAAAATAGGTTAATTATTGTTTACTAGTATTTTAAATATGAGAAGTAAATATACTTTTATTTCAAAAATATATAATATTTTATATGTTTATATATTATATATTTATATTTTAAAATTATATGATATTTTAGATGTTTACATATCTAATGAAGATATTTACATATAATAGATTACTAGTAAAAAAAATTTAATTTTTTATTAATTTAACATATAATATGAGAATTTTTAAAAGTCATTCTCTTTTAAAAATGGTTAATTCTTACACAATAGATTCACCGCAACCATCTAATATAAATTATTTGTGAAATTTTGGATCTTTATTAGCAGTTTGTCTAATTATACAAATAGTTACTGGTGTAACTCTAGCTATGCATTATAATCCAAGTGTATCAGAAGCATTTAATTCTGTAGAGCATATTATGAGAGACGTTAATAATGGATGATTAATTCGTTATTTACACTCAAATACTGCTTCAGCTTTCTTCTTTTTAGTCTACTTACACATAGGTAGAGGTTTATATTATGGATCTTATAAAGCACCTAGAACATTAGCATGAGCTATTGGAACTATTATCTTTATATTAATGATGGCTACAGCTTTCTTGGGTTACGTTCTTCCTTATGGTCAAATGAGTTTATGAGGTGCAACAGTTATTACTAACCTTATGAGTGCAATACCATGAGTTGGACAAGATATAGTTGAGTTTATTTGAGGTGGTTTCTCTGTTAATAATGCTACTTTAAATAGATTCTATTCATTACATTTTGTATTGCCTTTCGTATTAGCTGCTTTAGTTATAATGCACTTAATAGCAATACATGATACTGCTGGATCTAGTAATCCATTAGGTGTTTCAGGTAACTACGATAGATTACCTTTTGCTCCTTATTTCATATTTAAAGATTTAGTTACTATTTTTCTTTTTATTATAGTTTTATCAGTATTTGTATTCTTTATGCCTAATGCTTTAGGCGATAGTGAAAATTATGTAATGGCTAACCCTATGCAAACTCCTCCTGCAATTGTCCCAGAGTGATAACGAGTAAAAGATGTCACTTAATCTCATTGTATGCTGGGAGTTTCAATAAATTTGGATAATCAGCAGGAAACGAACAGACTTATGGTCTTAGTAGGGTCCTCAGAGACTACACGAGAGACATTTTAAATTATTTTTTAAAATGAAGATATAGTCCAATCATAATAGTAATATTATGAATATAAATATTTATATAGTCAACACGATCTAGAACCTATTTTATTTTTATCGGCCAGCACAATTCGTAGTGCTGCCCGTTCTACAAAAGGTATAGTACGTTTATCATCAGCTGAAAGAGCTTTGATAATAATACCTGATGAGATAAAAGATATATTAATAGGTATTTTACTCGGTGATGCCCACATAGTACGAAGATCCTCTACTAGTAATTCTAGATTGGTTTATACTCAAACAGCTATATTACATAAAGAATATTTTGATTATGTATTTAGTTTCTTTATTCCTTTCTGCACTAAAGATTATAAACCCCAATTTAGAATAGTTAGAGACAATAGGACTAAGAAAATATATAGTGCTATATCTTTCACAACTATGCAACTTCCCTGTTTTAATGTATTTAAATAAATGTTTTATGTATCTAATATGAAAAAAGTCCCAGATAATATTTATGAATTGTTAACCCCTAGAGGGTTAGCCTTTTGAATCTACTCCTCTAGCCTTATATTTCATATACTAGTTTATTGGAGTTAATTTAGGGTAATATTTATTAGTGGTACTATTACTGTACTGTCTATTAAATTAATTAAAAAGGGAAATAAAGCAAAACCGAGAAAAATCTATGATCATTTTTGAGTACAAAAATTTGGTGTAATTTTGTTATTTTAAAGACTTTATAAATATTTATAACAATGATCTTTACTGTTTAACATTTATACCAGTAGTTACTTATAATGACGCATTTTCTAGTAAAAGTAATGCCATTATAGAGAACGAGGGTAAAGCAGGTGTATATTGCTGAACTCATTTAGCTACTAATAAGTCTTATGTTGGTAGTAGTGTAAATTTAGGTAGAAGACTAAGAAATTATTATAATCCTACTTATATTTCACATATTACCCGTAAAAAGATGATTATTAACAAAGCTCTTTTAAAACATGGGTATTCAAAATTTAAATTGGAAATTCTTGAATATTGTAATCCTAAAGAGGTAGCTAAAAGAGAGCAATATTATATGAATGCTTTATCTCCAGAATACAATGTATTGAAGACAGCTTATTCTTCCCTAGGTTATAAACATACTAAAGAATCTTTAGTAAAAATAAATAAAACTTTAGCTAAATTGAATAAAAGTAAGTCTATCTCGGTTAAGGTTACTAGCTTAGAAACAAATGTTTCACATGAATATACTTCTTTAACCGACGCAGCTAAAAGTCTTAATACTAATAAGACTACTTTAAGAAAATATATTCTAAGCTCTAAACCTTTAAAAGGTATTTATACATTAGAATCTAATTTATCTATTTCAAACTTTGATTCTAATTATTTAAATCATCCTAATTCAATTAAAATTGAAGTAACTGATTTAGAGTTAAATACCGTAACTAGTTATACTTCTGTACATTCAGCAGCTAGAGCTTTAGGTATAGGGCATAATACTATTTCTAATTTTTTTAAGCGTAACCAAACTAGACCTTATAAAGGTAGATTTATATTCAAAAAAGTTTAACCTTAAAGGTAGTCGTCAAGGTAGTGGATTGCACATAAGTGTTTATGCATTCACTAATGAAGACGTAGATAAACTTATGTTCACATTACAAGATAAATTTAATCTTAAATGCTCTATATATTATAACAGGGATAATAAACCTCGTATTTATATATTCAAAGAATCTATGGATAATCTAATAACTTTAGTTAAACCATATTTCATAAAAGAAATGTTATATAAATTAGGTTTATAAAGCTGTCATTTACATTTTGTTTATTATGATATTAACTAGTAGTATTCAAATGTATGTTGATATAATTTTTTTGATCTTTTACCATTCTATGCCATATTAAGATCGATACCTAATAAATTACTGGGAGTTATTGCTATGTTTGCTGCTATTTTAATATTATTGGCTATGCCATATACTGATTTAAGCACATATAGAGGAATACAATTTAGACCTTTAAGTAAAATAGTTTTCTTTATTTTTGTTGCCAATTTCTTAATTTTAATGCAATTAGGTGCTAAACATGTAGAATCTCCATTCATAGAATTTGGACAAATATCTACAGTTATTTACTTTGCGTATTTTTTAATTATAGTACCATTAGTTAGTTTATTTGAAAATACTTTAATGGAATTAAATATAAAAAAGTAAAAAAAATATATAAGTAAATTTATTATATATAGAGATGACACAACAAATATAAATATGTTATATATATATATATATTATATATATATATTTATATATATATATAATATATGATATAAAATATGTTATATATATATATAGATAATATATATATATTTATATATATAGAGATGATATATATATATATATTGAGATGATATAGTAAATATAAATATGTTATATATATTAATAATAATTATTATATACAATAAAACGATAGGATGTTAAATCTGGAAAATTGTACAGATATAAAATATATTCATCCATTGATTTTTCTCAAAAACGGAGTTTATTTTTCAACAAAATATTAGTATTTTAATATGCATTTATTTTATAATAAATATGTTATAAAATCAGTGAATGATATATAACATATTTACAAATTAAGGAAATTATCAGCGAATATATTATAGTTATTATTAAATAAAATATTATTAATATTAATTATAGTGTGTATAGGTATTTATCTTATAAAATTATTTAAAATGAAAGAAAATGAATTATTAAAAAGATTACAACCAAATCAAAGTGGTGTCCCTTATCCATTTATATCATTAAATTTGGAGAAATTTAACAGTCAAATGTATGAAATTATATTTGAAATACATGAAAACATTTATAACTTTTTATCAAGTGAAGCGCTTATTGATAATATAAACTACAGAGTGATATTAAAATTTATAGATAAAGAAGGTAATGATAAACTCTTCTATGAATTTGCTAATCTTCTTACAGAAGAAGGTGGTGGTGAAGATTTATTACAAAAGACAGGGACTTCTTATTTATTAAGTAAGACTATCATAATGAATATGGAACATATTCATGAAGAAAGAGATGATGTTCACACTATTGATTTTTCATGTGTATATGTGTGTTTTTTAGCGACATCTGAATATTTTTAAATGATTATTAGTTCCAAATAAAAATAAATTTTTATTTGAATGATTATATGTAAAATAACATCAGTATTATATACACAAAAAGACATATATTTATTTTAATAAAATATAACTATTAAAATAGTATAAAACAAACAAAAACATTTATATATATATATTATAAGTAGTTAATATAATACATATAAATATTATAAAAATAAATATATATAAATTACATAGTTATATATATTTATATAATATTTACGTATAAATATATACTTTTCAGGTAGAAGTTTATTTAATCTATAGGTTAGGGCGTAATTATTCTATATTTGGATATTTATTTACGATATTATTAAAAAATATGAAAAAATTTTGATTTATAAATGATTTACCGAGGGAATTATTTAATGGGTATAAGTCAATTGTATTCTCTATTAAAATATATATTTTATTATATTATAGAGATATCATGAGAAAATTGGGGATTAAGAAGGATTTATCTTTGGAAAAAGTATTTAAGGAGTATAAGTTAATTAAATTGAAGTTAGAAAATTTAATTACTTATGAAAACGATAATCACTATAAAAATAACTATGAGATATATAAAGTTATATTTATCTTTATATTATGCAGTGAACTTTTCACAGAGGTTGAATATATTATATTGTTAAAGTTTAAATATAAAAATGATTATTGTACATCTGAATGTATATGTCTATTATCAACTATGTTTACTTTATATGAAGGTTATATCGACCATAGCGAAGAGATAAGTCAGATATCTAATTTAATAATCAATGATTTAGTTTGAATTATTAATGAATTAGAAGATGAAGATGATAATAGTAATGGGGTAATAGATTATTCAGGTGTGCATGTTTATTTTGTAGCGAAAATATAAACTTTAAAATGTGAATTATTTCCACAATATGTAAATAACCATGAGCATTTACATATTGCATAAAAAGGTTATTAATATTCATTAATATATTAATTATATTAAAATTGATATTTTTAACATTACAAATGAATTAAAAAAACAAAATATAAAATTTTATAGACGATGATGTTTATTATTATATTAATTCAAATTAAATCATCAATTAGAGTATTCAATATATGATTTGATGATTTAATTAGATATTTATCTTATTATTATTAAAAATGAAAAAAATTAAGTGTTTACTCAATAAATTAAAAATGGTTAAGCTTTTGGGGTGAAATATGTGTATATATTTTACAAAGGTTTTATTTATTTTTAGCACAGCTTTAGTTTTTAGGATTATGATTTATCATTTTTATAATATATTTGAATATTATATTAATATAATTAATCTATCATTTTTAACTTCAATGTGGATATTTATTTTCGGTATAGAAAGCTTATCTTTATATAATTACTTAGAAATTAATTTGAACGATGTTAACATATTTGAGTTAATTAATTATAAAAAAGAAAAAATTTTAAATAATGAAAGTGATATTTTTTCTAATGATAAAAACAGTGATATCTTAAAAAGTGAAAATATTAATAATGGAAATGGTAGTTATAATAATATTAACAGCGATAGCCTAAACACGCATTATTTTAATGAAGATAGATTGAAGAGAGATTACGCTACTAACGAAAGAGGGGTTTATAGGAAAGATGATAGCCGAAAAAATAAAATTAAACGGAAGTTACTTTGATACATGTGAGAGCAATTTTCTGATAAATATGATTCTTATGAAGATTTTTAAAAGATAAATAAAGATAGTATTAGAAATAATATTAAAAAAAAAATTAACATAGGAAGAGAAAAATTTAAAGTACAGAGACATACTTTAAAATGGTTTTTAAGACGAAGAAATGGAGGGAGTTAAGCTTATAAAATAAATTAGCATAAGCTAACTACTTATTAAATAATGTGTAGTTTGTAATGTGATTACAACAAATTCACTATTTATCTAATGAGGTGGTTATAATAATAATGTAAATTTACGCTATAAAATAGATTTATTACATTATTATATAAATTAACTATTTATCACAGAGTATTGTGTTATTTATGAAATTTAAATGATTAATTATTCAAAAAATTTTGAAAATAAAAGAAAAAGTTAACAATTTAGTAGTAGTTTTACTAGTATTAAAAGATAGGATTTTTAATAGGAATAATTTTACTAAATTAATTATTATTTTCGTTGTAGGTTTTGTATCTAGAACTTTGATTAATTATTATTACGATATCAATGTGTTTGTTGAATATACAAGTATTATATCTTTAGTGTATTACTGATGAATGTCAATGTTTATTGTATTAATACATGAATTTGTTGCATATTTTGAAATTAATATAATTCCAACATTTATTATAGAGAGTTGATCATATTTATTAAGGTTAGTATTTAAATCTATTAATTTTTCTTGAGAATGTAGCAAAAGTATTTACCAAGTAAAAATTAATTGAAAAGTACTAAGTTTATTAAAGATAAAGAATGGATTTATGTTTTATGTTAACTCATTATTCAATGAAAATAAAATTGTTATTAGTGGAAATGATAATAGTGTATTAGATAGTAATAAGGTAAAAAACATTAAAATTTCTAATACATTATTTATGAGTAATGGTACCAACACTTCAGCCAACTCAGGCGATCGTAGAGTTGATTTAGGAAGAGAGGGTGATAATAGACAAATGGTACTTAGAAGCAGTAGAAATAGACCAAGAATTAGTAACAGTGATAAGATAGATACTCACTCTTTAAGAGGATACGGAAAAAGATTAACGCAACCTCAAAAAAGATTACCAGATGGGCGTGATTACCTTAACCCTGAAATGTTTTACAAGTGTAGAGGTAAAGATTTTATATTGTTTGGTATAGATGATAAAAGCATTATCCACCCCAATGCAGTAACACCAGTTACAAATAATGAAGGAGGAATTGTTCCCCCTACACCTAAGATGGGAGGTCTTACTACACCAGATGGGTCTATGACTCCTTTATTTTCTGATAATAACAGTAGTGAGGAGATGATTGTTAATTCACATGCGGGTAAGAAATACTATCTTTCAACTACCCCCTATTTAGGTGTTGGTCCATATTATCCAACTGAACCAATTTACCCTGAAGGTTATTTAAGTATTAATTCTGGAGGTAGTAGTAATCATAGTACAGTAGGTGATTATGAATCTCATAGAATGTCTTTAGATAACCAACGAAGGGCAGATAAGGTTGTGGAAGGATATAATAAAAAAGTAGGAGGGTTATATGTTGAAAATGAATTAGGATACTCAACTAAGGAAGTTGTAGTTAAAAAATCAGGGATTAAAGGTAAAGTTAAATTAGGATTTAAGTTTGTTGGTGATATATTACAGATTGATAGAGTTGAGAGTGTATATATAAAATATACAGATATAGGTAAACGTAAATTCTATTGAAAAATTTGGGAAAAAGGACGAGGAAATTATGAAACATATCAAGATTTTAAAAAGAATTGAGATCCTAACACTAGAATATGGAGTGAAATAAAGAAAGGAATTAAGAGCGATATTAGTGGTGAAGTTCAATCATTATTACGTAACAATGATCCATTCGGTAATAGAGGTACACACCTATATCCCTCATAAAATTATTACTTTTATAGAGGATAAACGCTAATTTTGAGTTTAGACTCTAAAATTTGATTTATTTGAAAATTTTGAGTAAGGTGGCAAAACCGCCCCAGAAAAATTTTAATTATTTATCACCACTTTTTAAGTATTTATTTATAATTTAAAAAATTTGTAAAATTTTTTAGAATTTACTCTCCATTAGCATCTGTAAGAAAAAAAAAATGATGTGGAAATTTAAATTCTTACGGTTAGCATTGATTCTATATTTTTATTTTAATGATTTAATTTATAAGTGTAAGTTTTTAAATAGTTATTTACTTATAATTCCTGCCTAATTTTTAGGTTGTTATTATTGTTGTAAGTGTGAATTCATTAAAGAAAAAGTTAAGAAAAAGGAATAAAAATCCTAATTTATTTAATTTATTTAATTTATTTAATAATAAATAACTTTTAATCTTATTTGTTAAGAAATAGTTATTGTTAAACTAATTTTTGTTTTAATAAAAAACTCTTTAAAAAAACTTTTCTAGTGAAATTTTTTATTTATTTTTTAATTATTCTATATAGATTATAGTGAAAATACTTAGAAGATAGTTTTATAAAAATACTGATAATATAGTAAAATGTTTAGTGTATACTAATATATTTAGTATATAATATAATACTTATAATATAGTAAAAAAAAATGTTAATATATAAATAAAATATCTAGAAACATATATAAAACATATTAATAAAATGTCAATTAAAAGTGTTTATTTCTACTCTCTAATAGGTCTTTTTTACTTACATTATCCCCATATTAATAAAATGTCAATTAAAAGTATTTATTTCTACTCTCTAATAGGTCTTTTTTACTTACATTATCCTGTGTTAACCTGATGTTTTTATTATTAACTTTATTTTATAATTTATTTTATTTTATTATACTTTATTATTTATTTAGTTTATTAAAGAATTAGCTCTATTTTTTTTTAATATATATGTTATACTTACCTACTTTTATATCAGTAATTGAAGTCTTAATAGTAACAGTCCCTGCTTTATTAACTGTAGCTTTTGTAACAATATCAGAAAGAAAAACAATGGCTAGTATGCAAAGAAGATTAGGACCTAATGCTATAGGTTATTGAGGTTTACTTCAGGCATTTGCAGACGCCCTTAAACTTCTATTAAAAGAGTATGTATCTCCAACACAAGCTAATTTAATTTTATTTTTTTTAGGTCCTATAATAACTTTAATTTTCTCATTGTTAGGTTATGCTGTTATACCTTATGGTCCTGGTTTAGCGGTATCAGATTTTAACCTTGGTATATTATATATGTTAGCAGTTTCTTCACTTTCTACCTACGGTATTCTGCTTGCAGGGTGATCAGCCAATTCTAAATATGCTTTTTTAGGGTCACTAAGAAGCACAGCTCAATTAATAAGTTATGAATTAATATTAACTTCTGCTATTTTATTAGTTATTTTATTAACAGGTAGTCTGAATTTAACTGTAATTATGGAAGCTCAAAGAGCTATATGGTTTTTAATCCCTTTATTTCCTATATTTCTTATTTTTTTTTTAGGGTCAATAGCAGAAACTAATAGAGCGCCCTTCGATTTAGCAGAGGCTGTTCGTGATTTGGTCTCTTTAAAGATCACTGTATGCTGGAAACTCCTATTATACCATTCTATAGGATAATCAGCAGGAAATTTAACATATATATTATGTTATAATCCTCAGAGACTATGCGTGATCATTTAACGTAAATATTTATGTTAAATAAAATATAGTCCAAATTTGTATGAAAATGCAAAATAATTAAAATTGAAATCATATTTAAATATGAGTCCTACTGTTCTTACCTTAAAAACGAGTTACCTAGTACGTATAGGTTATATTTATATGGTACCTAAGCAAAAAGTTTGTACGGTAGCTAGTCGTAGATATTATCTACTTCAAATTCAGATTTACAATCACCTAATCTACCTCCTGTTCCTATTTTAACTTTTAATAATCTAAATAATGAAGATTGTATTAAATCTTATAGAAGATTATTAAAAGACAAAGAAGATATTTATTCTTATATTAACATTGTAAATGGTAATCAATATGTCGGAAGCGCCAAAGACTTTTATTTAAGACTCAAAGAACATCTGGGTAATAAAAAGTCTTTTGTTGCTTTACAAAAAGCATTTGCTAAGTATGGCTTAGATAAATTTAATTTTTGTATATATGAATATTTTACATATGAAAGTAAAATTATAAGTTCTAAAGCTTTAACTGACCTAGAGACGAGCTATATCGTAAAATTTAATTTTGATATTATTTATAATTTTAAAGCTATTACTACAAGCTCTTTGGGTTATAAGCATACTGAGGAAGCCAGATTAAAGATGGTAGAGTATTATAAAGATAAAAAAAATCATCCTATGTTTGGTAAAACTCATACTAAAGAAGCGCTTGCTTTAATTAGTAAACCTGGTGAGTTAAATCCAATGTTCGGAAGAAAACATAGTGAAGTAACCAGGGCTATTTTAAGTGAAAGCAAGAATAAATATCCTTTAGGTGTAGGTCTTTATGATTTAAATTACAATTTAATTTCAAAGTTTAAGAATAACGTAGAGTTAGCTAAACATTTGAATATTTCTAAGGTTACAGTAGGTAAGTATTTAAATTCAGGTCTTATATATAATAAAACTTATCGGTTTAAACCTATACAAGATTAATCTGAATTTGATTTCTATTTTTTTTTTGGAATCAGAATTAGTTAGTGGGTTTATGACAGAACATGCAGCAGTTATATTTGTATTCTTTTTTTTAGCTGAGTACGGTAGTATAGTTCTTATTTGTACATTAACTAGTGTTTTATTCATTGGTGGTTATATATTTAACTTTTCACCGTTATTATCTTTAATACAATATATTCATTTCGATACTTGATTAATTCTTACAGATAATGGTATTAATAAAGAATTTTTTTTATCTGATCCATCTATAGAAGGATTATTATATGGTATAACTATAGGATTTAAAACTTGTGTTATGATTTTTATATTTATTTGAGCGAGAGCCGCTTTTCCACGTATAAGATTTGACCAGTTAATGTCATTTTGTTGAACAGTTTTATTACCTCTAGTTATAGCATTTATTGTTTTAATTCCTTGCATTTTATATAGCTTTGAAATTATCCCTACAAATACTTCTCTACTGTCTGTTCCATTTGTCGCTATTACGACAAAAGGCGCATTAAACAATAATACAACAAACAAAAATAATATAACAAAAACAATACACTGGAATTTATAAATACTTATGGTTTTAAGTATAATTTAATAATTAATCCTACTAATACCCATCCTTTATTAAATAAAAATAAATTAACTAAGGTGGAATATATAGAATTATCTAGTTACCTAAGTAAGTTAGATTTTCAGGAGAATATTTTGGGGGTAGCTGAAGTATTTTCTAATACCCGTGAATTTTTTATTCCAGTTAGAATAGATTTTAGAGGTAGGTTATACTGTATTAGCGAATATTTAAATTACCAATCCTCTGAATTAGCTAAATCATTATTAATTTTTAGTAGACCTGAGAAACCCTACAAGGGTGATAGAAAGGCTATAGGTTATTTAAAAGCATTTGGTGCTAATTGTTATGGTAATAAATTAGATAAAAAATCTTGAAAAGATAGAATAAAATGAGTAGATGATAATGTTAATAAAATTATTAATTTCAGAGGTGGAGAATTAATAAATAAGGCGGAAAATAAATTATTATTTATTGCATTTTGCTTCGAATATAATAGATTTCTGGAATCTCTTAACAATGAAAATGATTTTTTCGAAACTTATCTACCTATACAATTAGATGCTACATGTAATGGTTATCAACATCTTTCCTTACTTAGTTTAGATTATAATTTAGCTAAGGAATTAAATTTAACTAAGTCGTGTTGAGATGATGAACCTAAGGATTTTTATAATTTTATAGGTGTAAAGTTAATAAGTTACTTTAAAGATAAATTAGGAAGTGTAACACTTTCCGATGAAGAAAGAGAAACTTATAGTAGATTGATCAATTTAAATATGGTAAAAAATATAATAAGAAAATTGTTGAAAAAGGCTATAATGACTATACCTTATAATGTTTATTTTTCATCTATGACTAATTATATAGAAGAAAACTTTGAATTTATTGATGAAAATGATATTAACATTAAAAAGGGTGATAGATGGTGTTGTTTAAAAGAAGATCCATCTATTAAAATTAAAGAAAAAGATATATCTACATTAGCTAAAGGAATAAAAATAGTGTTAGGAGATGATAGATTTAAACTTAATAAATTACTTGCTTATTTAAACGGTATAGCTAAAATTTGTGCAGAATTAAATCTATATATACCTTGAACTTTACCTTCTGGTGTTGTAGTTAGACAAAGTTATCTTAAATTAAAAGAAGCAAGATTAAAAGTATTTTGTTATACTAAGAAAACATTTTCAATAAAAGTACCCGATCAAAATAAGTATAGTAAAACTATACAAGTTCGTGCTTTTATGCCTAATTTAATTCATTCTTTGGATGCTGCCTCGCTTGCTTTATTGGTTGATTATTATTTTAGTGATAAAAGTTCTAATGTTAAAAATATATACACAATTCATGATTGTTTCGCTGTAACATCTAACAATATAGATAATTTACTGGGTTTTTTAAAATTAGTGTATTATAAAATATACTCAGAAAATAATTACTTAAGACAGTTAGATAAAGAAATATTACATAATATTATTATTCACTATGGAGAAGATTGTTTTGATAAAAATACTATGGAAATTAAAGTAGAAAATAAACCTAAAATGAAATATCCTTCTATAGAGGGTGTTTTAGGTACAGATTCTTCTGAATCTGATTTAATTTTAAATAGTGTTTATTTAGCGCATTAAATATGCTGTATATAACATAATAAATATTATTAATTAAACTATAGGATTTAATACATAATAGTTCCAAATAAAAATAAATTTTTATTTGAATATACTATATATAACATATACCTAATGAAATATATAATATATATATATTAGTACTACATAAAATATAAAATATTAAAGTTTATAAAGTAACCTTTTTATACGAAGAAAATTCTTTTATAAATAAAGTTATTTATGAATAAAGCTATTTATAAATTAGTAACTAACTACTTAATTCTGTAATTACTATATATATATAGACGTAATTAAATCTATTAATATATGATGCGACTGTCGTTGCTACATAAATAAGGTTATTTATAATTTTATTAACATGTTATGTGAAAAATGGTTCTTTTTTCATTAACTAGTTTATTATTATCTAATTCTGTTATATTGAGACGTGATATATCAATTTTACTTAATAGAGTTACTGTTTCTATTACTTTTACTTTAATTTTTTTAACTTTTCTTAATTTAGATTTTTTATCTTTAGGTAACGGAATAGGGTTATATGGAGGTTTATTTCACCAAAGTTGTAACTCACACTGTTTTGATATTTTTATTTTTTTATTAAGTGCTATTATTTTAATTTTAACTGCTTTCTATCCTAGAAAAGTTTGAACAAAAGACTATTCTTCTTTATATAAATTGTTTTTTTTTAAATTTATTTATTATAAAAATAATATTATTAATAAAATGGGAGAACAATTTAGAATTTTGGAATATCCTTTAATTATATTGTTTATAATAACAGGTGCTCTTTTTTTAATGTCTACAAGTGATTTAGTTTCTATTTTTTTATCTATAGAATTACAAAGTTATGGGCTTTATTTACTTTGTTCTTTATATAGAAATTCAGAATTAGCTGTTACAGGAGGTCTTACATATTTTTTATTAGGTAGTTTATCTTCTTGTTTTATATTATTAGCTACCGGGATATTATATGCTAATTCTGGTACTACTAATTTAGATAATTTATATGTAATTACTAGTATTTCCGAAACAACTAATCTATATGAAACTGTTTATTCCGATAATACTCTTATTTATTTTTATAAACCTGTATATATATATCTTTCTTTAATTATTATGTCTGCAGGATTTTTATTTAAAATCTCTGCTGCGCCATTTCATTTTTGAAGCCCAGATGTATATGATGCAATACCTACTATTGTTACTACATTTGTAGCTAGTATAGCTAAAATATCTATTTTGATATTTTTTTTAGAATTAATACATTACACAAGTAAATCTTTTTTTAATTTAAGCTGAACAAATACTTTGTTACTTAGTTCCTTTTTATCTTTAATAATTGGAGGAATAGTGGGTCTTACTCAATTTAGAATAAAAAGATTATATGCTTATAGTACTATTTCACATCTAGGTTTTATTCTTTTGGCTTTAAGTATTAATACTACAGAATCTATACAAGCATATATTTTTTATATATTTCAATACTCTGTTACAAATCTAAATGCTTTTATAATATTAGTATCTATCGGGTTCTCATTTTATTATTATTTAAATAATAAAGAACTGAGTCATGATGATGATTTAGAAGAAAAAGGTGGAAAATTTAAAATAGAAAGACAAGTTAATGAAACCAAAATACCAGCTAATGAAATAAGATCTGGTAATGAAATAAGATCAGGTAATGAAATGCTAGTTCCTGAGATAACTGATGAGTCTGAAAAATTAGTTTCTTCACAAAATAAAGCTTTATTTAAAGAAATACATGAAAAACTACGCATGACAGCTATACCTTTGGCGACAACTTCTGCTAAGGCGACAACTACTGCTGAAGCGACAACTACTGATAGTGAATTGAAAGATGAAAAAAATTCCCCTATACAATTGATTAATCAAATAGAAGGGTATTATTTTATAAATCCTGTATTAGCTTTAAGTTTAGCTATTACATTATTCTCTTTCATTGGTATTCCCCCTTTAATAGGTTTTTTTGGAAAACAGATGGTTTTAAGTGCTGCTATGGATAGAGGTTATGTATTTATGTCCCTAATAGCGATACTAACGAGTGTTATAAGCGCTGTGTATTATTTGGTTATAATAAAACAAATATTTTTTTTCAAACCTTATTATAAATTAAATACCAATTTGTTTGATTTAAAATTGAATGCTATTTTATATAATCCTTCAAATTTACAAAAGAATATAACATTCAGATATAACAATATTGTACTGTCAAGTTCTTTAACTGCTTCTATCTCAATTTTAACTCTAATAATATTATTATTCATTTTAACACCTCGAATTATTTTTAATGCTACCAGTATATTATCACTTATTTTCTTTTACTCTTAAGTGACCAGTATGACGTTTTTTCTTCTATTTATTCCTATATTAGCTATTATCTTGTTAGCAATTAATTTAATTTTTGCTCCTCATAATCCTTATCAAGAAAAAGATAGTGCTTTTGAATGTGGTTTTCATTCATTTTTGGGACAAAATAGAACTCAGTTTAGTGTTTCTTTTTTCATATTTGCCCTGCTTTTTCTTTTATTTGATTTAAAAATTCTTTTGGTTTATCCTTACATAGTAAGTGCATATACTAATACTATATATGGTTTAATTATAGTGCTTATATTCTTTGTTCTCTTAACTTTAGGATTCGCATTTGAATTAGGAAAAAATGCTTTAAAAATAGAAAGTAGACAAATGTTTAATATTAATATAATAAATTGATATAGAACTGTATTTCAACAATTAAATCCTTCTAAACCTCACGGATTTGTTAAAATGCCTTTAAAAATAGATAGGTTAAAAAGAAAGAATTAGAATATACTTTTAAAGAGGAAGAATTAAAATACCCTTCTAAAGAATAATAATTATAATATTTAAATGCAAAAAAGAAAACAGATATCGTTGGTTATTATATGAATAAAAATAATGGATAGTCTCTATAGCTCTAGTAATAAATTTATAAGAAAAATATTAAAAGATTTTAAGATATTTTTTGAGGGCACCAAAAAAGAAAATGTTCTTGATAATTCTGAGGAATAGATTGAAATGTTAGATGATTTAGGTAGATATTTAAAAGGGGGTTTAACGGAGAGCGAAAAAGGTAATATCTAAATATGATAAGAGTATGGTAAACCTTTTAATAATAAAAATTATTTTAGTAATTTAGATTTTACTGATTATTCAGATTATTTTGATAATTCTGATTGAAAATGATACTGATTATTCAGATTATTTTGATAATTCTGATTGAAAATGATACTGATTTTTCTAAATCTCCATTAAATATAATTCAAACCATATTGATAATTCAAATTCTCTTGATAAATCAGGTTGAAATTATCGTGGTACCGATTTTCTCGGACACGAAACTAAAAAAATTCCTACTCGAATTGGAAGTCGAACTACATCAGTAGTATATAATAATACTATACTCGAATATTTTTCTAACAAGACCGAAATGGAGCCTGAAAAAAAAAGACTTAAATATCATTTATTAATAAAAATTTTTAAGAATTAAAATTGTTTAAAAATACTAATCTATCTCCAGAACAATGGGCTTAACATAAAGCAACCAGCGAAGGGTTATCAGAAGAAAAATATAACCTAATAAAAAAGTTAAAAATTAAATATAAATTTTTTAATTTATAAAACGACAACTTAAAAGAAAGCCTTTAAGGTCAGATGAAAATTTACCTTCAAATTCTAGTACGAATCATTCATTGGTCGGTAACGTTGGTAGTTCATTAGTTGGTGATGTTAGCAGTTCATCAGATTCTTTAGTAGATAACTTGGAATCTGGGCTTTCTAGCCCTGTATCTAAGTGTTTAATTATTTTATTTTTATATTCTCCTATATTTAAAGAAATTATTTTTTTTGCTTTTAAACTTTTGTTTAAAGGAGATATACTAGGAGCTATAAATGTAATAAAAATGTACTTTCAAATTCATAAATTTAATTTATATAATTACATTTTTATTATAGTTTTCTCTGTTTTAATTATAATTTTATTTATTATATATATATATATATTTTAGTATATATGTATATATTATTAATTTAAGTATTCTTAATTTTTCTCTTTCTAATCTGATATTTCTTATTTTGCTTTTTCTATTTAGGTATTTATAATTTTGGTGTTTATATTTTTATTATTTAAGTATTTATTTATTTGCTTTTTATTTAATAGTGGGTAATTAACTTAATTATTTTTAAGACACATAGCATGCAGCAAATTTATATAAAACATATTACATCTTTATATATAACATACCACGTTTTATATAAATTTTTACAAAAAAAAATACTCTATAATAAAATTATATTTTATAAATATATTTTTATAATAAATTATATTAATAAAGTATTATAAAATAATATTTTATAAATATATTTATATAATAAATTATACTAATAAAGTATTTGATGTTTTGATTTATATATCTTTTTTATTTTTATAGTTAATACTTATTAATTAGTAATTACAGTTATTATTTTTTTTTTTCTAAAAAGAAATTTTTTGATTTATTTATTATAGATGGATTATCAATATAGATGAATTATCTAAATAAATAGATTATTTCTGCAGATATAATATATATATATATGGATTGTATATATATATGGATTATCTGTATTTTTCACAACTACGTTACCTAGGTATTGGAAATTATAGTTTATAAGAGTTTCCAATATTCTAAGATTGTTATAATGATACTGTGAACAAAATACAGGTGGCTTTACCATATAGGTATATGTGGTGTTACAAATAAGGACAAAACCAGTCCAACATAGAATGTATTTATTAAAATTGAATATAATGCTGCTTCTACTTTTATTATTAATACCTTTAATAGGTATATTTATTATTTCTACTGGTTTTAATATGGAACTTTCAAATTTAAACATAAAACGTATTAAAGTTATTGCTTTAACTACATCTGTTATTAATTTGTTTATTTCTTTAATTATATTTATCTTATTTGATTTTAGCACTAATCAATTTCAGTTTGTTCAAGAATATTATGATGTTGGTTACTTTGATTTTTATCTAGGTATAGATGGATTATCTATATATTTTATCTTGCTAACTACAATTATAATGCCTGTAGCATTGTTATCTAATTGAACTTCAATAAAAGAAAATATAAGATCGTATGTAGTAATAATATTACTATTAGAAACATTATTGTTAGCAGTATTCCTGGTATTAGATATTTTATTATTTTATATATTTTTTGAAAGTATATTACCTCCTCTATTTATACTAATAGGACTATTTGGATCAGGTAATAGAGTGAGAGCTAGTTTTTATTTATTTCTGTACACGTTATTAGGATCTTTGTTCTTATTATTATCTATTTTAACAATGTCTTCTATAATGGGAACAACAGATTTTGATGCTTTGTATAAAACTAATTTCAATTATTTAACTCAGTTATTTTTATTTTATGGAATATTTATAGCTTTTGCTGTAAAAACGCCCACTATTTTTTTAAACACTTGACTTTTAAAAGCTCATGTTGAATCGCCTTTAGGTGGTAGTATAATTTTAGCAGGTATAGTTTTAAAATTAAGCTTGTATGGAATACTTAGATTAATTTTACCTTTACTACCTAAAGCTTCATTAGATTATACTTATATAGTATATCTTATAGGGGTTATTACTATTATATATGCTAGTTTTAGTACTTTAAGAACAATAGACGTTAAAGAACTTATCGCCTATAGTTCTGTTTCTCATGCAGCTGTTTATCTTTTAGGAGTCTTTAGTAATACAATACAAGGAATTGAAGGTGGTATTACTTTAGGATTAGCACATGGATTTGTATCTTCTGGTTTATTTATTTGTGCCGGAGGTGTGTTATATGATAGATCTTCTACTAGATTAATAACTTTTTACAGAGGTATAGCTCAAGTTATGCCTTTATTTTCTATATTATTTTTTATACTATCATTAGGTAATACTGGTACACCTCTTACTTTAAATTTTGTTGGTGAATTTATGTCTTTATATGGTGTATTTGAAAGATTACCTTTATTAGGTGTTTTTGCTAGCTCTTCTATAATATTTTCTGCTGCATATACTATATTTATGTATAATAGAATAGCCTTTGGTGGATGATTTTCTAAATTTTTTATAGTTAATATACCTGATTTAAATTATAGAGAATTTGTTATATTATTGATTCTTGTTGTATTAACTGTTGTATTTGGTATATATCCTGCTCCAATATTAGATGGTCTTCATTATTCTGTATCTTCTTTAATTTATAATAGTGCTGTGTAGTATGATGCGTACAATAATAACATTATTAAAACAATAATAAAAATAATAATTAAAAAAAAAGCAAAAAGGAAGTTCTGATAGAAAAATCTTTCACTTATAGGGTGAGTCTTATAACCTAAGAACTAACTAAACCAAATAGAGGAAAATCGAGTTAACGTAGATAACTTAAGTAAAGATAAATTAAGAAAAAAGACATACTATGAATACTCAAAAAAGACAAAAGTGTTTGACCCAAATATACTCTTCGATTACGATTAATTTAGTATATGTTTTAACTGAGCTGATCAATAAATAAATAACTGAAATATGAAAAGATTACTCAAAAACAGATAGTGGATCCCATACAACTTTGATGTCACAATACATTTCATGGACCTTGATTTTGAAGGATTTCTGGGAGATGAATAAGGATAATATGGACAGAGATCCGATCAAAAATTCATCATTATTCCGCGCTTAAGAGGAGTACGAGTATACTGGAAGGTTTTTTTTTCAAAACGGTTACAGGATTACCTTTACATAGATATCTTCCAAAAGTCACGGGTAATGTGCGATAATTTACTATATTTCATAAAAAAGATACGGGACTTAGCAAAACAATCCAGAAAATGCATAAAACCGCAAGATAAATATGATAATTTAGGATATCGTGTTACTAGAATTGTAACAGAAGGGGGGAATTTCTCCAAATAAAGATAAAACCAAGTAAACATCTGATTTTAATTAACATTAAGAAAATGAAAATACTGTGGTGGTAGTTAAAATACCCAAGTTTTTATCATCATTGTAGACCTAGACTTAATAGTAAAGCATGTACCTTTAAGATAAAGGTTTAAATCTCTTAGGTCTTACCAAAGATATTTATACTAAAAAGATATTTATACTAATAAGATATTTATACTAATAAGATATTTATACTAATGAGGTATTTATACTAATAAGGTATATGTATTAATAAGGTATACATACTAATAAGGTATTTATACTAATAAAGCATTTTATAGCCCTCCTCCCTTTTCCATTCAAATATGTTATATGTTAGGAGTTTAATGTAAAATATAATTTTTTACACTATTACATTAACATACTGAATTATAAAAATTATATTTTTAAATAATTTTTATTATTTGTAAATAATTTTTATATTTTATTAACAATTTTTTTTTATTTTGTAAATAATTTCTACATTTTATAAATAATTTTTTTTTTATTTTATAAATAATTTTTATATTATATCATATAAATAGTTATTTATATTTTATAAAAAAAAATTTTTTTTTTAATTTTATGAATAATTTTTACAAATCTTTATTTTATATAAATTTTATTATTTTTTTTAATTAAAAAAAAGAATGAAATAATTTTTTTTTTAATAAATAATTATATTTTAAATAAAAACTTATTATAATAAGGCATATGGCGTATATATAAAATATATTTTTTTTTTTAATATTTTTTATAACAATTTTACCAAAAAGGGAATTTGGTTAATATTTTACATAATAATATTTATATTTATATTTCATATAATGTTTTAATATTTTTTTTATAACAATTTATACTTCTTCTTCTTAGTAAGAAGATGTAATATTTTTTATATTTTTATAATAACAATTTATACTAATAAGGTATTAAATGTAATATTATATATTTATTTATATAAATACCTAATTCATACTAATAAGGTATTAGATGTAATATTTTTATTCAAATATCATTTTTATTTTGAAACATATTATACTAATAATCGTCTATAATATTTTGATTTTATTATATTCTATATGTATATTTATATATTAAGTCATATATATATATACATTTATAAAGTATATATGTTTATAAAAGATCTTTATAATGTAATATTTATTTATTTATAATAAAGATCTTTATAATGTAATATTTATATTAAAATAATAATTTATATTTATTATATATAATAATATTATTATATATAATAATATATATAATAAATATTTTATATAATATTATATATAATATTATTATATGATATCAATTACGCATATGTGATATACGATGTGCAATAAAGTATTTACATTATAAAAACCTTTTTATAAATAATTTACACTAGAAATTTTACCAGTGGGTATATAATATATAATAGAATATATACATTCTAATACCTTTTTAGTTAATACATCAAAAAAAAATATTTTAATTTTTTTTTTATTAATACATTCAAAAAAATTTTTTTTTAGAGTTAATTTTTAAAGTTAATATTTATTATAATAATTTTTTAGTTAATTCATATAAGCTAGGAAAAATTATAATTATTATTAATCAATTGATTGATAGAATTAATTTTTTTTATTATATAAATTATATTTTTTATTATTTATAATAGATAAATTTACAGATATTAATCAATCAATTGATTGATTAATTTTTTATAATATAAATTTATAATTATTCTTTTTTTTGGATAAATCCACTATTATTGGTTTTATTATATAGAAAAAATCTACAACTTAAAAATTAAAAAAAAGTAAATTTAGCCTTTATAGCTCAACGGTAGAGCGGAATACTGTTAATATTTTGATAGATGTTCGATTCATCTTGAAGGCTCGGAGAATTATAGCTTCACTTGATTTTCTCCTAAAGGCTACTGTACGCTGGAAACTTCTAATAACTAAGATACTCTAAATATAATATTTAAGTAAAAAAGCTTAGTTTTAAGCAATCAGCAAGAAATCTAGTAATATACATATTTTGATATATTATTTATATGTATACACTAAATCTTGGGATCCTCAGAGACTATACGTAGCCATTATATTACTCAATATATATATTTTCATAAATATTGAGGAATATGATAAGATTTGATCCCAAAAATATTTTGATATTTATTTTATTTTGTGCCTATAAAAAATACCTATTATTTTAATTTAAATATTTATAAACAAAAATTTCTTTACTGCGTTTATATTTATATTGCTTTTACTTTAATTTTTATACTCTCAAATTAGTTTAAAAATTTTATATTTTAAACTAATTTGCGGCTTTTTTTAATGACTAGAA
>Ga0335070_10000158_pt1 | contig 77104 bp, 79 predicted proteins | sample Lox_Sample_13_FD_206722 | JGI IMG/M metagenome (GOLD analysis project Ga0335070, IMG submission 206722) | Soil microbial communities from Loxahatchee National Wildlife Refuge, Florida, United States - Lox_Sample_1.3 | ecosystem: Environmental > Terrestrial > Soil > Wetlands | place: USA... | reverse complement strand
AAGCAGCGCCGCTATCCCGGCGGCTGTCGTGGGGGCGCCCCCCCCACACGCGCGAGCAACCCGAAGGTCTTCCGCGTTGTTTTCGCTTTGAGTTCCGTTCGTCCTATCATCCCGCCACTCAACTCGCGTATAGTATGCCTGCGCTTCCTCCCAAAAGCTTTGGCGGTAGTGTCTCCGCCCGGACTGCGATCTCACTCAGGGACGTGTCATGAAAGATTGCCTGTTCTGCCGCATCATGCGCGGTGAGATGCCCTCCAAGAAAGTCTACGAAGACGATCACATTTACGCCTTTGAAGACATCCATCCCCAGGGTCCGACGCATGTGCTGGTCGTTCCCAAGAAACACATCCGCGGCTTGAAGGAGGCTGGGCCGGAAGACGCCGAGGTCATCGGACGCTGCCATCTGGTGGCCGCCGAAATCGCGCGCCAGCGCGGCATCGAGGACGGCTACCGCACCGTCTTTAATGTTGGCCCGCGCGCCGGCCAGTCTGTCTTCCACCTGCACGTGCATCTGATCGGAGGCCGGACGTTGCAATGGCCGCCGGGATAGGGACCGCGTGAACTGAAGGCGTCATTCCGAAGCCCGGCGTAGTTCAGCCGGGCGAGGAATCTTGCGTGGGGTGGCAAGGGCGGAGTCGCTACACGCCGGATCCTTCACGGGCTGACCCCGTTCAGGATGACGCCCCAAAGTTGTTGCTTCGTGCCAACTCAGCTGTGGTCGGAGAGTCGAGCAGCCGCGTGGAACTTAACAGCGGCAGCCTGCGTACAATAAACCAGAGCTTGGCAGGAGGTGTCCCATGGTTGCCTTCCTTCTCTGGTGCATCCTGTTTGTGGTCTGCTGGCCGGTTGCGCTGCTCGCCCTCATCGCGTACCCCTTTGTGTGGCTTCTGCTGTTGCCCTTCCGCTTGCTGGGAATCGCGGTGCGCGGAGTCCTGGAGTTGGTGTGGGCGATCGTGATGTTTCCCGCGCGGCTGCTGAGCGCACCGTTCCGGATCTGAGGTTGGGCTCTTTCTTCTGGCGAACGACCTAACGACGAGTCTAGCTCTCCATCACTTTCAGATTCGGACTAACGATCAGCTTGGGCTCGGTCACCCGCTGCACGTCATCCACGGTAAGCCCGGGGGCGATCTCCTCCAGCGCCAACCCCTTGGGCGTCACGTTGATGTAGGCCATCTCGGTCACGATCGTATTCACCACGCGCACCCCGGTGAGGGGCAGCGTGCACTTTTTCAGGATTTTGGGCTGACCGTCCTTAGTGGCATGCTCCATGGCGATGATCACGCGGCGCGCGCCCGCCACCAGGTCCATGGCGCCGCCCATGCCTTTCACCATCTTGCCGGGGATCATCCAATTCGCCAGATTGCCTTCTTCATCCACTTCCATGGCGCCGAGCACGCTCAGGTCAATGTGGCCGCCACGAATCATGGCAAAGGAGTCCGCGCTGGAAAAATAAGCGGTGCCCGGCAACTCGCTGACCGTTTCCTTGCCTGCGTTGATCAGGTCAGCATCCTCCTGCCCTTCGATCGGATAGGGACCGATGCCGAGCATGCCGTTCTCCGATTGCAAAATGACGTCCATGCCCGCCGGCACGCAATTGGCAACGAGCGTAGGCATGCCAATTCCCAGGTTCACATAGAAGCCATCGCGCAACTCCCGCGCAATGCGCTTCACGATGCGCTCGCGCTTATCCAGATCTTTTCCGACTTTCGAAACAGTCGCCATAAAGCCCTTTTCTCGGTACTCGGTACTCGGTACTCGGTACTAAGTACTTGTCTTTCTCACCGTTCTCCTCTCAATCCGTTTCTCAAACAGCTCTCCCTGGAAGATGCGTTTCACGTACACGCTGGGGGTATGCACCATGTCAGGATTCAACTCCCCGGGCTCCACCAGATGCTCCACCTCTGCGATCGTGACTTTGGCCGCGGTGGCCATCATGGGATTGAAATTGCGCGCCGTCTTGCGGTAAGCGAGATTGCCCCAGCGATCGCCCTTCCAGGCTTTCACGAAGGCGAAGTCGGCTTGCAGGCCGTGCTCCAGCACGTACATACGCCCATCGAACTCCCGCGTCTCCTTGCCCTCGGCGACCACAGTGCCAAAACCCGTTGGCGTGAAGAAGGCCGCAATGCCGGCGCCGCCCGCGCGAATGCGCTCGGAGAACGTGCCTTGCGGGACCAGGTCCAGGTGCACGCGGCCCTCGAGCACCATCTGCTCCAACAGCTTGTTCTCGCCTACGTAAGTCCCAATATGGCGGCGAATTTGTCCGTTGGCCAGAAGCAACCCCATGCCGAAGCCGTCCACGCCGGCGTTGTTGCTGATGGTGGTGAGGTTCTTCGTGCCCTTGCGCGCCAGTGCCCGAATCAGATTTTCCGGCATGCCGCACAGCCCGAAGCCGCCGACCATGATGGTGGCGCCGTCAAAGACGTCTTTGATGGCCTCCTCGGCGCTGGCTACGACTTTGTTCATAAGAGAGCGATTCTAAATGAAAACCAACCACGGGGACACGGAGTCGCGGAGCAATACCGCTTGATTCTGGTAGCTTTTCAGATCTCTAATCCTTCAATTTTCTCCGTGTCTCTGTGCCTCTGTGGTAATTCGTCTTTCTGAGGTGGTGCGCCCGTTCGAACTCCTCCGCCAGCTCCCGCCTATCGAGACTTTCCCGGATGTGCGCCAGCCGCTGTTCCAGCTTCAGCAGCGCCTGCCGGATGTTTTTCTTGTTGGTCAGCGCGATGTCGCGCCACATCGAGTAGGGACTGGCGGAAATGCGGGTCATCTCCCGCAGGGCGCGCCCTCCCGCCTCGAGCAGAGGCGCATCCACACCGAATTCCTCGACTAGAGAAGCCGCCAGGGCAGTCGAGATCATTTGCGGCAGGTGGCTGATCCAGGCGCACAACTCGTCGTGTTGCTCGGCGTCGATGCCCGCGATCCGCGCCCCGATTTTCTCCACCCACTCCAGAAACTCTCCGCTCAGCCCCTCGTACACGTTCTGACCCGGCGCCGGGGTCACGAACCAGGCATTTCCCTGAAACAGGTCAGGCTCGGCAAACTCGACGCCCGACTGCTCCTTCCCTGCCATGGGATGGCCTGCCAGAAAACGGTGGCGGGTATTCTTGCCAAACACTGATACCGCCCGCCGCAGGACCTCGGCCTTGGTGCTGCCCACATCCGTAAGAAGAGTTTTCGGGGGAAGTACCCGGCCAACCTGGCCAATCAGATCAATAATCCCGCTCACCGGGGTGGCCAGCACTATTACTTCGCTGCCACGCACCGCGTCGGATGGGTTGGTATGGCCTTCATTGATAGCACCCCGGTCGCGGGCGCGCTCCAGCACCGCAGGCCGGTCGCAACCTACGATCCGTCCTGCGAAGCGATGTTTCTTCAGCGCCAGCCCAAGCGAGCCGCCGATGAGGCCGTTGCCGATGATTGTGATCTGGCGGATGGACAAGGTCTTCACCACGGAGACACGGAGACACAAAGCACGAAGAAACCAAGAAGATGGAAAACGTGGGCAGCCGTCGACGACATTGCTCTCGCTTTCTCCGTGCCTCCGTGTCTCCGTGGTAAAAGTATTCGAGCTAGGCGATTTTGCGGTGCACCGCCGGGGCGATCATGCGCAACTCGCCCATCAACTGCCGAAACTGCTCCGGATACAGCGACTGCGCCCCGTCCGACAGCGCCTTGTCCGGGTCAGGATGCACTTCGATCAGCAGTGCATCGGCTCCGGCAGCGACCGAGGCCCGCGCCATGGCGGCCACTTTGTCGCGCCGACCGGTGCCATGCGACGGATCGGAGGTCATCGGCAAGTGCGACAGATGCTTGATGATGGGAATCGCCGAGATGTCGAGGGTGTTGCGCGTGTAGGTCTCAAACGTGCGGATCCCGCGCTCGCATAAGATCACGTCGTAGTTGCCGCCCGCCATGATGTATTCCGCCGAAAGCAGCAACTCCTCCAGCGTCGCCGCGATGCCGCGCTTGAGCAGCACCGGCCGCTTGATCTTCCCCAGTTCGCGCAGCAGGTTGAAGTTCTGCATGTTGCGCGCGCCCACCTGCAGGATGTCCACGTAGGGCAGCATCATCTCGATCTGTGAGATCTCCATCACTTCGCTGATGACCAGCAGCCCGAAGCGGTCACCGGCCTCGCGCAGCAGTTTCAACGCCTCCAGGCCGAGTCCCTGGAACGAATACGGCGAGCTGCGCGGTTTGAACGCCCCGCCGCGCAGCACCCGCGCGCCCGCTTTCGACACCTGCTCGGCCACGGCAAGAATCTGTTCGCGCGATTCCACCGAGCAGGGCCCGGCCATGACCACAACTTCATCCCCGCCGATCTGCAGCCCGTTGGCAAATTGGACGACTGTCCCCTGCGGCCGGAAACTCCGTCCCGCCAGCTTGTAAGGCGCGCTGATGCGGTGCACCTCCTGCACCCCGCCCAGCACTTCCAGGTTGCGGGTGTCGAAGTCCACCCGCGCGCCCACCGCAGCCAGCACAGTTTGCCGCGCTCCCGTCGTGCGGTGTACAGAGAAGCCCATCCGCACCAGGTGCTCAATCACCTGCTGGATCTGCTCCTCAGTCGCAATTTCCTGCATGGCAACAATCATAGTCGTCGGTGGTCAGTCGTCAGTCATCAGCAAGGCGTCAGCGAGCTTGGTCCGCTGACGACTAATGACTGACGACTACCTTCAGTCATTTACATCCGAATCCAGCTCTGTGTCTCCGGCGCTGGCAGCGCTTGCCTGGGGCGCAATCTCTTCCTGCTGAATCTGGCGCATGATGTCCATGATGCGCTCGTAAATGCGCAGGAGGTCACGATCGGGCAGCGGCCCCTGGTTCGCCTGGCGCGTGTTGGCAAACACGGCCTGCTCTCGGTCCGGCTCGTAGATCGGCATGCCCGCGCCACGCTTCAGCTTGCCGATCTCATGCGCAGCCTGGGCACGCTGGTTCAGCAGTTCCACCAGCCGGCGGTCCAGTTCGTCGATTTTCCTGCGCCATTCGGCAATGTCCATAGTTGGTAGCGGTAGCCGGCGCCTGGTAGTTTCCTAGCTACCAGCTGCCAGCCACCAGCCTCCGTATGAATTCTGCCACAGCCTCCGCTTCCTTTCCGCGATTGCGCTCGATGATTTCTACAATCGCACTCCCGACCACGGCGGCGTCGGCGAACTCTCCCACCGCAGCAAACTGCTCCGCGGTCGAGATACCGAAGCCCACGGCGATGGGAAGTTTGGTATATCGGCGCAGCCGGTGCACCAGATTCCGGGCATCATCTGCCAATTGCTCGCCCGCGCCGGTGACACCGGTCCGCGAAACAGCATACACAAATCCGGTTGAGGCTTTGGCAATCTCCTTCAATCTTTCGTCGGGGCTGGTGGGCGCAGCCAGAAACACCGTTGCCAGATCGTGCTTCCGCATCAGACCGATATATTCGCCGGCCTCTTCCACCGGCAGGTCGGTGACCAACGCCCCGTTGAGCCCGGCGGCACGCGCCACCTTGCAGAATTTTGGCAGTCCCATCCGAAGGATGGGGTTCAGATAAGAGAAAAGAATCAAGCGGGTGGATTGGTGCTGCTCGCGAATCTGGGCCGCCAGAGTCAGCACCTGCGCGAGTGTGGTCCCGTTGCGCAGCGCACGCTCGCTGGCGCGCTGGATTACGGGTCCATCGGCGATGGGATCGCTAAAGGGGACGCCCAGTTCGATCACCTCCGCGCCGGCGCCAATTGCCGCCAGCACGATCTTGTGCGTGGTCACGAGGTCGGGATCGCCGCAGGTGACGTAGGCAACGAGCGAAGGGTGCTTTACGAAGGAGAGCGCCATGGGAATTGAAAAGTTCGAGATTGGCTATTCCAGCTTCAGGTTCTCCTTCAGGATTCCCATGTCTTTGTCGCCGCGGCCGGAGATATTCACGATTAAGATCTCTGATTTTTTCAGGTTCGGTGCCCGCTTCATGACCTCGGCCACTGCATGAGCCGATTCCAGCGCCGGGATGATGCCTTCAGTGCGCGCCAGCAGGCTGCAAGCTTCCAGCGCCTCCGCATCCGATGCCGGAACATATTCCGCCCGCCCGCTGTCCTTCAGCCAGGCATGCTCAGGGCCAATCGAAGGGTAGTCGAGACCGGCTGAAACCGAGTGGGTGGTCGCAATTTGCCCCGTTTCGTTCTGCAGAACGTAGGAATATGTTCCTTGCAACACTCCCGGCGAGCCCCCGCGAAAACGCGCCGAGTGCTGGCCGAGTTCCTCACTCCGTCCGCCGGCCTCCACGCCGATTAACTGCACCTTCTTGTCTTTCAAAAAGTCGAAGAAGATGCCAATGGCGTTCGACCCGCCTCCCACGCAGGCGAAGACCGCAGCGGGCAGCTTGCCTTCGGCCTTGAGGACCTGGGCCCTCGCTTCCCGACCTATCACTCTATGAAAATCGCGCACCATGATGGGATAGGGATGCGCGCCCAGCACGCTGCCCAGCAGATAATGTGTGGTGCGGACATTGGTGACCCAGTCGCGCATGGCTTCGTTGATGGCATCTTTGAGCGTGCGCGCGCCGGAGTCCACGCCGCGCACTTCAGCGCCCAGCAGCCGCATACGAAAAACATTGAGCTCCTGCCGCCGCATGTCTTCCGTACCCATGTACACGACGCACTCGAGGCCGAGCAGCGCGCAGACAGCCGCCGTGGCGACGCCGTGCTGCCCGGCGCCGGTCTCGGCGATAATCCGCCGCTTGCCCATGCGCTCGGCCAGCAAGGCCTGTCCCAGGCAGTTGTTGATCTTGTGGGCGCCGGTGTGGAGCAGGTCTTCGCGCTTGAGATAAATCTTCGCGCCACCGAGTTTCTCGCTCAGGCGCCGCGCGAACGTCAGCGGCGTCGGACGGCCAGCGTAGGTACGTAGCAAGTTGTCGAGCCGCGTTTGAAACTTGCGATCACGCTTGGCTCGCTCGTACTCCCGCTCCAGTTCCTGAAGCGCGGCCATCAGTGTTTCGGGGACGTAGCGCCCGCCGTACGGCCCAAAGCGGCCGGCAGTTTTCCCATCCGGTGTCATCCCGAGCGAAGGCCGAGCCGCGCGCCGGCGCGGTGAGGCCGAGTCGAGGGACCTTGCGTCCGCTGGAATCCGAGTCGTCGCCATCAAACATCCTTCTCCGCCGCCCGCACGGCCGCCACGAAAGCACGCACCTTCTGCGGATCCTTCTTCCCCGGCTGAGACTCAACCCCGGACGACACGTCCACGCCCCAAGGCTGAAGAATTCGCAGAGGGCGCTCGACATTCGCAGAGTCCAATCCGCCCGCGACAACAACACGGCTGAGACTCTTGATCACCTCAATACTCTTGCGGCACTTTTCCCAATCAAACGCTTTGCCTGTACCACCGCCGGTATCTGCCAGGTAGGCATGCACGCTATCCGGGTCCCACATCATCGCGCTAGCTTCTGGCACCGGATCAAGCATGGATACTGCGACCAACACCTTAATTTCGGGCCGTCGCCGAACCAAGAGGTCTGCGGCATGAGGATCCTCTCTGTCGCCATGAAATTGCACCATCGTGAGCCCGGCCTTCTCCGCGAACTCGCAAATGGCGTCCTCGTAGCGGTTGACGAAGACACCTACCTTCTCAACTCTCTGCGGCAACTGTCTCACGATTTCGCCCACCGTCTCTGGATCAACCCTTCGCGGGCTCCTCTCGTAAAACACAAATCCCAGCGCATCCGCGCCCGCTTCCACTGCCGTGAGCGCATCTTCCAGATTCGTGATGCCGCAGATTTTGATCCAGGTCATGAAACCAGTTGCCAGTTCCCGGTTCTCAGTTTCGTGTGGACAGGGGAGCCGGCGTTTTGGCTTGGTCCTGCAAGGTGCGCAGGGCCCCGCCCGGCGACTGCGCTCGCATCAGCGACTCGCCAATCAGAAACGCCTGGTATCCCGCCCCCCGCAGGCGCGCGATGTCGTGTCCCGACTCAATGCCGCTTTCCGCAACACTCACAACATGGCTCGGAATGCACTCAGCCATGCGGAGCGCAGTGTTCAAATCCACCTGAAACGTGCGCAGATCGCGGTTGTTCACCCCGATCAGGTTGCAACCGGCATCCAGCGCCCGCTGCAGTTCGCCTTCGTCGTGAACCTCGCATAGCACGTCCAGCGCATAGCCGCGGCTCTGCATCGCCAAGCCCACCAGTTCCTCCTGCGAGAGGGCGGCCACGATCAGTAACACTGCGTCGGCGCCGTAGGCCAGAGCTTCCAGTAACTGAAATTCGTCCAAGATGAAGTCCTTACGAAGACAGGGCAGCTTTGTGCTTGTCGAGGCCAGTTGAAGATTCTGCAATGATCCTAGAAAGAACTTCTCATCTGTCAATACCGACAGCGCCGCGGCCCCAGCCGTCTCCAGCTCACGGGCCAGGGAGCCCGGGTCAAAACCGGCCCGAATCAGGCCGCGCGATGGAGACGCCTTCTTTAGCTCCGCGATGATCGCCACGTCAGCCCCGCTTTTGCCGGCAAGACTCTGCCGAAAACCCCGCGGGGCATGCGCTTCGGCCAGTCGCTCCAATGCGCGCAAGTCCGCGTCCTGCCGGGCCCGTGCAACACGGCGGCGCGTCGCGGACACAATCTGATCCAGGCTGACGGACATCACAATTCTGCGATTATAAGGGAATCCGCGTGTGTCTCCGCGACGCGGCCTGTCACTGATTTGTAATTTTCTGCAAGAGAATGGCGGACGCCCCTGCCGGCAGCAAACTGCCGTCGGCGGACTTCTGCTTTTCCAGAGGAATCAAGCTGGTGCCGAAGAAGGGACTCGAACCCCCACGCCCTTGCGGGCACATGGACCTGAACCATGCGCGTCTGCCAATTCCGCCACTTCGGCAAAAAGTGGGCGCGGCAACCTTGCGGGCTGCCTGTCAGGAAAGGACTCCGAGTAATATTCTACAGGCGCGCTGCTGGCTGTCAAACCGCGCAAACACGACTCGCCGTCCCGGAGACCGAGATGGAGAACGCTCAACAACTACCAGCTGACATCACCCGCCGCTTGAGGGCCTTGAGCCATGACCTCAGCAATTCGCTGGAGAGCATCCTGCACGCCGCCTATCTTCTTGGCAAGGCCAACTTGGGCTCCGAAGAGAAGCAATGGATGAAGGTGATTGACTCGGCCTCCGAACAGGCAGCGCGCATCAACCACCAGATCCGCGAGATTCTGCGGTCGCAGAGTTAGCACACGCTGCTGCACGCGCTTGCTCCATGGGTTTCACTCGGTACTCGGTACTCGCAACTCGGTACTAGCTCTCCAGCTTCGCACTCATCGTGATCTTGGCGTTGAGCACCTTGGAGACCGGGCATCCGCTCTTCGCGTTGTCGGCGGCCTTCTGGAACGCGGCCGCGTCGGCCTTGGGCACGCGCCCCACCACATCCAGGTGCACGGCGGTGATGGTCCAGCCCGCGTCCAGTTTCTCCATGGTCAGCGTGGCGCTGGTATTAATGCTCTCCGGCGTTAGGTTGGCGCCGCCCAGCTGCGCCGACAGAGCCATCGAGAAGCAGGCCGCGTGCGCGGCTGCGATCAGCTCTTCGGGATTGGTGCCGGGAGTGTTCTCAAACCGCGTCGTAAAAGAATAAGGCGTGTTGGACAGCACACCGCTGGTTGCTGATACCGTCCCTTTGCCATCCTTGAGTCCGCCCTTCCATACCGCGCTTGCCTTGCGTTGCATGCATATCTCCTCGATATATGAATTTTGGCTTATATGCCCGCATGCCATTGTAGACGAGACTGTTAAGAAACTGGCGGCAAGCTGCCTGAGCCATCCACCGCTCCAGTCGCGTAGCGGCGGCAGATGCTAGCCCAGCGCGTGCGCGCTGGGACGCCGGAAGCGGCAGCATGCAAGTCCGCTTCAGAGGAGGCAGGCGGGTATGAGGTCACTCGCAAGCGACTTGGCTCAGGCCCGAAACTATGGCAGAAAAAACCATGCCGCATCGCCCAAAACTGATCTTCCTCATCCTATTCCTTTCGAGCCTGCCGTCTCTCTCCACGGCACAGGCGAAGTCTCCCGAAACCGAAAAGATTCTCGCGCTCGAAAGGAAATGGGCCGAGTCATACAAAGTCCGCGACATCAGCACATTGGCGTCCCTGCTGGCCGAGGATTTCGTCATCACCGTTGAAGACGGCAGCACCTACGGAAAAGCCGGCTACATCAGCCACAGCGCTGATTCGTCGGTTCACGTTGACGTGGCCACACTGTCCGAACTGAAGGTGCGCCTGCACGGAAACACGGCAGTGGTCACGGGCGCATACCACGAGACGGGAGAATCCAGGGGCAAACCCTACGAATATCGTGACCGGCTGACCGATGTCTGGATGAAGATAGACGGCCGGTGGCAGGTGGTGGCCTCGCACTACAGCGTGCCGATTAGTCAGTGAGTGGGGAGAGAATCGCGGCGATGTACGGCCATCATGGATGCAATCTACAAAGAGTGCAGCCTTACACTCGGGACCCATTGGTCGACACACTCAATGGCCGCACGTCCCTTTCGATCGCGGCCTGTAGTTCGTCCTGGGCGACATCAAGGTCATAACTTGCCTGGGCATTCAGCCAGAATCGTGCGCTGGTATTGAAGTAACGTGCCAGACGCAACGCCGTGTCCGGGCTGATGGCACGGCGCTCGTGAACAATCTCAGCAATCCGAGTAACCGGCACGCGCAGGTCCAGCGCCAGGCGGTTCATACTCAACCCCAGCGGCTTCATAAAATCCTCGCGCAGAATCTCGCCAGGATGAATGGGCGGCAACAACTTGGCAGACTTGGCCATGGTTCTCCTAATGGTAGTCCACAATCTCAACGTCGTAAGCGTTTCCGTCATGCCAGTCGAAACAGATGCGCCACTGATCGTTGATCCGGATACTATGCTGGCCGGTGCGATTGCCCTTTAAGGGCCTTTCCAGGCGGTTGCCTGGAGGCGCCGCCAAGTCTCGCAACTCGGTGGCGATATCAAGTTGACGCAGCTTGCGCTGCGCCACCCGTGCGACCGTGCCATAACGCGGCACCCGCTCCCGGCGATGCAGTTGCTCGGTCTCCTTTGATCGAAAAGACCGGATCACTACTCTAGCGTATAACGTATCACGTTATATGTCAAGCATTAACCATGCAGACCGGTCAAGCAAAAGGCGGGCGACCCGGTTAGGTCTGCCCGCCTTGACTGGCTGGGTAATTCGAGGAACTACAGAGCCAGAACTTCTGCCGCCTCTTCCTTGTCCACGTCGGTCACCAGCGGAATGCCGCTGATGCGCGCCGCATCTGGCGTGAGCGCCGCGATGTCGGTGCGGTCAATGTACTTGCAGGCGAACTTGCGGGCGCCCGCCATCAGCTGCCGCAGACCCTGGGCCACACGCTGATAGTAGGTGTAGAACCCAATGGCTCCCGTGGGCAGCTTGTTGAAGCGGTCACCGTACTTCTCGCGCAATTCGGTCGAGGTGACGAAGATCTCGTCCACCGTGGTGCCGAAGCGCTCCACGTAGATCGGCAGGCTTTGGCCTTCGATGGCCTTGCCGATGTTCTTAGCCACCATCGCCGCCGCCAGCGGGCTGCGCGCCCAGGCGATCATCTTCACGTACGGGGCGCACAGCGCGAATCCCTTGAAGATCTGGTCTTCGAAGGTGAATCCGCCGGCCAGGGCGATGGGCGGGACGTACTCCCCCTTGCGGGCCAGTTCGTCGCAGTACTGGCGCAGCATCGAGTGCAGCTCGATGCCCGGGATGCCCCACTCGTTCATCATGCGCCAGGGGCTCATGCCGGTGCCGCCGCCCGCCGCGTCCACGGTGAGCAGGTCGAGCTTGGCCAGCGAAGCGAACTTCACCGCGCGGGCCAGGTCCACCGGGCGATACGCGCCGGTCTTCAACGTGATCCACTTCGCCCCGGCCTTCCTCAGTTCCTCCACCCTCTTGAGGAAGCCATCTTTTGTGACCATGCCGACGCGCGAGTGCCGCTCGAACTCGTGGAAGGCGCCCTTCTTGAAGGCTTCGATCACCACATGGTTGGTGGGGTTGGGCAGGACGACATAGCCGCGGCGGTGGAGCTCCTGCGCCTTGGCCAGGTCTTTGATCTTCACTTCGCCGCCGATGTCCTTCGCGCCCTGGCCCCACTTGAGTTCGACCACCTTCACGCCCAGCTTTTTGATGGCGTACTCCTGTACGCCGAGCATGGTGTCTTCCACGTTCGCCTGGACGAAAACTTCGCCGTAGCCGTCTGTCTGCCACTCACGGAAGCATTGGATGCGCCACTCCAGGTCGGAGCTGGAAATCACCTTGCCGTTGTCGAACTTCGAGTCCATGTCCATGCCGACCACGTTCTCGCCAATGGCGATGCCGGTGCCGGTGATGGCCGCGCCCACGGCCAGGCCGGGCCAGTTGTTCTTGGCCACGTTGGTCGAGCCCATGGCAGCGACGGTGAACGGCAGTTTGTACCTGATGCCGTTATCGGCGCCGATCGTGGTCTCCAGGTCCACGGCCGGGAACAGGGCGCGGTTGGAGTCCTCCTCGATGCCCCAGGCGCCCGCAGCGCGCCCCAGGATGGTGAAGTGCGACAGGTCCACCGGATAGTCCTTCTGCGAGGCGGTGGTGATGATGCCGAAGGGCTGGGGATAAATCATCTCGGCGCCGCGATAGGCGCTCTTGCCGATCTCGCACATGCCGATACAGCCATCGACACAGGTTGCACACATTCCACTAAACGGGCTGATCGAATCTTCGGTGCGATTCTTGGTCAGCGTGGCGGCGGAGGCATTCAGGCGCGTAAAGGTCATGGCAGTTTCTCCACTATTTACCCACTATGTGGGTGAAGTCTTTCGACCGCGGCTTGACCCCGACATCGGCACGGAAGGGTCCGCCGATTTCGCAGGCATGGCACGGATCGAGGAAACACATGGCGTTGTCGTAACTCTGGAAACACACGGTCGAAATGTTCAGGCAGCCGTTGCACAGCGTGCTCTCGGCCTGCGGGCCCTGGCAGCGCGATTCGCACACCGGGCAGATGTACAGGCAGGCGCCGCACTGGCGGCACAGCTCGCTGGTCATATCGAAGGGACGGCTGACACTGCGGTTCAGCCCGCGGCCGGAGAAGCCGATCGCCCCGGCCATCATCTGCTGCTCGCACATGCGCACGCACAGGCCGCACTGGATGCAGGTCTCGTGCTTGGCCTCGTAGCGGCACTCGCGCAGGCCCATGGCCGAGGCCATGTCCTGAATGCGCTTGGAGCTGGGACAGGTGGCGACGTACATCTCCAGCAGCAGCCGGCGTGCACGTTCCACCCGCGCCGAGTGGGTGAGGACCACCAGACCGTCGGCAGCGGGCAGGCAACAGGAGGCCTGCAGGGTCATCCTTCTGCCGTTCGACACCTCCACCAGGCACAGGCGGCAGGCGCCGTAGGGCACCAGGCCGTCCTCGTGGCAAAGCGTCGGAATCGGGATTCCCAGGAAGCGCGCCGCCTCCAGCACGGTCATCCCTTTTTCAACTTCGACCTCGATGCCGTTGATCTTCAGCGTAGGCACGGCATTCTCCTTTAGTGAACCAGCACTGCCTTCGGCTGGCAGACTTCAATGCACGCTCCGCACTTGATGCACTTGGCGGAGTCGATCTTGTGCGGCTTGTCCTTCTCGCCCAGAATCGCTTCGGAGGCGCACACCCGCACGCAGGCGTGGCAGCCGTCGCAAATCGTCTCGTCAATCTCGTAGACAATCAGCTCGCGGCAAACCTTCGCCGGGCACTTCTTGTCGCGGATGTGGGCTTCGTACTCGTCACGGAAGTAGCGCAAGGTCGAAAGCACCGGATTCGGCGCTGTCTGCCCCAGTCCACACAGCGATGTTTCCTTGATCATCCAGCCGGCATCGTCGAGCAACACCAGGTCGTCTTCCGTTCCCTTGCCCTGCGAAATCCGGTTGAGGATGTCTTTCAGCCGCTGCGTGCCTTCGCGGCAGGGGAAGCACTTGCCGCAGGACTCTTCTTCCAGGAACTCCATGAAGTAACGGGCCACATCCACCATGCAGGTGTCTTCGTCCATGACCACCATGCCGCCGGAGCCCATCATGGAACCGGCCTGGGTGAGGGCCTCGTAGTCAATTGGCAGATCGATCATGCTGGCAGGAATGCAGCCGCCCGAAGGTCCGCCGATCTGGATGGCCTTGAGCTGTTTGCCCTTGGGAATGCCACCACCAATCTCGTAGATCATCTCCCTCAGGGTGACACCCATGGGCACTTCCACCAGGCCGGTGTTGTTGATCTTGCCCACCAGCGAGAACACCATGGTGCCCTTGCTCTTTTCAGTGCCGATCGAGGCATACCAGTCCGCGCCCTTGTTGATGATGACCGGGACGCTGGCCCACGTCTTTACGTTGTTGATGACGGTGGGCTTGCCCCACAGGCCCTTCTGCACCGGGTACGGCGGCCGCGGGTGCGGTTCACCGACTCTGCCCTCGATCGAAGCCAGCAGCGCGGTTTCCTCGCCGCAGACAAAGGCGCCCGCTCCCTGCACCAGGTGAATGCGGAAGCTCATTTTCGTCCCCAGGATGTTGTCGCCCAGCAACCCGGCCTTTTCCGCCTGATCAATCGCAACTCCCAGGTGCTCGACGGCCAGGGGATATTCGGCGCGCACATACACGTACGCTTGCTTGGCCTCCAGCGCATAGGCGCCGATGATGAGTCCCTCGATGACGCTGTGCGGGTTGCCTTCGAGCAAGCTGCGATCCATGAACGCGCCGGGATCGCCTTCGTCGGCGTTGCATACGATGTAACGGGGATGCACAGCGCTCTTGCGCAGGGCTTCCCACTTCACGCCCGTCGGGAAGCCAGCGCCGCCGCGGCCGCGTAGACCAGAACGCTTTACGCTCTCCACCACCTGCTCGGGCGTGAAGTCGGTGAGCACGCGGCCCAGCGCGTGGTAGCCGCCCACCTTGATGTAGTCGCGGATATCTTTGGGATCGAGCTTGCCGTTGTTGCCGAACAGGATCCTCTGCTGCCGCGCGTAGAACGGCACTTCGTGCTCATGCAGCACGCGCTGACCAGTGTTCGGGTCCTTATAAAGGAGTTTCTCCACCGGCTTGTGGCCGTTCATGACACTGGCCACGATGTCCTTGGCGTCGCTTTGGCTCACGCCGTTGTAGAACGTCTTTTCCGGCCACACGATCATGACCGGGCCCTTCTCGCAGAAGCCGTGGCACCCGGTGCTCTTGAGGTCAATGGTGCCGGTCAGATTGCGCTTTTCCAGTTCCTTACGCAGGGCGGCGATGACGTTGTCGGCTCCGGAAGCCTTGCAGCCGCTGCCCGCGCATACCGAGATGCACGGGCGGGTGGTCTCGCTGGCTTCCAGGCAGAGCTGCAGTTCCTTGATTTCGTGGGGCGACTTAAGCTTTAGCATGGCTCGCCTCGTCCGGCTTGGCTGCCTTCGGCGCCTCGGCCTTTTCCTGGTACTTCCTGAGTAGCCCGGCCACCTTGGCCTGCGTCAGGTGGGGATGGGTGTTGCTGTTGTCCACACGCGCCACCGGGGCCAGCCCGCAGCAGCCGATGCAGCGCACCGTCTCCACAGTGAACTGCAGGTCGTCGCTGGTGCCGGGATGCGCCATCTTCAGGTCGCGCAGGATGCGGTCCAGTACCCGCGGCGCGCCGCGCACATGGCAGGCCGTCCCCAGGCAGACCTGGATCACGTGCTTGCCCCGCGGCACCAGGCTGAAGCAGCGGTAGAAGGTCGCCACCTGGTACACGTCAGTGAGCGGCACCCGCAGCTTCTTGGAGATTCGGCGCAGCACCAGCTCGGGCAAGTAACGGTAGGTCTCTTGAACGTCCTGCAGAATGGGTATCAGGTTGAGGCGTTGGTCTTCGTACTGCTCCAGCAGCGGTTCCACTTTTTCCATATCAACTTGCGGCATAGTGGCAGCCTTTATCCGAGTTATGAATTCCTGTCCAAGACGGGGCTTACTCCTTGGGGCTTCTCTGCCATATCGGCATGTGCGGGTTCCAGCTGTGAACCGCCTTCTGGAAGTCCCGTTCCCCGGTCCCTTTGACTCCCGCCTCTGCCAGGGTGCCCTCCGCGGAGGTGAGTTCGGCCAGATACTTCTCGATCTTGTCCCGCAGATTTCGATCGGTCAGGGCGCCCATCACTTCCGCCCGGCTGATCCGGCCATGTCCCTGGCACAAGGGGCAATTAACCATCTCGTCACCCGCCATAACCTGCTCCTGGCAAAAGGTTTGCTGGCCCACACCGGCTCTGGTGCGACTCCCGCCAACATTCGATTAAAGCCTCTCATTGGGGAGTTGGGCAGTGACTCTAGCCACGCGTCTTGGTGAGATGCCTCACATCACGATGTGCGCTGGCCCCGGAGGGAAATGCAATGGGAGCAGTCACTTGTCGGAAACACCGTCATGCGATCGGCACAGGGCCTGAGTGAAGGCCGGCTCCGTGACTGCGCACGAATGGGTGACGAAAAAGGGCTGCCTTCAGGATTTGCTGTCCGGGAGACGTACGTCTCTTGACATCGGCAACCGCTACCACCTACTCTCTTTTTCAAGTGGCAGGTGTGGTCTTCATGAACCGCTGGAAGTGGGTGCTACTCATCTTCGAACTGGCGCTGGTCGCCCTGATCCTGATTCTGCCCCAGGTAGACCTGCCAGACCTTGCATTTCACGGTGGAACGGCACCCGTCCTGGCTAAAGCACGCCTGTCCTCCACACCAGTTCGCTCGGCCGCCATCGTGGCGGGCGCAGAGGCTTCGCTTCCCAACCCGGTGGTATTAGCAGGCTTCGAGAGGAGCGTCGTACCCACTCAGCCCACTTCTGACTATCGGCTTTCTCTGCTTTGTATTCTGCTCTGCTAGCCGTCCCTTTTCCTGATTTCCCTTACTCACCCTGATAATCCCAAGTTTGCTCCGCGCGGGCGTGCCTGCGGATTCCTAGCGGGTGCGCGGAGCCTCGGGGCAGCCGCACCGGTTGTTGTGGTGTACCGGGTTTTTGAGCAGAGGATCCGGTCTCGCCAACCGTCGAGTGGCTGCCCCGATTTCAGCAGCAGCATTCAGCAGTCAGCATTCAGCCACTCCTGAATTGTATGGTGTCGTCATGAACCTGGCTTCAGCCGCGCGAGGAGCATGCCCTGAGCAAATTCGAAGGGGGGTTACGCCCGCTACTAAGACTTTCTGGCTGAAATGCTGAATGCTGACTGCTTCCTTAGCGGACCCGCGCTAAAACCAGCGTCACATCGTCGGGCTGCTCATTGGCACCGATCCAGTCGTCCACCGCAGCCGTCACCAGCTCGCTGATGCGGGCCAGCGGCAGGTCACGGTTTTCCCGCACCAGTTCGATCAGGCGGTGCTCGCCGAATTCGCCAAAGTCATTTTCCGGCTCGGTCACGCCGTCGCTGTAAGCGAGGAAGATCTCGCCACGGTGCAGTTGGATGGAATCCTCTTCGTAGCTCCGCTCATCAAACAGCCCCACTACCGTCCCGCCCGCCTCCAGCCTGCGAATCGACCCGTCCTCGCTCATGACGATGGGGGGAAGGTGTCCGCCATTGCTGTAGGTCAGCTTGCGCTCTCTGCCCTCATAAATCCCCAGAAACAAAGTGGCGTACTTTTCTGCCGGCGTACTTTCATAGAGCTGGTGATTCAGCAGCGCCAGCAGACTGGCGGGAGACACCTCGGCGCCCGGGATTCCCGCCCCCATCATCAGGCTGGAACCGGCTGCCGCCCCGACCGCCACCGGTTCGCGCAACAAGGGAATTCCTTCCAGGCTATAGGCCCGGACCGCCGAGTGGATCGTTGCCATCAGCAGGGCAGCGGAAATGCCCTTGCCGCTGATGTCACCCACGGCAAGAATCAGCTTGTCGGAATTCAAGCTCAGGAAATCATAGTAGTCGCCGCTGACGGTGCGCGCCGGCCGGCAGAAGCCGTGCACCTCCAGCGACGCCAGTTGCGAGATCTGCTTGGGGAAAAGCTGCGCCTGCACTTCCTGCGCGATCGCCAGCTCGTTTTCCAGCCGCTGCTTCTCTCTCTGCTCTTGAATTAGCTTCTCGATCGAAGCTGTCATCGAGTTAAAGGAGTTGGCCAAGGTCGCCAACTGATCGCTGGACTTCACCGGAATGCGGTGGCTGAAGTCGCCACGGTTGATGTGCTTGGTGGCTTCGTAGAGCTGCGCGACAGCGCCGGTGACCGTGCGCGTGAGCCGTACGCCAATTAGCAAGGCCAGGGGCAGCAGGATCACTCCCAGGATAATGGCCAACGCCAGAAGAAAGACCTCCACCCCCTTGGCGAAATCCCCCAGCGCCGCGAACAGCCGGGCATAGAGGATGGAAGGCCGTGTCCGTACTCGCAGCAACGCTCCCGCATTCTTTGGCTCTCCGCTGGCCCAATCCATCACCGGCAAAGGAGTTCCAAAGGTGATCTCGCGGTCGAAGCCACCCTCGGCTGCAGGCAGCGCGCCCGCGGTGAAGGTTGGGCGGAGGGTCTCATTCCCGCTTTCCACCACCATGCCTTGCTGACCCTGACGGATCACCAGTTCGTCGTTCTTCGATGTTCCCGCCGCCACCAGGGGCTTCGAAGTGCCTGCCGGTGGGCTGGCCGTGCCTCGTTGCTCGAGCCGCTCAAACCCAGAGGCGTAGAGCGTGATCTCCCCCAGATCCTTGGCGATCTTCTCCGCCAGGTCTTTATCCAACGGCTCACTGGAGATGACTGTTAGCTTCTGGCCGCGCACCGGTAGGGTTGTGGCAGCGCGCAGATACAACTTTCCCCGGTCGCGCACAATCTCGCGAAACTGCGGCGCCAGTGAACTGGGCAGACCGAAGGGAGGCGCGCCCGCGCACAGGGGGAGTGGCCTTCCGTCCAGCCATGCGCATACCTGGTGCTGGACCCAAGCTGGGTCGCGACGCCGCAACCCTTCCAGCGACTCGGCCACGGGCGCTTCTCCCCGTTCCAACCGCGCCGCCAACTCATTGGCAATCGCGGCGTTGACCGCCTGCATGCTGCGCAGCTGCGAGTTCAGCTCCGAGATCACCACGAAGTTGGCAAACTGTCCGGAAAACAGATACAGCGAGGCCGCCGCCATGACGATCATCAGCAACGCCGGGATCACTCCGATGAACACATAGGTCACGATGAGCCGGTTGCGCAACCGCCACAGCAGCTTGACCTTCAGCCAGCGATAGACCAGCACCGTGAACAGGACAATTACGACAAAGGTCAGGAAGCTGACCCAGCCGCCGAGACCCTGCCCATAGGAAGCCTTGAACCAGCCCAGTATCTTCTGCAGCGCGAACAGAAACGCATCCAGTCCCAGCAGGTACCAGGCGATCCGCGCCACACGACTGGAGGGCAGCAGCCCCCGCACCCCGAGCCAGATTCGCAGATTGCGGTAGGACAGTTGCATGAGGGGCAGACTTGATTATAGAGGACGGACCACAGACCTCAGGCGCCGGACCTCAGAGCTCAGACCTCGGATTCCCCAAACGGGTTTGCCGTGCCTGAAGTCCGAGCGCTGAGGTCCGAGTCCGACGTCTAAAGTCCGAGGTCCGAAATCAGATCTCCGGATAAAAATCGAAGAACGCGTCCAGGCTGGTCTTCAACTGTTTCTCGATCTCTTCCTTGGTCCCTTCCAGCAGGTGCATGGTGACACGCGCCTCACGTCCGTTCTTCAGCTTCAGGGTCGCGTCTCCGACCTCCGCGACTTCATCCGAGGGCAGCAGTCGCAGGCCGTAGATCAGGGTCAAGTTTGCCATGGGGTAATTTTACTGAAGACTGGTCTCGGGTCTCAGGTACCAGGTCTTGGGCTTCTGGTATCAGATCAGGATAGCCACGCTAAACCTGTGACCCGAGACCCGCAACCGACACCCTTCCCTGCTACAATCGCCCCGTGCTCCGAAACATTCTGATCGTCCTGCTCGGCCTCGGTATCCTGCCGCTGGCCGGCGCGCAGGAACCCGCCAAACCGCAGGTTAAGGTCAACGTGCTGAATGTCTGCACGCCCTCACCCGAGGAGAAACAGGAAATCGCCTCGGCCCTGGCGAAGGTTCCCAAGCAACCGCTATTCGGTCCGGACTTCGAAGTGGCGCGTGGCCGCACCACACTTGAGCAGAGTCCCGATTTCCTGCAGCCGGCCGCGACCAAGGAGCCCAACTCCGACTCCACCACCGCTGACTGGGTGCGCATACGCCGCGAATTCTCGGTGCAGGCTCTGTTCTCCACCGTGCAGTATTCCTTCAGCGTCGATGCGAAGAATATGGTGGAGACGCTGGTGCTAAGAGTGCGCGATCCCAAGGACCTGCTGCAAGTCTCCATCGAAGACAGCGCCTCGTCGGTGACTGCGCCCGCGGCCATGCTGGGCGCCAACACACCGGCCAGTCGTATCAAGTTGGAGCGCTTCGGGAAGTCCTCGGTGGTGCTGGCCCGTTGTTTCGCCAGCGCTGAAGGCGCGGCGCCCGATCAGAGCGCTTATGAGCCGCTCTTTCAGAGCGCCTCCGCCATTATCGCGAACTACCGGGGGTTGTTGAACGCGCGCTCCACCGTGCCCGCTGAGTTGGCCCGCGTGGCCGGCGCCCCCCGAACCAAGCCCAAGCTGAAAGCCGCCCCGAAGAAGTAGCGCCTGCCCGTGGCCGTTGCAACCAAATCTGAAATCTGCAATCTATAAACGTACCGCGCGACGAGAAACAGAGCAGGCTTTCGTTTATCCTCTGTGTCTCTGTGACTGTGTGGGGAAAGACCGTTGACCTCTATGGACATCCGCAACGTCGTCATCATGGGCTCGGGTTGCGCCGGACACACCGCCGCGCTCTACACCGCCCGCGCCAACCTCAAGCCGCTGGTGCTCGAAGGCCACGAGCCGGGAGGCCAGCTTTCGCTCACGACGCTGGTGGAGAACTTTCCCGGCTTTCCCGAGGGCATCCAGGGGCCGGAGTTGATTGAGAACATGCGCAAGCAGGCGTCGCGCTTTGGCGCCGAGTACCAACACGGACACGTGGTCAGCGTTGATCTCAGCAAGCGGCCTTTCACCTTGAACCTGGGCAAGGAAAGCGTGCAAACCCGCACTCTGATCATCGCCAGCGGAGCTTCGGCGCGCTGGCTGGGTCTGCCCAATGAACAGGCGCTTATCGGACATGGCGTGTCCTCCTGCGCGACTTGTGATGGATTCTTCTTCTCTGGCAAGGAAATTGCGGTGATCGGTGGCGGGGACTCCGCCATGGAAGAAGCTCTCTTCCTTACCCGCTTTGCCAGCAAGCTCACGCTGATTCATCGCCGCGACCAGTTTCGCGCTTCCAAGATCATGCTGGACCGCGCCCAGCACAACGATAAGATCCAGTTCCTTACCGACACGGTGGTGGAGGACGTGCTCGATGTGTCGAAGAAAGAAGTGACCGCGCTCAAGCTGCGCAATGTGAAAACCGGGAAAGTCTGGGAGCTGCCGGTCAGCGCCATGTTCCTGGGAATCGGGCACATCCCCAACGCCAAGATGTTCCAGGGCCAACTCGACAGCGATCAGGACGGATACCTGAAGACTAAGGACTATGTTTTCACGCGCGTGCCCGGCGTCTACGCCTGCGGCGATGTGCAGGACCGCCGCTACCGCCAGGCCATCACGGCCGCAGGCACAGGCTGTATGGCGGCGCTGGAAGCGGAGAAGTTTCTGGAACAGGAAGGGCGTTAGTACCGAGTTGCGAGTACCCAGTTGCGAGCAGAACCGTCTCGCAAGTAGACAAGCTTCAGGCTGGCCAGCTCCACGTCTTGTATTGTTCTCTCAGCGCGCTTTTCAGTAGCTTGCCCGTGGAAGTATGGGGCAGCTCGTTCACGAACACGAAGGCCTCGGGCAGCTGCCACTTGGAGAATTTCTGGCTCAGGTAGCCGCCTAATTCCTCCGGCATAACCTTCTCTCCGTCCTTGCAAACAATCACGGCCAACGGCCGTTCGTCCCACTTGGGATGCGGTACGGCCACGACCGCCGCTTCCTTGATCGCGGGATGATCCATCAAGGCGCTTTCCAGGTCCACCGAGCTGATCCATTCCCCGCCGGACTTGATCATGTCCTTGGTGCGGTCCACGATCTTCATGTAGCCCTCGGGATCGATGGTGCACAGATCGCCGGTGCAAAACCAACCGTCTTTCGTCCAGCGCCCGCCTTCCTCCGGCATGTTGTAGTAGCCTGCCGCCACCCATGGCCCCCGCACTTGCAGTTCCCCGACCGTCTCGCCGTCCCAAGGCGCCTCGCCTTGCATTCCCATGGCACGGATCTCCACGAAGGGCAACGACCAGCCTTGCCGGCAACGCACCGCGTATTTTTGCTCGATGGGCAACTCTCGCATGTAGGACTTCAGACGGCTGACCGTGGCCGCGGGCGTGGTCTCCGTCATGCCCCACAGGTGCAGGATACGCACCCCATGCCGGTCCAGGCCGCGGATCATGCTTTCTGGCGGCGCGCTTCCCCCCACTAATCCGCGCAGCCTGGGTGCCAGTTTCCAACGCCCGGGTTCCTTATCCAGCCCTTCCAGCAGGCGTAGCCAGACGGTCGGCACGGCGGTCGTCACCGTGACCTGCTCCGACTCGAGTAGCTGCAGCAGACTGTCCGCATCGGCGTGCGGCCCGGGCAGGACAAGCTTGGATCCCAACATCACCCCGACATAGGGAATTCCATGCGAGTTGGCGTGGAACATGGGGGCCAACGCCATGAGGACGTCTTTTTGTCCCACCCCGAACGCGTCGGGCAGCGCGAAAGCAAACGAGTGCAACACCAGTGCCCGATGCGAGTACAGCACTCCCTTCGGCTTCCCGGTTGTCCCGGAGGTGTAGCACATGGCAGCGGCTTCGTTTTCCTCCAGCCGAGGGTAGTCGAATGCGCCGCTACCCTGCGCCAGGAAGTCCTCATAATTCTCGTAATTTCCCCCATTGGCCGCGTGCGGCACCACCAGCACCCGCTCGAAGCGGGTCTGGTCCTTGAACTTTTCGTAAAGTGGAAGCAAGACGTCATCCACGATGAGCACGCGGTCCGCGGCATGATTGGCGATATAGGCGATCTCGTTGGGATGCAATCTCAGGTTCAGCGTGTGCACCACCGCGCCGCAAGCCGGAATTCCGAAGTAGGCTTCCAGATGCCGGTAGTGGTTCCACATCAGCGTGGCCACCCGGTCGCCGCGCTGAATGCCCGCCAACTGCAGCGCCTTCGCCAGTTGCCGCGCCCGCCGGTAGAAGTCCCCATAGGTGTAACGATGGAGGGACCCGTCCGGCATCCGGGAAACAACCTCGACCTTGCTGAACAGGCGATTGACCCGCTCCAGCAGGTGTACCAGACAGAGCGGGTAATTCATCATCAGCCCATCCATGCCATCCCCCGGGCGACGGATGCTAGCACAGTCTCCCTCCGGCACCAAACTGAGAACCGGTAACCGCTTGTAAGACGACTAGAGCTCGAGGGTACACAGACCGCTTGCGCAACCTGTGCGGGGAAGCGTTACACTGTTGCACCGGAGGCAGCCCATGGCCCAGGCGCTAGCGACCTGTTCTCATCTGAAGCAGATCCGCGATGTGACTCCCAGCGGCAAGGGCTGCAAGGAATGCCTGGAGATGGGCGATACCTGGGTCCACCTTAGAGAGTGTCTGATCTGCGGCCACGTCGGCTGCTGCGACTCATCGAAGAACAAGCACGCCCGCGCTCATTTCCATCAGACCCGACATCCCATTATCCAGTCCTTCGAGCCCGGCGAGAACTGGCGTTGGTGCTACGTGGACGACACTTACGTGGCCTAGCCCTACCCATATTGCTTCTCCCCGGCCGGGAAGTTACCTTGGTGATCTTCGATCCATCCGCCATCGGGGCTACGCTGCACTTGATCATTCCCCTGCTATGCGGCGCTGGACGGCCATCGCGGTGCTGGCACTTTGCTGGGCCACCTTGTTGAGCCCGAACCATTCCCTGGCCCAGCCTGACCCATCGGAAGCCAAACGTAAAGTGGTCAATCGGGTTGTGCCGGTTTATCCGGAAATGGCGCGCACCATGAATCTGAAGGGCATCGTCAGGGTGGAGGCCCTGGTCGCCAGCAACGGCAGCGTGAAGTCGGTTGACGTAAAGGGTGGTCACCCGCTGCTCGTGCAGGCGGCGGAGAATGCCATCCGCAAATGGAAATGGGAGCCCGCCGCGCATGAGACCAGCGAGCCCATCGAATTCAAGTTCGACCCGCAATAGACAGTACCGAGTTGCGAGTACCGAGTACCGAGCGCCAAGCGCCCAGTGATGAGTTCACAGTACTCGGTACTAGATACTGAGATGCTGTGATCTCGGTCCTACGTCGAAACTACCGCGGTTGTGATACAAATCTCTGTGAACTTCATGTACGCGCAAAGCACTCGTACCTTCATCCTATGTAGTGCTGCGGGCATGCCGTGCTGAGGGCGCTCTTTATTTACCTCTCGGAGAGCCGCCACCTCCGCGCTCTGGCCGAGCGTTCCGCAATCGGCCAGCGCATGTCCTCCCGCTTTGTGGCCGGGACCCAGCCGGAAGATGTTCTCCGCGTCACGGAAGCCATCAACCAGGCCGGCATGAGCGTCTCCATTGACAACCTGGGAGAGAACGTCACCAGTGCCGACGAGGCCCGCGCCAGCGCCGAGCTTTACCACCACCTGCTCGATGAAATCGCCGAGCGCCATCTCGACGCCAACATCTCCATCAAACTCACCCACATGGGTCTCGACGTGGACTCTGCGCTGGCCACCCGGCAGGTGACCGCCCTGGTCGCCAAGGCCGCTGGCATGACTCCCCGCAACTTTGTCCGCGTGGACATGGAAGGCTCGCCCTACACCCAGCGCACCCTCGATTTCGTCCATTACCTGTACAGCATCCCCGCCAACCGGGGTTGCGTAGGCGCGGTCATCCAGTCTTACATGCGGCGCTCGGAGAGTGACATTGAGAAACTGCTCGCCGACGGCATCCGCGTACGCTTGTGCAAAGGGGCCTACAAAGAGCCGCCCGAGATCGCCTTCCAGAAAAAGTCCGAGGTCGATGCCAATTACGTGAAGCTGATGAAGATGCTGCTGAAGAGCGATATCTACCACGGCTTGGCCACACACGACGAGAACATCATCAAGCAGGCCAAAGCCTTTGCCACCCGCGAAAGCATCCCCCGCGACCATTTCGAGTTCCAGATGCTGCACGGCATCCGCCGCGACCTGCAGCAGAGCCTGGTGCGCGAGGGCTGGCGCATGCGCGTCTACATCCCCTTCGGCACCGAGTGGTACCCATACCTGATGAGACGTCTGGCGGAGCGCCCTGCCAACGTGTTCTTCATTGCCAAGAATCTGCTGCGCAAGTAAGGGGGTCCCTAGACGTGAAGAACGGGCCGCCTCAGGGCTCCGGCCGCACTGTGGTAATGGTCAACCGCTGAGCTTAGGGTTCTTCCGGCGCCGGCTCGCTCTGGCCGCTGTCGGCGGGGGCCAGAGGCAACTGCGAGATGCCGTTCAGCAGGTCGCGCTCCTGGGGGGTGAATTGGTTCTTGAACTTGTCGGACGAAATCACCTGCTGGCGCTGCGCGGGGGGCATGCTGCGCAGGTCTTCAATCGCCGCCTGTACCATGCGCCGCCGCTCAGGCGGGAGTTGGCGTAACTGGGAGAACATCTGCCGCGCCTGATCTTTCTGCTCCGGCGTCAGGTGCTCCCAGGTCTCCATCCGGCTGAGGATGCGCTGCTGCTTCTCCGGGGGCAGACTGCTGAACCGCTGCAACTGCTCGCGCAAGCGCTGTTGCCGTTCCGGGGGAAGACTCTTGAACTGCGGATCATTTTCCAGCGCTTTCTGCTGCTCGTCGGGGGACAGGTCTTTGTAGCGGCGCAGCCAGTCGCCGGCATGGCCACGGCCAGCCCGCCGCGCCTCCTGGCGCTGCTGTTGACGCGGGTTGCGACGGTTCTGTTGCGCCCAGGTGGGCACGGCGGCGACACCCAGCGTTACGCCGGTGATCGCCAGCCACACCATGATTCCCCTCAGCCGCGACACCTTACCCCATCCTCCCCAAGCCCTGATCTTCGCCAAGTCGTTCTTCTTTACGGATTCGCGTTCACATCCTGCTGCACCTGCAGATCATCGAGCACATCGAAATCCGAATACAGATCGTGATTCTTGTCCAGAGCCTGCAGATCGCCCACCGCCGTGCCCGGCTCGGCCACCGCCACCGGGCTGGAGGCCGGATTGTTCACCGCGCCATTGCGGAACAAAGTCACACTCGCCACCATCAGCACGGCCAGCGACACCGCCAGCGCCGGTTTTCGGAACCATTGCAGCCAGCCCGCCGGTGGTTTTGCCATCTCCTCCCGCAGGCGGGCTTGCAACCGCACGTCGAAGTACGGCGAGGGCTCCGGAACCTTCCACTCGTCCAGCAGCGCCATGGTCTGGCGGAATTCCTGCAGCGTGCGGGCGCACCCGTCACAGAGGCGCAGGTGCTCGCTCATTTCCGGCGTCACCGGGCCCAGTCCGGCGGCCAGGTCCGGCATCCGTTCGCGAATCTCATGACAGTTCATAACGTTTCCTTCATACAAACTCTTGCAACTGCGTCCGCAGGGTTTCGTAGGCGCGGAACAGCAGCGACTTGGTGGCGGACTCGCTCAGCTTCAAGACATCGGCAATCTGCCGGTAATCCATCTGCTGGTACTTATGCATAATCACAGCCATTCTCTGGCGCTCCGGCAAGGCCTGCACGCGCTGGCGAATCGCCGCCATGCGCTCCTGCCGCACCATGGCCTCCTCCACCGTCAGCGAAGCATCGGGAACGTCCAATGTCAGTCCGGTAATCTCATCGGCTTCATCCAGGCTGACCACATTCTCGGCACGCTCGTGGCGCGTGTCGCGGGTATAGTTCACCGCCAGATTGGTCGCGATGCGATACAACCAGGTGGTGAATTTGGCGCTGGCTTCATAGTTTTCGCGGGAGCGGTAGACGCGCAGGAAAACCTCCTGCGCCAGATCTTCCGCTGCCGCCGCGTTGCGCGCCGTGCGAAACATAAAACTCACCATCGGCCGGCGGTACTTCTGCACCAGGTAGGAGAAGGCAGACTCGTCGCCGGCCTTCACCCGCAACATGACCTCGGCATCGCTCAGCCCAGGGCCCGGCGCGGCGGTCTCCGCCGGCGCAGGAGTCACGCCCCTCATCGCGAGCAACCCGCGATCCATGGCCACGCTGCTCACATTGGAATGAACCCTCGCTGGGGGCGAAAGTTGCGCCTCCGGGGGCCCGGAAGTCTCTTTCGCAGAGGAGGGTACGGGGACTTTGAGGGCTCTCGGATCCATCGCCTTAGGTAGCTCGTTGGGGCAAGTCCCGGCCTGGCTCGAGCAGCCGATTCCAGAACCTGCAAGGCCTAGGCTATCATGCCCGCTGCCAGCGGGAAACTGGTTCGTTTGCTACAATATACAGACCGCAAGCATGGGCGCTTAACTCAGCGGTAGAGTGCCATCTTCACACGGTGGAAGTCACAGGTTCGAATCCTGTAGCGCCCACCACTTCCGCCGGCAGTCTTCCGTCGTCGGTCGTCAGCCAAGCGGGGAGTTACGAAGGTACCGTCCCACCCGCCAGCCAGACCAAGACGGTCTTCCGACGCAAACCCAGCACACCCGCCTAAAGCTCCTGCTCCCTTCGCCGACGAAACAAGAGGGGCTTGCATGTCGCCGCTGGAACAACCGGAGATCTTCCGGACCATCCTGGAGAGCCTGCAGATCGGGGTGTACCTGGTGGACCGGGAACGGAGGATTGTGTTCTGGAATGACGGCGCGCAGAGAATCAGCGGCTACTTGCGCCATGATGTAGTGGGCCGCTGCTGCCCTGACCGCTTGCTGGATCACTGTGACAGCGAGGGTAACCCGCTGTGCGCCGCGGCCTGCCCCCTGACTGAGAGCATGCGCGATGGACGCACTCGCGACGCCCAGGTCTACCTCCGTCACCGGGCCGGGCATCGCATTGCTGTGCAGGTGCACACCGTCCCGCTGAAGGACAACCACGGCGCCATCATCGGGGCCGCCGAGAGCTTTGACGACCAGGTCGCCTTCTCGGGCCGGGAGCGGCGGGACAGCCATCTGGCCGCGCATGGCTGCCTCGACTCCGTCACCGGCCTCCCCAACCGCGGTTACAGCCACATGCACTTGCGCGAAAGCCTGGAGGCCTGTGCCCAGTTCGGCATCGCCTTCACGGTCTTGCTGATCCGGCCCGACCAGCTCAATCATTTCGCTGAAATTCACGGCCGGGAGGCGACCGACGCCCTTCTACGCGTGGTCTCGCACAGCATCCGGAACACTCTCCGGGGAAGTGATTTCCTTGGCCGTTGGGCCGACGATCGCTTCCTGGCCGTGCTCACCGAGTGCGAAGGCGAGGCGGTGCAGAAGGTCGGGGAACGCATCCGGAGGGTGGTGAGTTGTTCGAGCATTCAGTGGTGGGGCGACCGCTTGTCTATCACGGTTTCTCTGGGCAGCGCTACCGCGCCGCCCTGCGACTCCATCGAGTCGCTCTGCGCCGGCGCGGAACGTTCCCTGCTGCAAAACCGGCAGGGCGGTGGCTCGATACCACACGCTTGAGCCGCAAACGCAGCATCGTTCGAGGTTGAGTCTCTATGTTCGTGATTATTGGAATCGTGGTGGTTTTCGGCGCCGTGGTCGGTGGCTACCTGATGGAACACGGCCACATCCGGGTCCTGCTGCAGCCGGCCGAACTGATCATCATCGGAGGCGCAGCAATCGGGACGGTGCTGGTCGCCAATCCTCTGCACATCCTGAAAAAAATCGCGGCTGGCGTCGCCGGGATCTTCACCGGCCCCAAGTTCACCACCCAGCGCTATCTCGAGTCCCTGAAGATGATGTACGAACTGCTCAACAAGGCGCGCAAAGAGGGCCTGGTAGCCCTGGAAAATGACGTCGAGGACCCGGCCAAGAGCCCAATCTTCTCCAAGTACTCTGCTTTTCTCAAGGACCATCATGCGCTGAACTTTGTCTGCGACACCATGCGCATGGCGGTGAGTGGCGGCGTCGAACCCTTCGATCTTGACCAGATGATGGAGCTCGACATGGAAGTGCACCATCACGACGCCTCGCAACCGATCTCCGCGCTGAGCACCATGGCGGACTCCCTTCCCGGCCTGGGCATCGTGGCCGCGGTGCTGGGTGTGGTCATCACCATGGGAGCGCTGGGCGGGCCGCCGGAAGAAATCGGGCACAAGGTGGCGGCCGCTCTGGTGGGCACCTTTCTGGGCATCCTGCTGTGCTATGGGTTGGTGGGACCGATTGCCGCCAATCTGGCCAAGACCGCCGATGACGAGCGCGCCTACTACCACGTGTTGCGCGTTCTCATGACCACTTTCATGAAGGGGGTTCCACCCATCATGGCGGTCGAAGTGGCTCGGCGCGCCGTCCCGGGACACATCCGACCCAGCTTCCAGGAAGTAGAGAGGACCTGCCGCGGGGGTGGCGCTGCCGAAGCTCCGCCGACGTCAGAAACCCCACCCGCGGAAGCCGCCACGGCGGCGTCGGCCTGAGCATTCTCATGGACGGAAGACCCGTCATCATCGTCAAGCGAGGCGCGGCCCACAGCGGACATCACGGCGGCGCCTGGAAGGTTGCCTACGCCGATTTTGTCACCGCCATGATGGCTCTGTTCATCGTGCTCTGGCTGATGAATTCCAGCAAGCAGCTGCAGGAGGCAGTTGGCGGCTATTTCAAGGACCCGACGGGAACCTCCAAGAAAGTTGGTACCAACCTGGCCGGATCCGGTCAGGCCTTCGCTCTGACCAAAGACAACATGTCGCAGCTAAAAGAGGAGTTGCAGAAGGCAGTGCGCCAGGTGTCGGACTTTGAGAAGCTGAAGAACCAGATCGAAATGACGGTCACTGCCGAAGGGTTGCGCATCGAACTGCTTGAGTCCGAACCTGGGACCTTCTTCGACAGCGGCAGCCCCCACCCCAACCAAAACGGAAAGGAATTACTGATCAAACTCGCCGAGGAACTCGGCAAACTTCCCAATAAGGTCTCCATCGAGGGACACACCGATTCCCGCCCCTATGCCGGCAGCGGAGACTACACCAACTGGGAGCTGTCGACGGACCGCGCCAATGCCGCCCGGCGCCTCATGCAGCAGAACGGCTTGCGGCCGGACCAGGTGGTCCAGGTGCGCGGCTACGCCGACCAGGACCTCCGCAAGCCCGACCACCCCGAGGATCCCTCCAACCGCCGTATCTCGGTCATCGTGCAATACATCGTGAAAGACAGCGGCGACTAGGTTTGGGTCCGGTTCCATCCGGCTAAACCCTACGCGGGATCTGCCGATGGGAAGGAGGTGGAGGCTTCTGCCCCAGCCCGAAAATCCGAACTGCCCAAGCCCGATCCCGGGTTGCGCTATGTGGCCCGCCAACCTGTGCTGACCGCCGACGAACAGGTCTTTGGCTACGAATTGTTGTTTCGCGATGGCATCGAAAACTACTTCCGCTGCTGCGACGTGGATGCCGCTTCGCGCAGCACATTGGACAGTTCTCTGTTGCTGGGACTGGATGTGCTCTGCGGCAAACACTACGCCTTCGTCAACTGCACCCAGGATGTGCTGGTGAGTGACTACGCCTTTCTGCTGCCTCCGGGGCAAACGGTGATTGAGGTGCTGGAGGGAGTGCAGCCGGATGACACGGTACTCTCCGCCTGTCGTCGGCTTAAGCAGGCCGGATACCTGATCGCGCTGGATGACTTCGTTGCCAATGGCCCGCGCGAGCCCCTGATCGAGATCGCTGACATCATCAAGGTGGACCTGAGATCCACCGCCCCTGAGCAGCAGGACGCGATCGTGCGCCGCTACGGAGCGGCCGGCGTATGCTGGCCGAAAAGGTCGAGACCCGCGAGGAATTCCACGCCGCTTGCAAACGGGGTTTTTTCTATTTTCAGGGTTATTTCTTCCGCCGACCGGAAGTGCTGACCGCACGGGATATTCCCCGCAATTTGGCCAACTACCTGCGCATGCTGCAGGAGGTCTCGCTTCCGGAACTGGACCTGCGCAGGATCGAGAAGCTGGTCAAGAGCGAGGTCTCTTTATGCTATCGCCTGCTGCGCTATCTGAACTCGGCACGCTTCTGCTTTGGCAACGAAATCCGCTCGGTGCGGCACGCCCTGACGATTCTAGGGGAGCGCGAAATCCGCCGCTGGGTGCAACTGGTGGCCACGCTGGGGGCGGGGCAAACCAAGTCCACCGAGCTGGTGCTGGCTGCCCTGGTGCGCGCCCGTTTCTGTGAACTGCTCACGCCCAAAGTGGCGCACGGCGGCTGTGACCTGTTCCTGATGGGACTGATGTCGCTCATGGACGCCATCCTGGAAATCCCCATGTCCGAAGTGTTGGCCAAAGTGCCGCTCGATCAGGCCATCAAGAATGTGATCCTGGGCGGCCCCAGCCACCTGCGTACCATCTTTCGCCTCATGCTGGCGCAGGAATCCGGGGAGTGGCCCGCGGCGGCAGAATTGGCACGCCTGCTCCACCTGTCCAATGAATTGGTTGCCGAAGCCTATTGGCAAGCCATGGCGTGGGCGCGCCAGGTGAGCGGGAGAAGCTAGCGGGAGATATGGAAGAGTCGCGCCGCCTGCCGGGGTAAGGTTACTACTGTGCAAAACTACACTGACTTTGGACTTGCGCAAAATCCACTGCGGGCGGTACCATCATTTTGTTCCCAGCGGCCATGCTCCCTAGCTGGCCCTCTGCGCCTCAGCTCCAGGCGCCAAGACGGACACTAAGATCATTCAAGTGAGTTCCAGCCGCATTGGGTTTCTACGCACGCCGCACCCACGTGCGCGACGCGAAGTACCACCCAGAAAGCGGTAGTACCAGGGCACCAAAACAGAGTCCTTTGAACGGACCTGATGCAGAACTGCAAAACGAGACAAATATGAATGTAGGACCCGGACATCCCTCCGCTGGCGGGGGAGGGAGAAACAGACGGCGGCGCGGGCGTCGTCCCCCCAATCGGGGCGGACAGCCTGGCCGCGATCGCCAGCAGCACGGCGGAATCTACACCGCCCCCATGGACCACAGTTACCGCGCCGCACAAGGCGGCAGCGGCCCACGTTCCGGACGCATGCGCCCCGGCTTTGCTCCTTCGTACGCCCCTCCGGAGCCAGAACCGCTGCCCCAGCGCGAGGACGCCACCTCTCGCATCTTCGCCTTCGTGGATGACCTGTTCTTCCTGGCCAAGATTCAGGAGACGGCGCGCAAGCTCAATGTCAAAGTGGAGTTTGTCAAGACGGAGAAGGATCTGCTCGACCGCATGAGCGAAAACGGCGAGGAAAAACCTTCGCTCATCATCTTCGACCTGAACAACGTCAATGCCAAGCCGCTGGTTTTGATCCCCAAGCTCAAGACCAAGCTGAAGAAAGGCACTTCGATCATTGGCTTCCTCTCGCACGTGCAGGGGGACTTGAAGCAGAAGGCCCACGAGGTCGGATGTGACATGGTGCTGCCGCGCTCGGCCTTCTCCCAGAACCTGCCGCAGTTGCTGCGCCGGCATGGGGCCCCGGAAGGCGAAGCAGCAGTATAGGTAGGCCCCAGACTTCGGGCTCTAGGCTTTAGGCTCTAGACTCAGCCTCTTGGGTTACTTCGCGGCCTTGGTGGCCTTTCTTCGCGGACTTTGCGGTTAAGCTTTTTCTAGCGCCTAGAGCCTAAAGCCTATGCCGCCAAGTGCTTCCTAAGGAATGCCAGGGTTCGCAGTCCGGCGTCACGCCAAACTTCTCCCGAGAACCCGTGCCCGGCTCCGGGATAGATCTGCATCTCGTAAGGAATCTGCTTCTTCTCCAGCAAAGATTGCAGGTGATAGGCCTCCGCCACGGGGATCGTCGGGTCGTTTTCCCCGTGCAGGATGAGCACCGGACACAGCCGCCGCATGAAGAGCTTCATCTCTTTGGGCAGTCCGCCAAAAAATTCCACCACCGCCCGCACCCGTGGATCAATAGCGGCGTTGGAAAGCGACAGGTAAGCGCCCAGCGAGAATCCGAGCAGACCGATGCGCTCCGCGTCCACCTGCGGCTGCCGCTCCACATGGCTGATCGCGTCCCATAGGGTCTTCATCCACAAAGGAAAATGGCGGAAGATGGTTTCTTTGTCCGCGGCGGAGGTCCCGGTGCGGTCAAAGTAGTGCAGAACGTACACCGCAAAACCCTGGCTCGCCAGCAGACTGGCCGGTTCCGACATGGTGGCAAATCCGCCGCCCGAGCCGTGCAGAGCCACCACTGCAGGGAAACATTGCCCGTTGCCGCTGGGCAGAAAGCTGTCCAGCCGGATCGGCTTGCCGCCGCTTTCGAAGCTGGTCTCGGATTGGGTGACGGGGAGCATTCAGAGCAGCGATTAGCGATTAGCACTTGGCACTTAGCCACTCCGAGACCCGGACGGCTTCAGCAAAGGAATTCCCGAGGCCAATTTGCTAACTGCTAATTGCTAATTGCTGGTTTTCCAGCCTTCGCAGTGCCTCCTCATACGGCGGCCTTGCAATGCCTCGCTCAGTCACAATCGCCGTCACATACTTGGCCGGAGTCACATCGAAAGCCGGGTTCTCCACTTCCACTCCCTCGGGAGCCATCTGCTTGCCTCCGATGTGAGTGATTTCCCGCGGATTGCGCTGCTCGATGGGAATCCTGCTCCCGTCGGGCGTCTCCAGGTCAATGGTTGAGAATGGCGCCGCCACGTAGAACGGGATGCCGTGTTCCCTGGCCAGCACGGCGAGAGTGTAGGTGCCGATCTTGTTGGCCACATCGCCATTGGCCGCAATGCGGTCCGCCCCCACCACGATGGCGCCGATCTTGCCCTGCTTCATCATGGCTCCGGCCATATTGTCGGAAATCACCGTGGTGGGAATGCCTTCCTTCATCAACTCCCAGGCGGTGAGCCGCGATCCTTGCAGAAATGGACGCGTCTCATCGGCATACACGTGAATTTTCTTGCCTTGCTCGACGGCTGCGCGGATCACTCCCAGCGCGGTCCCATAGCCGCAGGTTGCCAGTGCACCCGCGTTGCAATGGGTGAGCACACCGCCGCTTGCCGGCATCAGCGTAGCGCCGTGGCGCCCCATGGCCTGATTGGCGGCGATGTCCTCGGCATGCATGCGCTGCGCCTCTTCGATCAGAGCTTGCTTGATTTGCGGCAGGGGACGCATGCGCAGGTATTCGAACTTTTCCCGCATGCGGCGAATCGCCCAGAACAGATTGACCGCAGTGGGCCGGGTCTTCCCGATGACCTCGCAAATCTGATCGAACTCTTTCTTGAGTTCGGCGCCGTTCTCCGCCTTGGAATTCTTCATGCCGAGAGCAATGCCCATCGCGGCAGCGACGCCGATCGCAGGCGCTCCCCGCACCACCATGTTGCGGATCACCTCCGCCACCTGCTCATGGGTCTTGCACGTGACGTAAATCTCTTCCGTCGGCAGCTTCGTCTGATCAATGAAGCGGACGCCGGAGTCGGTCCATTCAAGAGTCTGTATCATCGGTAGTTGGTAGTTGGTCGCTGGTCGCTGGTTGTTGGCCTGTACGGCCTGCCTGCTCCCTATTCCCCACTCACTGCCGGCATTCCTGGAGAGGTCTCATCGTTCTGGCGCACGTGTTCCTGCCGGACGTCAGTCGCGGTGAAAATGGCAACAAATGGCGCCGGCGCGGCTGCCTTCTCCACGTTGGGGCGTCCTCCGGCCTCCTGCCGCTCCACCAGGCACATCACCCCAACCACATTGAAGCCAAACTCACGCGCCGCTTCGATTGCCTGAATCGTAGACGCCCCGGTTGTGCAAACATCGTCCACGATGACCACGCGCGCGCCCGGCTTGCGGAAGCCCTCGATGCGCTGTCCCGTTCCATGCTGCTTTTCTGCTTTGCGCACCAGAAAACCATCCATCTGCCCCACCACCGCCACCGCGACCACGATGGGATCCGCCCCCAGGGTCAGCCCCCCAATGGCTTGCGGCTGCCAACCGCGCTCCCGAATCTCGTCGAGAAACACCTGCCCCGTCAGCCGCGCCCCTTTGGCGTCCAGCGTCGTGGTGCGGCAGTCCACGTAGTAGTCGCTCATGGCCCCGGACGACAACTTGAACTCTCCCAGCCGAAACGACTTGGCAGCCAGCAGACGCAACAGCTCCTGACGGGCGGAAAACATGGAAATCTAGAATACAGTAGCCAGAAGCGAGTATCGAGTAGTGAGAACCGAAAATTTGGGCGCTACCCACTACTCGCTACTCACTACTGGTTCAATTTCTCCAGATGCCGGAACCTGTCTGTGCCCACGTACATGAGAACCGAGATGGTCCCGTTATAGGCAATGTGAATCAGCAGGCTGGCGGCCACTGACTTGGTTCGGGCACGCACCAGGGTCAGGACCAAACCCACCATAAAGATGATTAGCACCGGCCCCCAGGAATACATGAGCTGGGCACCGTGGATCCCAGCGAAGCCGAGAGCGGTCAGGAAAACTGCTACCCCCATCCCCAGCCGACGCGCCAGCACCGGGTAGAGGAAGCCGCGAAAAAACAGTTCTTCCAGCAGGGGGGCAAATGTCACACCGAAGGCGGACAGCAGGTACGCTTCCCGCGCGGTGCGGAAAAACTGGTCAATCGGCAGACTCTTGGGGATCGGCAGCAAATGTGAAAATGCCTGCAAACCAATCGACAGAACCGCACCCGCGAGGAGATAGACGCCGGGATTGCGCGGCCAGTTCCAGCGGATGGCTTGCCAGAAGTCCACATCCCGGTCGCGCCTCACGATGAAGTACATGAATCCGAGAATCACGAAGTAGGAAAGAAGTTGGGAGAGCACGATCAGGCCGGGATACCGCACAATCTCAGTGAATGGAGCCTGCGGATAGATCAACCGATGGGCCACCAGCGTCACCAGCAGTGGAAAGAGCAGCATACCCAGGAACACGGTGGCGAGCCCCAGGGCTAGAACCTCCCAGCCCGTCCACAATGGGTCCTCTATGGGAGGACGCTTTCCTACCAGCGGCGGCAGCGACCCCGCGGGTGGGGTCTCCAGGCCTTGCGGCAGGTTCGCGTCGAAGCCGGGATTTGGCGACGAGGTCAAGTGTCGAAGTTTCCAATCCTTTCTCGGGCGTCATTCTGAGCCCGCCAGGGCATAGAGCCTGCCCTGAGCGAAGTCGAAGGGACCTGGCACCCAGCGGCATGATCGCTGTTTAAGGCCGTACCGGCGCACGCCAGAACCCTCGCCCGGCTGAACTGTGCCGGGCTTCGGGATGACGCCTCCAGAGTTTATCGCTGCAGAAGTTATCTCATGCGTTCGACAACCTGGCCAGTGACACTCCGCGTCAGTTGCCCGCGAAGAAGTGCGCCAGCGCCTGTCCGGTATACGATTTCTTGTTGCGCGCCACCTGCTCGGGCGTGCCCTGCGCCACGATCCTCCCGCCCTCTTCCCCGCCTTCCGGTCCCAAGTCAATAATCCAGTCCGCGTTGCGGATCACGTCCAGGTTGTGCTCGATGATAATCACCGAATTGCCCAGATCGGTCAGCCGGTGCAACACGTCCAACAGTTTTTTGACATCGTCAAAGTGCAAGCCGGTTGTGGGCTCGTCGAGCAGGTAAAGCGTCTTCCCCGTCTGCCGCTTGCTCAACTCGCGCGCCAGCTTGATGCGCTGCGCCTCGCCCCCAGACAACGTCACCGCCGACTGTCCCAGGTGAATGTAGCCTAGTCCCACGTCCACCAGGGTTTGCAGCTTCTGCCGCACTTGGGGGATATTTTCCAGGATCGGCAGAGCGTCCGACACCGGCGTTTCCAGCAGGTCGGCGATGGAGCAGTCCTTGTACTTCACCGCCAGGGTCTCGTGGTTGTAACGCTTGCCACCGCACACCTCGCAAAGCACGTACACGTCGGGCAGGAAGTTCATCTCAATGCGGCGCTCGCCCTCGCCCTGGCAGGCTTCACAGCGTCCGCCCGACACGTTAAAGGAGAACCGGCCCGGCTTATAGCCCCGCTCGCGTGACTCCGGCAGCATGGCGTACAGATCGCGGATTTGCGCGAATACTCCGGTGTAAGTTGCCGGATTCGAGCGCGGCGTGCGCCCGATGGGCGACTGATCAATGCGAATGACCTTGTCGATGTTCTCGGCGCCCGAGATCATCTTGTGCGCGCCGGGCTCTTCACGCGAGCGATAAAGTTTCTTGGCCAGTGCCCGGTACAAAATGTCGTTCACCAGGGTGGATTTTCCCGATCCTGACACTCCGGTCACTACCGTCATCACCCCCAGGGGGAAGGTGACATCGAGGCTTTTAAGGTTATTTTCCCGGGCGCCGAGAATGGAAATCCCTGCCCCGTTCGGCTGCCGCCGCTCCGCCCGCATCTCGATCTGCGTGCGGCCCGAGATGTAGGCGCCGGTGAGCGACTCGGGAACATTCACAATCTCCTCTGGCGTACCGTGAGCTACGACCTCGCCGCCATGACGTCCCGCTCCCGGCCCCAGGTCAATCACATAATCGGCGCGGCGGATGGTTTCTTCATCATGTTCCACGACCAGCACCGTGTTGCCCAGGTTGCGCAGTTCTTCCAGCGATTGCAGCAGCCGGTTGTTGTCGCGATGATGCAGTCCGATGGAGGGCTCATCCAGCACATACAAGACGCCCCGCAGCCTGGACCCGATCTGCGTAGCCAGGCGAATCCGCTGCCCCTCGCCGCCGGAAAGCGTGGCCGCCGAGCGGTCCAGCGAGATGTAGCCCAGCCCCACCGCATTCAGAAACTGCAGGCGCTCGACAATCTCGTGTACCACGCGGCCGGCGATGATCTCTTCACGTCCCCCGAGCTTGATCCGGCTCGCCCTTTCCAGCGCGCGGACGACCGGCATCGCCGTGAACTCGGCAATGGACATGCCGTTCACTTTCACCGCCAGACTCTCCGGCCGCAGCCGCCGCCCCTTGCACGCCGGACACTCGGTCGCCGACATGTAGTCGAGCAGATATTCACGGTAGGTGTCTGAAGTGGATTCCTCCACCATTTGCTTCAAATATCCGAGAACCCCCAGAAATCCTGTCTTGCCCCTGCCCGACTCGCCGTACAGGAGCAGGCTCTGGATCTTCTCCGGAAACTTCTCAAACGGCGTCGCCAGATCGAAACCGTGTGCCGCCGCAGTAATATGCAACATGTGCTGCAGGTTCGATGAGCCCGAACCGGGCCCGAGGCCGCCGTCCAGCAGGGGCTTCGACCAATCGACGATGATCTTTGCAGGATCGAAATCGTAGCGGCTTCCCAACCCGTGGCACTCCGGGCAAGCTCCATAGGCGCTGTTGAAGGAGAACGATCTCGGCTCCAGTTGCGGCACGTTGATGCCGCAATCCGGGCAGGCCAGCCGCGCCGAATAAAGCTGCTCTTCTCCTCCTACCACCGCTACCTGCATCAGCCCGCCCGCCAGCTTCATCGCCAGCCCCACCGATAGCTCCAGGCGATGCTCGATCCCGGGCTTGACCAGCAGCCGGTCCACCACCACCTCGATGGTGTGGTTCTTCCGCTTGTCGAGCCGCAGGTCGTCGTCCAGGTTGACCAGTTCCCCGTCCACCCGCGCCCGGGTGAAGCCATGCTGCACCAGCTTCTCCATCTCTTTCTTGAACTCGCCTTTACGCCCGCGCACGATGGGCGCCAGCAGCATCACCCGGTCCTCCGGAGTCAGGGCCATCACCCGCTGTACGATTTGCTCGGCCGACTGCCGGGCTATAGCACGCCCGCACTTGGGACAATGCGGCACCCCGATGGTGGCGAACAGAAGTCGAAGGTAATCGTAAATTTCTGTGATCGTTCCCACCGTAGAGCGCGGGCTCCGGCTGGTGGTTTTCTGCTCGATGGAGATGGATGGGCTCAGTCCATCAATCGCGTCCACGTCGGGGCGTTCCATCTGGTCCAGAAACTGGCGGGCGTAGGCGGAAAGCGTCTCCACGTAGCGCCGCTGGCCCTCGGCGTAGATGGTGTCGAAGGCCAGCGAAGACTTGCCCGAACCGCTCAAGCCGGTAATCACGGTGAGGGTGTTACGGGGGATTTCCACGTCTATGTTCTTGAGGTTATGTTGGCGCGCCCCGCGCACCGAGATCTTGGTAATCGCCATGGAATCCGAAAGTAATGCCCTTCCGTAATGTGGACGGGGCCCCTGAAATGTTGGACAGTGGGAGTGCGTGCCTCTACTCACGTATCTTATTTGCTAACAGCAGCCAGCGTCAACGCGGGTAGATTGAAAGGTTCGCGCCGCGCGATCCTCACGGATCGGTGGGAGCACTCCGGAATTGCGGCTGCGGCAAGTTCACGGGAAGGCAGGTTGAGCTTGGGTAGCCTCGGGGTAGCGTTCGTTCTCTGTTCCACCGTTATGCTGGGTGTGACTCTGGGTATTCTGGCCGCCTACGGCACCGTTACCGCCATCCTCCACTTCTTCGCTCATCAGACCCGACAGGCACCCGTCGGCACCCCGATCTTGATCGAGACTCCCGCCAGCGGCGACTGACAAACCGGCCTCGGACCTCGAACCTCAGACCTCAGACAAGACTGAGTTGCGCGCGGCCGTGGCGTGTTTGGCGGAGGCTCAGGGTCGAGAGGATTCCGAGCAAAGGGACGATCGCTGTACACGAAAGCTGAGGTCTGAAGTCTGAGGTCTGGTTATTCCTGCGGCGGCTGGGGTGGCTGCCCCTGGGGAACCGGAAACCCCGGCGGCTGGGCCTGGGGTGGAGTTCCCTGCTGCTGTTGTTGTTGCAGCAGCAATTGACGCTGTTGCAGTTCACGCAGCAACTGCTCCGGACTCCTTACCCCGGGCTGGGGAGTTGGCGCTGCTTGCTGCTGCAGCGGCTCCTGCTGCTGTTGGTTCGCATCCGCATCCGGGTTCTGGTCCTGAAAGTCGTCACCGGATTGGTCCGCCTGGTCATCGGAGAAATCTGCGTCTGCGTTCGTGTCCGTCTCCTGAGGCTCCGCCGGAGGTGGCGGAGCCGCAGCCACGGGTTGGGTGTACTGAGCAACCGCGGGTTCGGCGGGACCGCCGACTCGCTGGGTCAGGATCAGCCGCACCAAGCCGTCCGGATTCGTTGTTGAGCCCAGCATCACGTAGTTGAAGTGGGATCCATTCAGCAACTCCGCCAACACCTCACGCGCTGGGCCCGGGCCGAAGTTGCCCACAACCCGCTCGGTGGCATTCGGGGGAACATCTACCGCAGCCCCAGTCTGCGCGCGCACTCCGCGCAGGATGTCACCCAGAGTGGAGTTGCGGGCCATGATCGTCAACTGGCCGCCCTTATAACTGATCTGGGGTGGAGACGCGGGCTGCTGCTCCAGGGTCAGCGGCTTTGGCGGCGGCTGGACTACCTCGACCACGGGTGTGGGTTCCGGCGCTTTGGTCGCGGACTTGGCCGCGGCGCGCCGTTCAGTCGCGAAAGCGGGCATAACGATCACCCCGCACAGCAAGAGTCCCAGCAGGTGAATCGCAACGGTAGTTTGCGCCTTTGCCATGGCCCCCCGGAATACAGCCTGACCTGCGGCATCCTGTGGGGATGAACGCCGCGTCTGTTCTGCCCAGATTGTAGCACCGGCGCGGGCTCCCGGCGCACACCCTTTGTCTCCAGACTGCAAGCACTTACGAAGCGCGAATCCGCGCTTCCTGCCCCCTGTGTGGCTTGGAGAAGAAAGTCTCTGATCTACCCATCCCTTGACATCCTGGCCAACCCAGAACGAGACTGTTGGACGCTTCGCTCCGTCTCTTGAGACTGGCTGCCGCCAGGGGCATTCAGGGAAATCCAATCTTGCAACCGACGATAGAGGTACGCATGCACCCGCTTCGCCTTGCAGCATTTATTTTGTCGCTAGCCTGCCTGGGGTCCGCCCAGGTCAGCGTTACTACTTTTCATAACGACAACAGCCGCACCGGGCAGAATACCCAAGAGACCATCCTTACCCCTGCCAATGTGAACGTGAACAGCTTCGGCAAGCTGTTCTCCCACGCGGTGGATGGCTACGTCTACGCCCAGCCGCTCTACGTGCCGAACGTCAGTATTCCAGGCAAGGGCACCCACAACGTGATCTATGTGGCAACCGAGCACGATGGAGTCTTCGCCTTCGATGCCGACAGCAATGCGGGCAGCAACGCATCCCCGCTGTGGAAGAAGAGCTTTATCAATCCGTCCCAGGGCATTACCAGCGTTTCCAGTGGGGATGTCGGCTGCGGTGATCTGGTCCCAGAAATCGGGATAACCGGGACCCCGGTCATCGACACGAGCAGCGGAACGCTCTATGTGGTGGCCAAGACCAAAGAGCACGGCCAGTTCTTCCAGCGCCTGCATGCCCTCGACATCACCACCGGCGCGGAAAAGTTCGGCGGCCCCGTGACCATCCGGGCCAGGGTCAAGGGCACCGGCGATGGCTCGGCGAACGGCTTCGTGCGCTTCGATCCCCTGCGCCACAGCCAGCGTCCGGGATTACTGCTGCAAAACGGTACCGTCTACATCGCCTGGGCTTCGCATTGCGACATCGGTCCGTACCACGGCTGGGTGATGAGCTATGACGCACAGACACTGGCCCAAAAGGCAGTATGGAACTCGACTCCCAATGCCGGGCTGGGCGGCTTCTGGGCCTCGGGAGCAGGAATCGCGGCGGACGCCGCCTTCAACCTCTTTCTTGCCAGCGGCAACGGCACCTTTGATGTAGACACTGGCGGCCGGGACTACGGCGATTCCATCGTCAAGCTGCCGCCACCGACGACCAGCCGCTTCAAAGTCTCCGATTTCTTCACGCCCTTCAATCAAGGCTCGCTGGAAAATGGAGACGTTGACCTGGGCTCCGGGGGATTACTGTTGCTGCCCGACCAGAATGGTCCACACCGGCACCTGCTGGTGCAGGCCGGCAAAGAGGGCACGATTTACCTGGTCGATCGCGACAACATGGGACAGTACAATCCCAACAACGACGATCAGATCGTGCAGCACTTGGACAGCGCGGTAGGGGGCATCTGGGCAATGCCGGCCTGGTGGAACAATAACGTCTACTTTGGCGGGTCCTTCGATTTCGTGAAGATGTTCACCTTTAACCCCACTACGGGATTGCTGTTGACGTCGCCCAGTTCGGAGTCTTCCACCTTCATCAATTATCCCGGCCCCACGCCCTCCATTTCAGCCAACGGCACCAGCAATGGGATTGCATGGGTGACGCAAACTGACGGGTCATCGGCAATCCTGCGGGCCTTCGATGCCACGAACCTGGACACCGAGCTGTATAACAGCACCCAGAGATCGGCAGACGATGCCGGGCCTGCGGTCAAGTTCTCCGTCCCCACCATCGTCAACGGCAAGGTCTACGTCCCCGCGGTCAGGAGGTTGACGGTGTACGGCCTGCTGGGCACCAGTCAAGGCACGAGGAGCGCAGACAAATAGGCACACGCCAACTCATCTTCCGCCTGGTAACCGCGACAACTCTGCGCCGCGTAGGATCAACAAGAATTGCCTCTGTATTGATGAAGCGTTTTACCTTTTTTCTGACCGCATCTCTGGCGTTTGTCCCTACGCCGTTCCTGGCCGCACAGTCCGTCGGCAAGCCATGCGTGGCGGAGCATTACCGGCTGATCGCCTTGCCCATGCGGCCAACGCGCATCAATGATTCCGGCCACGTCGCGGGGACCACTCCTTCCCGCCGCGCGGCGTTATGGTCCGAGAAGGACGGGCTCAAGCAGATCAGCCTGCCCGCCGGGTTCGAGACCGCCGAGGCCCTAGGACTCAATAACGACGGGCACGTAATCGGGGTTGCCATGAGTGCCGACTCCACCCGGCGGCATGCGTTTAGCTTCCGGGATGGCAAAGTCGCTCTGCTCTCCGGAGAGCAGTCCAAACCCAGCGCGATCAACGACAGGGGTGAGATTGCAGGCGAGTCCAGCATCTCGGGTAAAGCCGCGACCGTCCCCGTACTCTGGCGCGGCCACGAGGCCGTTGATCTTGGCGCTTGCTGTGGCGGTACCGCCACTGGAATCAATCAGGAGGGCCAGGTTGTGGGCCAGATCTACGACGCGCAGGGACTCTACCATGCTTTTCTGTGGGACCAGACGCGCGGCATCCAGAGCATCGTGCCTGGCGACGATTACTCCTCCGCGCTCGCCATCAACGATGCCGGACATGTCCTCGTGCAAGCGTTCCCGCGCATCTTGCTTTACAAAGACGGTGCGCTCACGCCGCTGGATCTGTCTGCCAGGGTCCCCAGTCAGCCCAGGGATTTCAACAACTGCGACGCGATCGTGGGTTCTTTCGGCCCCCACTCCGACGCACTGCGCGCGTTCGTATGGGAAAAGAGTTCCGGGCTTCATGATTTGAACGACCGCATTCCTCCCGGCTCCGGCTGGAAGCTGGAAGTCGCCACCGGTATCAACAATCGCGGTGAGATTGTGGGCTGGGGAGATCATAAGGGCATGGAGGATGCGGGGTTCCTTCTCGTGCCTGAGTGGTAGGAAAGGTTGCGCCCCTGAGTTTTTCCACAGCCTCGCGTCGGTCAGCAGCTTTTATCGTATCGCGATAAACCTGAAACTCGGTCCTCCCATCAGTCATCCAAAACTACTAATTACCCTCGAGAAAAGGAGCCATCATGAAACCTCGCCTGAACTCTTACGCGGTCGCGCCGGGAGCCACCAAGGCCATGCTGGGCCTGGAAGATTATCTGCATACTTGTGGCTTGGATGAAAAGCTGATCGACCTGGTCAAGCTCCGGGTCTCCCAAATCAACGGCTGCGCCTACTGCATTGACATGCATTGGAAGGATCTGCGGGCGTTGGGAGAAACCGAGCAGCGGCTGTACGGACTGGATGCCTGGGAAGAGTCCCCTTACTACAGCGAGCGCGAGCGCGCGGCCTTGCAGTGGGCGGAGGCGGTGACCCTCATCACCCAGGGACATGTTCCCGATGAGTTGTTCGAGCGCGTGCGCCAGCACTTCAGCGAGAAGGAACTGGTTGACCTTACCCTGGCAGTGACCACCATCAACGCCTGGAATCGTCTGAGCATTGCGTTCCGCGTGACCCCGGGCACCTACCACTCCAAGAAGACGGTGCAGGAACTCAAGAAGGGGGCCTGAAAGCGAAAGTCCCGTTACTGCCGGGGCGCGTAATAGCCCTTGCGAGCGCGGACCTGAAGGTCTTTCTTCAAGGCGGTAATTTGGATCGAGCGGTAGCGGCCGTCGGCATCGAAGTTGGCTGGCCGGTAGGAGACGATGTACTGGCTGCGCAATTCGTCTTCAATCGAGTTGAAGGAGTTCTTGATGTCCTTCATCTTGTATGGAAAGAAGGCGCGTCCGCCGGTGGCATCCGCGAGTTGCTCCAGGGCCCGGTCGCCACGCAGGATCAGGCCACTGTCGTCGGTGGAGATGGCGTAGATGATGACCTCGGCGCGTTGTGCCATCTCGATAGCCTGGGCCTTGCTCACTTCACTCTGGTTGTCCTCACCGTCGCTGACTACAACAATGGCGCGGCGCGAAGGATGATCGGACTGGCCCTTGATGAGCTTGTCGTGACAGGCGCGGTAGATGGCGTCGTAAAGGGCGGTGCCGCCCCCGTTGTGCAGACTGCGCACGCCCACGGAAAGCAGCTCGACGTTGTCCGTGAAGTCCTGCGTCACCTGGCTGTGGCTGTTGAAGCCCATCACGAAGGCTTTGTCGAAATTTGGGCGCAGGGTGTGCTCCAGGAAGTCCACCGCCGCCTGCTGCTCGAAGTCAAAGCGGCTGTGCACCGAGCCGCTGGTGTCCACCAACAACCCCAGTTCCAGCGGCAGATCAGTTTCGCGCCGGAAATCCACGATGGCTTGCGGCGGCTGGTGGTCGTCAAGAAAAGTGAAGTCGCTCTGGTTCAAGTTGCGGACAAACTTACCGTGCCGGTCGGTGGCGATAAACAGGACGTTGACCTCGTCCACTCGCTTCTTGATGGTCAGGACCGAATCCGGCTGGTCGGAGTCAATCGGCGAGGTGGCGACGGCCATGTTGGAGGGGTGCAGAAGAGGTGTACTCTGGGCGGCGACTGGGAGTTGCACCACCGCCAGCATCAGCGCTCCGAAACCAAGAAACCCTATGTACTTCATTCCCATCCCATCCAAGAATTTCACAGCAAACCACGGCCAGCGGCTTCCTCATCTGAATAGATGCACGTAGGGGGCCGAAAGACCCCGCCCCTAGCCGCTTTCATCTTCAGACTTTAGGGGAGGCATGCAGCAGTGCCAAGTTACAAAAGGAGCACACGTTTGGTTATGGGCACAACACGTGCTACCTCTGCTACTTACGGCGCATATCAGTGTACCTTCGTCCCGGCAAGGATGCTCGCCGTGGTTTAAGATAATTTCTTGCCCGAATGGAGGATTCATGAAGACCCTGCTGGCTCTACTCCTCACGTGTGCCCTCCTGACCCCGGCTTTTGCCGCTGACAACGAAAAGGAACAGGAGCGCGTAAAGGATTCCGGCGATGTTCTGAAGGAAATTCTGGACATCCCCGACAACATCCCCCAGGACCTGCTGGATAAAGCGGAGTGCATCATCGTTCTGCCTTCGGTCAAGAAAGGCGCCTTCGGGATCGGCGGCAGCTACGGTCGCGGCGTCATGATCTGCCGCAGCCTCCAGCACTACACCGGACCGTGGGGAGCCCCGGCCCTGTATGCGCTGGAAGGGGTCAACATCGGCTTCCAGTTGGGCGGGCAGGCCACCGACTTTGTGCTGCTGGTGATGAATCCCAAGGGAGCGCGTTCGCTGCTGGGGAGCAAAGTAAGACTGGGAGCAGACGCCTCCGCAGCCGCCGGCCCTAAAGGACGCACCGCGGAGGGCGCAACCGACGTGGTGATGAGCGCTGAGATCCTTTCCTATTCGCGCTCCAAGGGATTGTTCGCGGGCATTTCCCTGGAAGGTTCCACCCTGCGCTCGGATGGCAGCGCCAACGAGAAGCTCTACGGACAAAAGCTCAGCGCCAAGCAGATCATCCGGGAAGGCAAGGTTAAGGTTCCTGCTTGCGCCCAGGAACTGGTCGCGCTGCTGGACAAGAAGACGCCCAAGAACCTTTCCGATCCTAAGTCGCTGCAGTAGCAGTAGCGCGGTAACGCCGGCAGCCTGTCCTGCTGGCAGTCGAAGGGCCACGCCGGCTGTCGCGGGGGCGTCCCGCCCCCGCACGATCCAGGGCCTGCATCTTTTCGCATGATCAAGAAGACAAAACCTGTCACTCTCGTTCGCTGCTCCTGGGCGCGCAACTCTCTCTCTATCCGCTACCACGACGAAGAATGGGGCGTGCCTCAGCACGACGACCACCGCCTCTTCGAGTTTCTCATCCTCGAGGGCGCCCAGGCCGGCCTGAGCTGGGACACTATCTTGCGCAAAAGGGAGAGTTATCGCGCCGCCTTCAATCACTTCGATCCCCGGCGTGTCGCATGCTACGACCGCCGCAAGCTGCAGAGCCTGCTGCGAAACGCTGGCATCATCCGCAACCGGCTGAAGATCGCCTCTGCCGTACAGAACGCCAAAGCATTCCTGCGCGTGCAGGAGGAGTTCGGTTCCTTCGACCGCTACATCTGGCAATTCGTAGGGACGCCCAAGGTGAACTCGTGGCGCTCGACGAAACAAGTCCCCGCGCGCACCCGGGAGTCCGATGCCATGAGCAGAGACCTGAAGAAACGCGGATTCACTTTTGTCGGCTCGACCATCTGCTACGCCTTCATGCAGGCGGTCGGGATGGTCAACGATCATCCGATGGAGTGCTTCCGATACTCGCAGATTGCAGACGCTTGACAACCACCAGGCGGCGCCGCAGAATGCGCCGTTATCCGGTCAGGTGAGTATGCGCATCCTTTTACCTGTTTTTGTCCTCTTCTCGCTGGTTCCCGTCCTGTTCGCCGAGACCCGTTCCCACGCCCGCTCCATGGTCATCACCCGCTACGGAATCGTGGCCACCAGCCACGTGCAAGCGTCTGTCGCAGGCGCTCAGATTCTGGCTCGGGGTGGTTCCGCCGTGGATGCCGCCATCGCTGCCAATGCTGTGCTTGGCGTCACCGAGCCCATGATGAACGGGATGGGCGGAGACTTGTTTGCTATCTACTGGGACGCGAAAACCGGCAAGCTCTACGGCCTGAACTCCAGCGGCTGGGCGCCGCAGGCTCTCACGGTTGCGCACCTGAAAGCCAAGGATATTTCCCGGATGCCACAGTCGGGCGTCGATACCGTCACCGTCCCCGGCGCGGTTGCGGGATGGAACGCGCTGCACGGCCGCTTTGGGCGCCTGCCCTGGAAGGACCTCTTTCAGCCCGCCATCTCTTACGCGGAGAACGGATATCCGGTGCCGGAGATCATTCACGCCTACTGGGGAGATGCAATCGAAGCATTCGCACATGATGAGGAGGGCCGGCGCGTGTTTCTGCCCCACGGCCACGTGCCCGCCTTGGGAGAGATCTTCCAGAACCCCGACGTAGCCAGGGCACTGCGTCTGGTCGCGCAGAACGGGCCCAGCGCCTTCTACAAGGGAGAGATCGCGCAGGCCATTTTAAGTACCTCGCAGGCCTGGGGCGGGACCATGTCGGCCAGCGACCTTGCTGATTTCGCGCCCGAATGGGTGGAGCCCATTTCTACCACCTATCGCGGCTGGACCGTCTACGAACTCCCTCCCAACGGCCAGGGCATGGCTGCTCTGGAGATGCTGAACATCATGGAGACGTCGCCGCCCTCGCCCGATGGTCCGCTCGGCGTCGTCGAACTGCACAAGCGAATCGAAGCCATGAAACTAGCTTATGCTGATCTGGAGCGCTACAACGCTGATCCGCGCTTTGCCAAGGTTCCGGTGAAGGGATTGCTCTCCAAGGATTATGCCCAGCAGCGCGCCAAGCTGATCGATCCCGGCAAAGCCAACTGTGACGTGCATTACGGCGCCCCCGCCAGCGATACCACTTACCTCTCCGTCGTAGATCACGAAGGCAACATCGTCTCGCTGATCCAAAGCAACTACGATGCCTTCGGATCCGGCATCGTGGTGCGCGGCATGGGATTTGTGCTGCAGGACCGCGGCGCGCTGTTCTCGCTCGATCCCGCATCTCCCAATGTCTTGGCGGCGCGCAAGCGTCCCTTCCACACCATCATTCCCGCGTTTATGGAGAAGGGCGAGCAGCACATCGGGTTCGGCATCATGGGCGGAGCCAACCAGCCGCTGGCGCACGCCCAATTTGTCTCCAACGTGGTGGATTACGGCATGAACATCCAGGCGGCCCTGGAGACCGCCCGCTTCACCGTCAGTCCCGAGCGGGGCTGCAACATTGTGATCGAGTCACGCGTGACGCCCGCCGTGCGCGACAAGCTCTCTGCCATGGGACACGAGCTGGACGTGCAGAAAGAGTATTCCACGCGCATGGGCCGGGGACAGGCGGTCATCCACGATTCAGGAACAGAAGTGAACTACGGTGCCTCCGATCCCCGCGCCGATGGCGCGGCCGAGCCGGAGTCGCCGCCGATGTGATCTGCTTTGGCATTGGGTCATTAGGGGAGAACAGTCCGGTCGGAGAGACACTTTCGTCACCTGCCGCAGCCGGTTCAATCGCCGTAAGATGAATCATCGTCCATGCCCGGTCCACGCCCCAAGTCCAAGACTGACGAACCCGGCCCACTGAAATACTGGACCATGATCGTGTTCGAGAGTCTGGGGGTCGGGGCGCTGGTGATCATGCTCGTTCTCGCCGCAGTCCTGGTGCTGGTTGGGGTATACGTGCAGATCGTATGGCCCCTCACCGACTGGGATATGGTGTCGGTCAGCCTTGAGCCCTACCGGTCGCTTATCACCACGAGTCTTTTCTCAATCTTCCTGGCGGCGTCGGCCGCCGGCTTCTGGTTCATCAGCGGTGCGGCGTGGAGAACAGTCAAGCCGACTTCGCTCGCCCGCGGGGTGCCGCCCAAGCGTCCGCCATCACAATATCGCTCCAGGGCCTAACGCTTGATGCCCCCCACACCGTCCAACAGCAGAAGATTCGACTGCACGTCAATTACCCCATAGACAATGTGAGACCCATCCGGAGAGACGCCGAGCGTCTCGGCTTGGCGGTCGGGGTCGCTGATCAGCAGGCGCCGCGTGCTGGAAGTGTCATGGTCGGGAACAAAGTCCTGCAGGTAGATGCCGGTTACTCCGTTGCCGTCGCTGTCGATGAACGCGAGGTGTTTGCCATCCGGCATCCAGCGCACCCGGCCGATGCCGGGAGCAGCCAGCAGAGCTGCCTTAAGCTCAATCCGGGCAACTTCGGAACCGTCAGAGATGCGATGCACCGTGATGTAGGTGCCGGTGGCCCGCGGAACGCCACCGCCAATGTAGTTTGCCAGACGAACCCCTGTCGCGGTGACGTACTGTCCATCGGGCGAGGCCTCGGGCCAGTTGGTGAGCCCGGGAACGATGAGGCCCGCTTGGCTTCCATCGACGCGAATCTTCCATAGTCCCGGCTGTTTCGAGCCCGAATTGTAAATGACCCAGCCGTCGCGCGTCGCAGTGGCATTTTCGGCGTCCACTCCGTCATGACTCAACTGGCGGGCGCCGCTGCCGTCGGAATCGGCGATCCAGATCTCGAAGTTGCCACTGCGGTGCGAAGTCCAGATCAGTTTTCCATCCGGGGTAAAACCGGGGTCCCAGTCGTCTGCGGGATCATCGGTAAGGCGGCGAATCATCCCGTCCAACGGGGAAATCTCCCACAGATCAAGGTTCCCGCTGCGGTTGGAGGCGAAGACAATCCACTTCCCGTCCGGGGAAACGACGGGCTGCCGGTCGATGCTGCTTCCATGGGTCAGCCACTTCTCTTCAGAGCCTGTCGCGCTCCCATTGTGAATTGTGAGTTGGCGCAGGTTCTCCCGGCTGCTCATGCTGTCCATCACCAGGCGCCCATGACCGAGGGGTTCGACGCTGCGCACGCCCCCCGGCAGCCACAGCATGGCCTGCCCTCCGCCAGAAGGCACCTTCTGCAGCACCAGGCGGCTCGAGGAGGGGTTCACCGCCCCGACACTGCTGGCCGCCACGCTGCGCGCGTAGATGACCTCACCATTGTTTACCCAGGCGACGGCAGACAAATCTCCACCGCTGAAGGCGGGCTTTACCTCCAAGGACTGCCGGCCATCGCTACTGATCAGGTGAAAGCGGACGTTCTCCGAGGAAAGGCCCCCCACGACCGATTCCACTGCCACCCACTTCCCGTCGGGAGACCAGCGCGCCGACTGCACGAAGGAGTTGCTTCGTTCCTCGACTTTGCGCAGTTCATGAACGTTGCTTCCATCAGTATCCATCACCCAAAGGGATTCCTGGCGCACGAAGGCGATCTGCTTCCCGTCGGGAGACCAGTCGGGCGCGGTGCCTTCCGCCAGTCTGCGCAGTTCGCCGCCCACCAGAGTGGCGCGGCAGATCCAGAATTTCTCGCCCTCGCGGCGGGCAAAGACGATCATCGTACCGTCGGGCGAGAACCGCGGATTAAAATCCGGGCCGTCGGTGACCGGGGCTTCGCCGCCGCCCTGCAACTGCTTCAGCCAGACGCGCGGCTTTCCGTCTCGGGTTGAGGTGAACACCACCGAGCGCCCGTCGGGCGAGGCTGCGGGGTCCTGGTCCGCGCCCGAGAATGTCAGGTTCAGCACCTGCGGGGGCTCAGGAGGCTTGGTTGAAAACGACACGGCACCGAGGAGCAATCCTACGACCAGTCCGCCCGCCCCGATCAGGGCCGCAGGGAACCAATGTCTCGAACGCGCCACCGGGGCTGCCACACCCAGGGCGGAGCCAGTACTGGCCTCGGACAAGTGGTCGCGGACACGTTGCAAGTCACGCGCCAGGTCCCGGGTGGACGCGTAACGCTCGTCCGGTTCCTTGGCCAGGCAGCGTTCCACGATCCAGCGCAGCGGCGCCGGGATCTTCGGATTCAATTCGGCAATCGACGCAGGCTCATCCTCGATGATCGCTGCCATAGTCTGCGCCGAACTCTCCCGCTGAAATGGCCGCTTGCCAGTGAGCATCTCGTAGAGCACGGTGCCCATCGCAAATTGATCACTGCGGAAGTCCACAACCGCGGCGCGCGCCTGTTCCGGCGACATGTAGCCGACGGTCCCCAGCACCATGCCCGGGTGGGTCACCGGGATCACCGCCGTCGCCGTTGCCCCGGCAATCTCGGTCGCCGGGCTCATCAGCTTGGCCAAACCGAAATCCAATATCTTCACCAGCCCGTCACCGGTGATCATGATGTTTTCCGGCTTCAGGTCACGGTGAACGATGCCGGCGGAGTGCGCCTTGGCCAATCCGTCGGCTACCTGCGCGGCAATGCCCAGAGCCTTCTTCAGCGGCAGCGGGCCGGCGTCAATGGCATCGCGCAGAGTTTTGCCATCCACAAACTCCATGGCCAGGTAGGAAGTGCCGTCCTGCCGCCCAATGTCGTGGATGGTGACGATGTTGGGGTGATTGAGGGCAGATGCCGCGCGCGCCTCCTGCTCAAAACGTTGCAGTCGCGCCTCATCGCTGGAGTATTGCGCTCCCAGCACCTTGAGCGCCACCGGGCGCTCCAATCGGCTGTCGCGGGCGCGGTACACCTCCCCCATGCCGCCGGCGCCCAAAGGACCGACGATCTCGTAGGAACCGATTTTCGCGCCGACGGTAAGCCGCATCGAAGGCAGTGCCAGTGGCGCAGATTATACCCAAAGCAGGGTTCGGACGACAGGTTGGGCGTCGCGTGGACTTGCTTCAGAAAAGGTCCCCCGGTGCGGGGTGCCGTCGCACCGGGGGCATCAGAACAACGCCTTACGGCAGGTAGTAGCGGAAGGAGGTCAGGAACATGTTTTCCGTGGCTTGCGGTTCGCCACCGGTGCCCGACCAGGCATTGCGCACAATATAGGAGTACTGGGAACCAAATTGCACCGTCCCCATCGGGCCCTTGTAGAAGCGATACCAGAACCCAGTGCTGCCCTCGAAGATAGCGCGAGTATCGCCGGTGCAGTTGCTCCCCAGCGACCCGGGCGAGAATCCTCCCGACCCCGGCAGTGGTTCGGTGCCGCAACTGGAGTTAACAAAGAACGGCGAACCGTAGCCCACGCCGACGCCCGCCGATTTCAGATATGCGGTGCGGCCCGCATATTCGCCGCCGCCGTTGAAGTAGACATCGAACTTCGGATAGTGAAATTCGATCGTGCCCAGCCCCTGGTAGCTCCGGATCAACGCCAGCTTGCCGTCCGCATGGACAGTCGTATCCGGCAATCCCGCGGTGCCGTAGCGGCCAACGCCATTGCCCGCCAGGAAGTGCACTCCCAGATCAAGCTTCTTGTTCAGCACCGAGCCGCGGGCGTTGACGCCAAAGCCACCCCCCACCTTGTTGTCGTTGAAAGCTCCGGCCGCCGAAGGTCCGGTTACCCCGGAGCAAGTGGTTTCCGTATCCACCAGCGCACAGGGGAACACCCGGTCGCGGAACTGGCTGACAAGCCCGAAGATCTCGTAGTGCCCCCAACCCGGCGGCTGGAAGGCCAGCTTGAATACCATGTCTGGGCCGGAATTGAACGAGTAGCTGCCATTAAACGCGTTGTACAGGCCACCACCGTTGCCCAGGCTGCCAATCAGGAAGTTGGCCGAGGCCCCATGCGCGGTAAACGTCGTCTGCGGGTTTTCCACGGAGAACCCGAACCAGACCTTGTTATTGAAGTTCTTGGTTACGCGGAAACCGTATTGGCGCGCCCAGCTGAACCCAATGGTGTACTGCGGGTCAATGGTCATGGGCAAAGCTTCGGTCCGGTTATCCATACCGCTCTTGGTTTCCGTTACCAGGCTCCACATCTGTCCGCCGGTAAATGTCCAACCGCTGTTCAGAGCGGCCTGACCCCAGGCCTGCCGTTGCCGCATGGTGTAGCTGTTACTTTCGTTGTTATTGGAGGTAACGCCGGCCGAGAGGAAGTCAGCCTCCACGTAGCCGCTGATCTTGGCGCTCTTGATCTTGCCTTCGGCCAGCAGGGCCACGCGCGACTGCCTGCCTGACCCGAAAAACTCAGAGATGTTGTTCTGCGAAGCGCCGTCGAAGGGGATGCCGTTGAACGGTGTGTTGATGTCGGCCGCCAGCGCTTTCTGCCGCCACACGGTTTCTGCCGCCAGGAATCCCCCCGGCGTGATAGTAATGCCCTTGACGTGTATGGCCAGCGGGCTCCCGATCTCGCTGATGCTCTTCTGCGTCTCCTGTATGGTCGCAGCTGTGGCAGCCGAGTTCTGCTTGATGTCAGTGACATCGGTGCGCAGATCCGTGACCGCCTGGGCCTGCTGAGCGGCCTGCGAAGCCGCAGCCTCAGCTTTGCTCTGCGCTTCCGTGGCCGCGCTCTGGCTTTGATCCAGCCGCTGCTGCAGTTGCTGCAACACCTGGTCGCGGCTGCGCACCTCCTGCATGAGTTGCTGGATCTGTTTCTGTTGCGCGTCCAGGGCTTGCTTCATTTCCTGGAGTTCGGAACTCGCTGTGGTCGAGGCTCGCTTGGCAGTTTTTGTACTGGTCTTTTTTGCTGTGCCTGCGCTTGTACCCTGCCCCGCCGGCGCCGCAAACGCGCTTGTCGTCATCATCAAAGACAGCGCAAATGCTATAGCTTGCTTCATTTTTCCTCCCCATCATTGATGAACGTACACTTCCACCTGTTGGCCAAATCAACTGCGGACCGGAAAATGATTGTCCAGCCTTGGAACTGACGAAAATACAGGCGATCCCGGCAGCGATTGTTAAAGTCAGATGAATTCTCCATGAATAAATGGTTACTGCCGGCGAGGAATAATTGGAGAGAACGGCAGAAGATTCGCTCATGCCCCGCTGCGCGTACCTCATGCTCGTGGCAAGGGCCTCGGGCAAGAGCTGAATCTGGATCGTTTGCGCCCGCTCGACGGAGATGTGCCGCTGCTTACCTTGCGTGCCATCTACTTTATTTTCAACGACTTCCCAAGCGAGATTCGTTTGATCGCTGTTTTACCCGCGGTGCATTGCCGGCCGCTGGGCCCTGCCCCACAGTAGCTCACGGAAGCCCCAAGGAGGGAGTAATGGCGAGCCCAATGATTGACTTCTGCGAGCAGGAGAACCCCAGGGTGCTGGAGGAGTTGCGGCAGGCGAGGTTCAAACAAGCCAACCGAGTGCAACAGAGTTTTCTGGCGGCGGTGGAGAAGCGGACGCTGGTATGGATGGCCGAACGCACGCCCGCGTGGATCAACTCGGATCATCTGACAGTGCTGGGCTTCATCGCGCAGGTGATGGCCGGGGTTAGCTACGCCCTCGCGCGGAGCAACCGGTATTGGCTGCTGGCTGGGATTGGGTTCCTGGCGTTGAATTGGCTCGGCGACAGTCTGGACGGAACGCTGGCCCGAGTGCGGCAGCGGCAGCGCCCGAGGTACGGGTTTTACGTAGATCACATCATTGACAGCTTCGGCGCGCTGGCGCTGATGGGCGGCCTGGCGCTATCGGGATACATGCATCCTTATGTTGCGATCGGACTGCTGGTGGTGTTTCTGCTGCTTTCGATCCAGTCGTACCTCGCGGCCTACGCCCTGGGAGAATTCCGGCTTTCGTTCTGGCGGTTTGGGCCTACAGAGCTGCGCCTGCTGCTGGTTGTGGGCAACCTGGCGCTACTGCGCTGGCCGATGGTGCTGAAGGGGCACTATCGCCTGTTTGACGTGGGAGGAGTGATCGGATTCGTGGGAATGTCGGTAATGCTGTTCTTCTTCACGGCCCGGAACATTTACCGGCTGTACTTGGAGGAGCCTATCCCATGAAATCAACCGGTGATGCCTGGGGCACGACCGGTGTGCGCTGGCTGAAGTTCAACTTCGTCGGCGGCCTCGGCATCGGCGTGCAGCTCCTCGTACTGGCGGTGCTCAAGAGCGGCTTGCATCTCGGCTACCTGATTGCGACTGCGCTCGCGGTGGAGGCAGCGGTGGTGCACAACTTTGTTTGGCACGAACGCTTCACCTGGGCGGATCGGGAGGCGGCGTCGAGGTTGGCGCGCTTTCTCAAGTTCAATCTGACGACGGGGATGTTCTCGATTCTTGGAAATCTGTTGCTCATGAAGCTGCTGGTGGGGGTGGCAAGTCTCAATTACCTGGTGGCGAACATCATCACGATCGCCGCATGTTCGCTGGTAAATTTCGTGGTGAGCGACAGCTTTGTCTTTGCGGTTGGGTCCGAGGTTTGCCGGTGGCCGCGAATTTCGGGAACTCCTCCAGACAGGGACACGTAACTATCAGTGTCAAGTGCGGGGATTTCGGGACGGATCGCCTGGGATCTCGGCACTAGACGCTCGAGGGTGCGCACCGTCGTGATTAAAGCTTGGCTGCCCGGCTAGTCCCCGTGATCATGCCCGTGCATCTGCCGCTCCACCGACCAGATGTCTTCGGGCTTCTGCTCGAAAGGATAGACGTGCACCATCCAGCCGAAGATTTGGGGAACGAACCGGCCGCCGGCGGCGTCACACTCTTCTTTCGTGCTGATGGAGCCTCTTAATCCGAACTTCGCGTTGGGCCCCCACATCTCTCTCTTCTTGTCCTGGGGCGGCACACACATGTTGACGTGAGCGTGCCACTGGGCCACGCTCAGCGGAATGCGCGAGTTCAGTTCATCCTCGCTGGCGTTCTTGGGCGCCGTGTACATCACACCGATCAGCTTGTAATCGTCGCCATGCCTCTCGTAGAGCAGCGAGGTGGGGTGATCCGGGTTGAAGTGCATCGCCGCTTCAAAGGCGTACCAGTAGTTGGTGAAGTGATACTGCTTCTGCGGCAGGTTGGGCAGGAAGATTTTGTAGCCGTCGGCCAGGGCGACTTTGTAATCTCTGTAACGTTCGGCTGCTTTGCGGGCGGCTTCCACTACCTGGTTGGCTTTGTCTTGGTCCCCAGGTTGGGTCTCGCGAAGGGCCGTCATCTTCATATGCGGGCCCATGTCCATGTGGTGGCTTTCCATGGACTGCATGGCGTGAGCGCTGCTGTCGCTGCCCATACCGGGCATCTCGTGCATGTCGGACGCGTTGGCGTCGTGTCCGGAAATGTCCATATTCGACATGTCGCCGTGCGATTCTTGTGCCTGTCCCCACGCGAGCGACGACAACAATACAGCCAGCCCGAAGCTGAGCAGTCGTTTCCTCATGGCAATCCCCCCACAACCTACGATGTTATTAACCCTGAAGGAACCGCGTTGTTTCTGCAAGAAGAGAGAAGTTACCCAGGGTTACGGGGGTAATGGAATACCAACCTCCACTGAGTGGCAGGACGGATAATTGAAAAGCGCACGACTTTCAGTCGTGCCGCCTTCTGGGGTTATACGTCGGCTTCAGCCGCCGAGGTAAGCCTTTGGCCAGAAGCGATCCGGGATGTCGCCTGGCCCAGCCCAGTCGCGGACAGCACCTGCTCTGCCGCGTCCGTCCCGGAGCGAACGCAATCCGGAACCCCGATTCCCCGGTATCCGTTGCCCGCCAGGGAGAGACCGGGGAGTTGCTGGCGCAGCCGTTCGATTCGCTCCAGGCATTCGAGATGGCCTACTCCGTACTGCGCCATGGCGCCTTTCCATTTATACAGACGCGTAAAGGTCGGCTCGGTGGCGAGGCCGATGATTTGACGAAGTTCGTCACGAACGATCCGCAGAATGTCCTCGTCGGGAGCTTGCAGGATCTGCTCGTTGCGCGCGCCGCCGGCAAAACAGCGGAGCAAAGCGCGGTCCTCGGGCGCGCGGTGCGGAAACTTGTTGTGAACGAACGTGGCAGCGAGCATCTGCTTGCCTTCGCTCCGGGGGACGAGGAAGCCGAACCCCGGCGGCAGTGCCCGGCGCACCTGCTGGTCATAACCCAGGGTGATGGTAATCGAAGAGGTGTATTGGATACCGTTCAGTTCGGATGCTAGCTCGTCGCTTGCGCCTTGCAGAAGCGCGGCGGCGGCGGGCGCGGGCGTGGCAACAATCACGGCGTTGAAGTGATCGGACTGATAGCCGGCGGAGAGCAGCCAGCCTGCAGCCTGCGGCTGAATGGACTGCACTGGCGTGCTGGTCCGGATGGCAGTTGGGGAGAGATGCGCGACGACGGCATCCACCAACTGCTGCATTCCGTTTTTCAGCGAGGTGAACAGCGGGCGCGCCTGCGAGCTCCGTCCTGCCGGCAGTTTCCTGCGCGCAGCCAGCATGGCGCGGCCCAGGCTTCCATGTTGGGCTTCCATCTCCGCAAAGCGCGGAAGCACCGCTCGCACACTCAGTTCGGCAGCCTCACCACCGTACACCCCCGACAGCAGCGGATCGGCCAGCCGGTCCACCATCTCCGATCCATAGTGGCGCTGTACCATGGAAGCGACAGTTTCGTCGGCCTCACCCCGATGGGGAGGATGGAACCACTCGCGTGCCATCCGCAACTTCGTGCCCAGAGAAAACAGCGGAGAAAAGACCGTGGGAAGGATCTTGGTCGGCACCATGAACATCAGGCCGTCAGGAATGGCGACGAGTCTTCCTCTCACCAGGATGTAGGTCTTGCGATCGGCGTCATTGGAACCGATGAGCTGATCGCCCAGTCCAACCTGGCGGCACAGATCGGCGGCCCACGGTTTTTCGCTGAGGAAGGAATCGGGGCCGGCCTCGACCAGACAGCCATCCACGCGGTCGGTGACTAAAACGCCCCCCAGCCGCGGGCTGGATTCAAAGACCACGTATTCCAGCGGAACGCCGGCGCGGCGTCTCTCTTCAAGCGCGAAGGCGGCGGAAAGTCCGGAGATCCCGCTGCCGATGATGGCGATGCGCTTCATTGTCCTTTGTGCGGTGCCGCCCGCTGCGTGCTTACGAAGATCGCGCTCCCTGCATTAGCCGCGATCTGGCGATGTCGGCGAGCGCTGCCGCCAGCAGGGGCGAAGCGTTCAGCGACTCAGCCCGCCACAGGCGCATGCCTTCCTTCTCCGCAAACTGTTTGAAGCCAATGTCAATGTCATACAGTACTTCGACATGGTCGCAGAGAAATCCTATGGGCTGAATAAATACACCGTGGTGACCGTTTTCCTTCAGACCGCGAATAGTGTCTTCGACCGTAGGGCCAAGCCACGCTCCGCCCGACATGCCCTGGCTCTGGAAGGCAAAAGACCAATCCTGGGCGGCGAGAACTGCTTCGCGGGCCACCAGCGTCGCCGTCTCTTTGGCCTGGGCTTCATACGGGTCACCCTCCACGATGGTGCGCTCAGGGACGCTGTGCGCGGTAAAGATGATCGGCACCTTCGCTCCCATTTCGCGGCGCGCGCGCTCCCACCCCTCCTGCAATCTTTCGGCAAAAGCCTTGATCAGCAACGGATGATCGTGCCAGGACTCGACGAAATCCGTCGCAAACGAAACGCCGCTTGCACCGGTCAGAGCGGCGCGGTAAAGACCGACGCTGGTGCGCGAGTTCTGCGGCGCCAGGCAGATGGCAACCGCGCGCTCGATGCCGTCAGAAGTCATCTTGCGGACGGCGTCGGCGATGAAGGGCTTCCAGTTGCGCATGGCGACGTACACCGGCAATCCCAGTTCGCGGGACAGCAGTTCTCCCTGCTTCAAGGTCAACTCGGTGAGCGGAGACTTCCCAATAAGCCCATAGCGGTGCTTCACTTCCTGGACCACCTGCGGCGGGAGCGGGCGTCCGCCGGTTACCTGCAACAGGAAGTCGGGGACCTCGTCTACCGAATCCGGGCTGCCATGGGCGAGCAAGAGGACTGCGGTCTTCACGGTTTGGGATGCTGGGGCCAATATCCTCTCGCGCTCAAACGCTTCCTGTCGCGTGTTTGATAAGAAAATCAGTTGCCGGTTGTCAGTTCTCGGTTCTCAGTCGAAATTCCCGGACGAATTGGGCCAGCGCCTTCACATTGTCCACCGGCGTTTCCGGCAGAATGCCATGACCTAAATTAAAGATGTGCCCGGGCCGGCCCCCGGCGCGGCGCAATATGTCCTGCGCGCGCGACTTGAGTTCCTTCCAGTCGGCGAACAGCAGAACCGGATCGAGGTTGCCCTGCACCGCCCCCGAACCCAGGCTGCGCCAGCCTTCATCGAGGGGAATGCGCCAGTCGAGGCCAATCACCTCCGCTCCGGTTTCCTTCATGGAAGACAGAAGTGTGGCGCTGTCGGTGCCGAAATAGATAATGGGCACTCCGGTCCTTTGCAAAAGCCTCACCAGCTCCGTAGTGCGAGACAACACATAACGACGATAGTCCTCCACGCTGAGGCAGCCGACCCAACTGTCGAAAATCTGAATGGCGTCGGCGCCGGCGTGCGCCTGCTCGGCAGCATAGGCCGAGACCACTGTCACCAGCTTGCGCATCAGTTCGTCCCAGGCGGCGGGCGAGGAGTACATCATCTTTTTGGTGTGAACGTAATTGCGCGAGCCGCCGCCCTCGATCATGTAGCTGGCCAGGGTGAAGGGCGCGCCGCAGAATCCAATTACGGGCATGCTCGTTCCAAAATGCTTGCAGACCAGGCGAACGGCGTCGGACACGTAGCCGAGGTCGGCGGCACGGTCGGTGCGGAGGTGGGTTACATCTGCCTGCGCGCGCACCGGCTTGGCGATCACAGGGCCTTCCCCGGCGGCGAAGTGGAACGGCAACCCCATCACTTCCAAGGGCAGGAGGAGATCGGCGAAGATGATGGCCGCATCTACCGCGAGCGCTTCCGCGGCTGTAATGGTGACCTCGGCGGCGATCTCCGGCTTCTTGCAGATTTCCATCAGCGAATACTGCTTGCGGACGGCCCGATACTCCGCCATGTAGCGCCCCGCCTGGCGCATGAACCAGACCGGTGTCCGGTCAACGGGCTGCGCCCTGCAGGCCTTCACGAAGCGGGATTCCGGGGCGGACATGAATTTCTAAATGTAGCATTTTTCGCACTTTGGAGGCGGTCCGGCCGGCACCGAGCCCGCTGGCGCGCCTGCCCTTGTGAGTAGAGGTGGTACCAAGAGAGTATCTGCAGGCCGGCACGGCATCGGCCTATGATTTCCTGAAACCAATGTGGAGGTGCCGGGATGGCAGCGAGCCAGGTGGTTCTCTATTTTGACAAGCAGGAAGACGCCCTGCTCTTCACCCTGGCTGCCAGCTCGGTGATTTCAGAAGACGGGCCGGTCCGTAACAACGCAGCTTTGGCCAAGATCGCCCAGGAAATCTCCAAGGCCAGCCGAATCACCACTGAAGGTGTGCTCGACCCCGCGGGCCCCAGCCAGCCCCTGCCCGGACAGCGCCAGTAGGAGTGCGCCGCACAACGCAAGCGTAGACCGGCTTGACAGCCTGCAAGACCCCCAGCTCCGGGCTTGCAGGAATCTCGACAAACCAGCACAATGGCGTCCCGCAGGCCTGGAGTCAATCCTTCAACGGAGGATCGCCGATGAAACTTCGCACGGTCAGCTTGGCCTTGCTCTTGCTTCTCTCCATCACCGCCGTCGCTGCGGATTCCGACCGCAAGCACATTGTCTTGCGCAAGTCCGCCCCCGCAAACACCCTGCCTTTCAGCGAAGGTGTCCTTGTGGGCAATACTCTCTACTTAGGGGGGCACATCGGCCTCGACCCCAAAACCGGCAAGCCCGGCGCCACTCCCGAGGACGAAGCCAGGCTGGTCATGGACGGCATCAAACAAACGGTCGAAACCGCGGGCATGACCATGGATGATCTGGTCTCCGTGCAGGTCTTCTGTTCCGACGTCGCCAACTATGACGCCTTCAACGCGGTGTACCGCACCTACTTCCACGGAGAGTATCCAGCCCGCGCCTTTCTCGGTTCGGGCAAGCTGCTCTTCGGCGCCAGATACGAGGTAATGGGAATCGCGGTGAAGGGAACAAAGTAACTTCTGAGCAACGGGACTCGGCAGCTACGGCGCATTCAATCTCGCCCTAGATCTCGGGTGGCGCAGCACGTCCCAGTTTGCCGGAAAGTATCTGACTTTGGGTGGCGCAGCGCTTGAGCGCTACGGTAACTGAGGTGTTTTCTCTAACGGCTTCAACCGCATGGTGTGAGGTTGGAGGCGCGGGTCGGAATCGAACCGACGTATAAAGGTTTTGCAGACCTCTCCCTTACCACTTGGGTACCGCGCCCTGCCCTTAAATTAGCGTCCCGCGCAGAAAAAGTCCACGCCCTGCCTGCGGATGCCCGGAAAACGCAAAAAGCCCGCGCTGGGCGCTGGGCTTCCGGCAAATTCTGGAGCGGGAGACGGGATTTGAACCCGCGACTTCGACCTTGGCAAGGTCGCACTCTACCGCTGAGTTACTCCCGCTCAGCGAACTCGATTATAAACAACCCCGCTGCGCCCCGGCAATGCTGCCCGCCGAGCCGCTTTGGCTGCAATCCGGACGTCCAGCCGCAGTCAGCTAATACTTCGACTCGGTTCCGGCCTTCTGCATGCGCTCATTGGCCTTGGCCGTGATCTGGTTGCGCACGTCCCACAGATCCTTATAGAAGAGGTGCTCCATGCGCTGGTGCAGCACCTCGACCGGCGTCCCCATCGTACCCACCACGCCGCCGCCAATGATCCGCTGCGCCAGCTTCAGGTGGTGGAAGCGAAACAGCTGCACACGTTCATCAAAATCGAGCAGCCGCTCGGCCACGTCATGCAATCCGAAGAACTCCTCGTGCCGGCGGTATACGTCGTCCACGCTGAGGTTCGCCTGATGCAGGCGGGCGTGGAATGCCTCTCCCAGGCGGGGTCCGATATGCAGCAGGCCCAGGAACCCGGGCGAATCGAGTCCGCTGCCGTGTCCCAGCCCGGCACGGATGATGTGGTATTCGTACGGCGTGATCGTTTCCAGAACGTGCAGCACGGCAATGGGGTAATCCAGCATCTGGTTGGCCCGCCGCAGCAGCCGCCCCGCGTTGCCGTAGTCCCCGTCGGCAATGTGGCCGCGCGCCCGCTCCAATTCCCATGCTGCCCCCTTCAACAACAACTCCGAGCTCTGGTGCACCACCTGGAAGGTCAGCTCATCTTTGTGCGACAACTCCTCGGGACGCTTCTGCAGAGACAGCAAATCATCCGTGCGCAGGTAGCGCTCATAATCGGATGCGCCCTTCCCGGGCAGGATCGGTTTTCTCAGATCATCCATGATGGCCACCCCGGGGAAAAATTCTTGATTGCTGATGGTTGATTTGAAGACCGCTTCGTCTGCTTTTCAATCAGCAATTAAAGATCAACCATCAGCCATGCTCGGTATGCGGGTTCCACTGCGGGTCCTGTTCCGGCGCCACAATCTGGCCATCGCGCAGGTGAATCATGCGGTCGCCGTAGCTGGCGGCTTCCGGATTGTGCGTGATCATAAGCACCGTCTGCCTCAGCTCGCGGTTGGACTGCCGCAGCATGTTCAGCACGATTTCCGAGTTCTTCGTATCCAGATTGCCGGTGGGTTCATCGGCCAGCACAATGGCCGGCTTGTTGATCAGCGCCCGGGCCAGCGCCACCCGCTGCTGCTCGCCTCCGGAAAGCTCTGCGGGACGGTGGCGCAGGCGCTGCGTCAGTCCCAGCAGCCCCACAATCTTGTCAAAGTACGCCCTGTCGTGGTTCCCATTGGGCCCCGCGATATCACGCGCAATCTCGATGTTGGAGCGGGCGTCCAGCGTGGGCAGCAGGTTGAACTTCTGGAACACGAAGCCGATCTTGCGCTTGCGCATGCGCGTGCGCTCGGCGTCGGAGAGCTGCGCGAAGTCGTCTCCGTCAATGGTGACGTGTCCGGAGTCGGCGCGGGTCAGTCCGCCAAGGAGATAAAACAGCGTGGACTTGCCGCTTCCCGACGGCCCCACCACGCTGACGAACTCGCCTTTCTGCACGTGGAATGAGACGCCGCGCAACGCGTGTACTTCCACTTTGCCCACGTGGTAGGTCTTGCACAGCTCCACGGCTTCGATAATGGTGCCCATCCAAAGCATCGATATTACACGAAGCCCGGGGGCGCGTGGGGCGGGTTTTGTGCTGCGTTCAAGCCACGCTGGTCTGGCTCGGAATGCGGGGAGAGAGGGCGCGCTTGGGTCCGCGCTTGCGCACCAGCAGCAGGCGGATGCGCTCCAGCAGGTCCGCGGGGGCGTACATCCCTTTGGCCAGGAAAACATCGGCCCGCGTGTCGCGGTCGTAGATCTTCACTTTGCCGGAGAGCAGAATAGTCGGCGTCTGCGGCGACAATTCTTTGATCTCGTCAATCAGCTTGGTGCCATCCAGGCCGGGCATGATGAGATCGGTGAGCACCAGATCCACTCCGCCCTGGCGGAAGCGGCACAGCGCTTCCTCGCCACTGGTGCAGGCCACCACCCGATAACCGCGGGTTTCCAGCATGATTTTGCGGATGGAGAGCGCCTGCTCGTTGTCGTCAACACAGAGGATCGTTCGCTTCGGTTTCATTCCATTTCCGAACTGGCGACGGACGGGACTCCATCCTGCGCCGGGGGACGCCGAAAAGTTTTTCTGACCTGGAGAATTCAGAGCGAGATGCATGCTAGCGGCTCCGCGACTTTGTGTAAAGTGCCGCCGATGTTAATGGGAAGTTGGCCCCATTGAAAATTTACGCCGCTTGTGCTTGCCAGGCTTCTGCGCCGGAATCGCGCGCCCGCAGTTTAGAAAAAAACTTCCCCTCGCAGGACCTCCACCACATTTCCACCGACACGCACATTAACCACTCGGTCATCGGTCCTGGCGGCGCGCACGAAAATGCGGCTGGGCCGGCGCATTTCTATCCCCTGCTCGATGAGCACCCGCTCGTCGGGTTGTGCCACTCCATGCGCCACCATCCACGCCGCGGCGCATCCCGCCGCCGAGCCGGTGGCCGGGTCCTCTCCGTTGTAGAACATCATGCGGGCGTGCAGGCGGGCTGTGGGATCTACGGTCTCCCGCGTCACGAAGTAGAAAAATTTTCCGCCGGAACGTTCCAGGTATTGCGTTGAGGCTTTCAGGTCCACCTGCAGGTCGCGCATGATCTCCAGCCCCCGCAGCGGAACCATGGTGAACGCCAGACCGGTGGAAACCGTCTGGATGGGCAGTGAAGGATCAATGTCGCCGTCACGCAATCCGGCGGCCCGTACCACCGCTTCGCGGTCATGCAACGGACCGAACATCGGGTCCACCTGGGTCATCTCCCCAAACGTCGGCTGTCCGGGTGCGTCCTCGAAGCGCACCGGCACCCGGCCGGCGTTCAAGTCGAGCACCACCTCGCTCGCGCCGCTTGTGCCGCGCAACGCGAATGCCGTTCCCAGCGTGGGATGCCCCGCGAACGGCAGCTCTTCTGCCACCGTGAAAATCCGCACCCGCACACCGTGCTGGCGCTCGCTGGCCGCGTCGCGCGGCAGAATGAAGGTGGTCTCCGAGAGGTTCATCTCCCGAGCCAGGGCCTGCATCTGCTGATCGCTGAGTCCCCGCCCATCAGGAAACACGGCCAGGGAATTGCCCTCCAGGGGCTGCGAGGTGAACACATCCAGCTGCACAAAAGGAAACCGCCGACGTTCGTTTGCCATGCCGGTTCATTGTATCGCCAGGACCCGCAAGTCCCGGCGTCCTTCCCCGCAGTCGGAATCATGAGCACTGAGGCCCCAAACAAGGATTCCACAAGCACGACCGAACTGCGCCCGTGGTTTGACTCAATTTCTTCCGCCCGCGTATCCTGACAAATGTGCGCATCCGCTCCATGCCGAGCATCATCTGTTGCTGTAGGCAGGCACTGGAGTTTGGGTAGCGCGGCTCTTCTTTAAGACGAATTCCGCGCCGATAAGGTTAGACTTCTTTTCGAGCAAACGCTTATCCATTCGCAGTTTTCTAGATGATCCCCGGAGGCTTCCGGGTACAAAACGCATTTATCCGGTCAGGAGAAACATCATGAGTGCTTTACCCGTAACTCCGGCTGTGACGGCAACCGCGCCGCAAGTCCTTCGCATCAACGACATCGCGCCCGACTTCACCGCTGAGACCACCCAAGGCACCATCCACTTTCACGAATGGATCGGCGACGGCTGGGCCATCCTGTTCTCCCACCCGAAAGACTTTACGCCGGTGTGCACCACCGAACTCGGCTACATGGCGGGGCTGCAGCCCGAATTCGCCAAACGCAACTGCAAGATCATCGGGCTGAGCGTGGATCCGGTGGGCAATCACAGCAAGTGGGCGGCGGATATCGAAGAGACCCAGGGCCACAAGGTGAACTACCCGATGATCGGCGACCCCGAGTTGAAGATCGCCAAGCTGTACAACATGCTGCCGGCCGGAAGCGGGAGCAGCTCGGAGGGACGCACCGCCGCGGACAATGCCACTGTGCGAACGGTCTTCCTGATCGGCCCCGACAAGAAGATCAAGGCGATGCTCATCTACCCGATGAGCACGGGTCGCAACTTCGACGAGGTGCTGCGCCTCCTGGATTCCGTCCAACTCACCGCCCGGCACAAGATAGCCACCCCGGTGAACTGGAAGCCAGGCGGGGATGTCATCATTGCGCCCGCGATGTCGAACGAGGAGGCCAAGCAGATATACCCCGGCGGCTGGAAGACGCTCAAGCCGTATCTGCGCATCGTCCCGCAACCGAAGTAGGTTCTCCGTGGCGCGGAAGCTGCGGCGATTGAGGCTGGTGAGGCGGACGGGTATTTTTCACTCTTGAGGAAGGCGCGGTGTTCATGCCGCCGAATGTAGCGAGCAAAACTGGCAGCTTGTCGGCTGGGCAATCTCACATTCTGGACATTGCTGCCGTCCGGGTTTGACCTCGCTTATTGTTGTAGTAGATATTGAGGGGGAATGGACGCTGAGCAGACCATTGCCGACATCGAGTGGTTAGAGCACATCTTCTCCGTGCCGGACACCAGACCCCTGACCGCAAGCGATCTGTCGGCTGCGAATCGAAGGCACGATGAGACAAACGCACATAGCCCGTGGTTTCGGCTCTGGCAGCGGTATGGCGTCTGTTGCCGACCTGAGCCTCCGGTAATCCGACCGCGGGAAATGGAGAGCTAGACCTGCGCGGGAGTTCGAATGCACATCCATTGAGGCCGTACCTCGACCTGCGAAATGGGGACCCCCGTCACCGCGAACCAACCAAGCCATAATACGGGGTATGCACACCCTCGCAGATGACCCCGCCCAATCCTCCGTTGTCTTAGGTCGCGATGTTGAGCGAGACCACGAGCCATCGGGCCCGCGCATCCGGCGCCCGCTTTGCGGCTGGTCGCCCCGCGAGGACGGGTGAACCTCCAAGCAGTCGCTCTCCCAATTGCGATCGCGACCCGGAGCCCTGTTCTCGGATTCATTGTGGGGCTCCACGTCGAACCGCATCCAACCCCTGACCTTGACCCAGCGACCCAGCAGCTTGTCGCGACGAGACCGCGTTGACCAGCCCACTCCTTGAGCAGCCACGGTTGCCTGTCAGCGTGGCGGACGCGAGTACACGATCGCTTTTGCCGGATGGAGGCGGTGCAGGGCATCAGGCAGTTCCCAAAACGGGTCATGAAGGCTGTTCAACTATCGAACATGCACTTGACTAATAAACAAGTCAGTTCTACCGTTAGGGTGGCGCATTGGGGGTGGGCTATGTATTGTCCCTATTGCGCGGTGGATTACACGCCTGAAGAACCATGCTTCTGCTTCCCACCGCCCCCAATGAAGGAAACCTCGGCTTCCAAGCCAAAGGCAAAGGGTCCGTGGGGCGAAGCTGCAGAAGGCTGGTCCTCCGAGTCGGATCTCACCGCAGAGTGTCTAACAGAACCGGTCCCGGCCGGGGCCTGCTTGGCCAAGTCGCCGTCTCTGCAGGCCCCGACTGCGGCACACAATGTCAAACGACCGTGGGGCGAGGCTGCACCCGACTGGTCGTTTGACGCACCTGTCAGTTCAAGATTTCCAGACCCCGTCAGAGTAGAAGACTGCGTTCCGAGGTCGCGCTCACGAAAGCGGGTCGCGCAATCGAATGCGAGAGTCGTGGGCCCGTGGGGCGACGCTGGCGCGTTTTGGTCGTTAGGGCCAGACACCACCAGCGTACCAATACCAGAGTCGCTCACAGTCAGAGCCTGCTATTGCCGCGTATTGCTCCCTCTCCAGCGGACAGGCGTTATAGCGGTACGGGCGACGGTCCCATGGGGCGAAGCTGACGAGGCCTGGTCTTTGGAGTCGGACGTCACCTCCGAAAAGGTCACAAAACCCCCCTGAACACACACCCACAACTTGGGCGCTAGTTAGTCTCGCGTGCATGGATTTCGCCAACGCTCCGTCTCTCCGTTGGTAATGCACAGTCCCTGTCAGCAGATTTTCATTGAGAAGCTGGAGGAGGAATTATGGCTACCGCAACGGTCACGCTGCCCGGGATCAAGATTTCTCCGGGCGACTATATCGATGAAGTGATGACTCAGGTGAAGGCGAAGAACCCCGCCGAACCCGAATTTCACCAGGCGGTTCAAGAAGTGCTGGACTCTCTGCGGCTGGTGCTGCCGAGACATCCCGAATACCAGTCCGCGCGGCTTCTGGAACGCATCGTGGAGCCGGAGCGGGTTGTAATGTTCCGCGTACCTTGGTTCGACGATCATGGCCAGATGCAGGTCAATCGCGGCTTCCGCATCCATATGAACAGCGCGATCGGGCCTTACAAGGGCGGTCTGCGCTTCCATCCCAGCGTCACGCTCGGCATCTTAAAGTTCCTGGCCTTTGAACAGGTCTTTAAGAACTCCCTGACTGGCCTCATGATGGGAGGTGCTAAAGGCGGCTCAGACTTCGATCCCAAGGGTAAGAGTGACAACGAGGTCATGCGCTTCTGCCAGAGCTTCATGACCGAGTTGTTCCGCTACATTGGGCCGGACACTGATGTCCCGGCAGGCGACATCGGGGTTGGCGGAAGGGAGATCGGCTTCCTTTTTGGCCAGTACAAGCGCCTCAAGAACGAGTTCGTGGGCGTGTTGACCGGCAAGGGCCTGAACTGGGGCGGTTCGCTCATCCGCCCGGAGGCGACGGGATACGGTTGTGTGTACTTCGCCGCCGAAATGCTGAAGAGCAAGAAGGATTCGCTCGAAGGCAAGCTGTGTCTGGTGTCCGGAAGCGGCAATGTTTCCCAGTACACGGTGGAGAAGCTGCTCGATCTGGGAGCGAAGCCGATTACGCTCTCCGATTCCAACGGTGTCATCTTCGATCCGGATGGCATCGACCGGGAGAAGCTGGCCTGGGTCATCGAGCTCAAGAATGTGCGGCGTGGCCGCATCCGTGATTATGCCGACCATTACAAGAAAGCGGTCTTCATGCCCACGGATGTCAAGCTGGACCACAATCCGCTGTGGAACATTAAAGCGGACTGTGCGTTCCCGAGTGCCACGCAGAACGAAGTCAACGCAAAAGACGCAGCCAACCTCATCAAGAATGGCATCAAGGTCGTCGCCGAAGGCGCGAATATGCCGAGCACGGCCGAAGCCACCAAGGCCTTCCTGGATGCCAAGATCCTCTATGGACCGGCCAAGGCGGCGAACGCTGGCGGCGTTGCTACCTCCGGCCTGGAGATGGCGCAGAACAGCATGCGGTTGGCCTGGAGCCGGGAAGAAGTGGACAAGCGGCTGCACGGCATTATGGCCACTATCCACAAGATCTGCTTCGAGACAGCAGAAACCTATGGCACTCCGGGGAACCTCGTCAATGGCGCCAACATTGGCGGATTCATCAAGGTTGCCAATTCGATGCTGGACCAGGGACTGGTCTAAGGTCGCTGTCCGGCTATGAATAAGAGTTTGCGGGGTGGGCCGTTCCACCCCGCATTTTTGCCGGTCGGGATCAGTTATGCCTGTAGTGCAGAAGCCGGTGGACGCGACAATCGACGGGGAGAGGCTCTTTGAGCGCTTCGACGATCTGATGCCCTTCCGGGTGCAGAACATCCTGCTGGTGTCCAACCTCTATGATTCTTTCATTCTGCGGGAGGATGGCAGGCTCAACGAGCTTCTGATCGGCGAATCTCTTGAACTTGATCTTCAGCACGTACCCGGCATCACCCAAGTCTCCACCGGGGCAGAGGCGCTGACCCTGGCGCGCGCACAGCCGCGCTTCAACCTGCTCATCACGAACCTTCAAGTCGGGGACATGGATGCGGCAACATTGGCGCGCGAGGTCCGAAGCGCCGGACTCGACGTCCCGGTGGTTGTCCTCGCCTACGATTATCGTGAAGTCAAGAGCTTTGTAGCCCGGCATCCGGTCACTGAAATCGACCGCATCTTCTTGTGGCAGGGTACTCCGCGCATTCTGATCGCAATGGTTCAGTACATCGAGGACAAGCGCAATGTGTCGCACGACACTGAAGCGATGGGTGTGCCGGTCATTCTCGTCGTCGAGGACAATATTCGCTATTACTCCTCATTCCTGCCGGTCATGTACACCGAGCTCATCACGCAGTCACGCCGGGTCATCCGCGAAGGCATCAACGTGGCCCACAAACTGGTACGGTTGAGGGCGCGACCCAGGATTCTGCTGTGCACCAACTACGAAGACGCTGCCCAAGATGCGATGAAGTACCGGGACTATCTCCTGGGCATCGTATCGGACGTGGAATTCCCCCGTGGCGGTGAGCTAACGTCCGAAGCCGGATTCGATTTGGCGCGCATGGTTCACGAGATAGTTCCCGATGTTCCCATCGTGCTGCAATCCAGCCGAACACAGTTCATGCCCCTCGCACAACAGGAAGGATTTTCGTTTCTGCGCAAGCGCTCGCCCACTTTCCTCGGTGATCTGCGGCACATCCTTACAGAACAGTTCGCCTTTGGTGATTTCGTCTTCCGTCTGCCGCATGGTGCTGAGGTGGGCCGCGCCAGCGATCTGAACGATCTGGAAGCGGTGCTGCATACCGTCCCGGCAGACAGCATCGCCTACCATGCCGAGAGAAACCACTTCTCCCACTGGCTGATGGCGAGAACGGAGTTTGCCCTGGCGCAGAAACTCAGGCCTCGCAAGGTTTCCGATTTCGCGAGCTATGAAGACTTGCGACGCAGCCTGATTAACTCCATCGACGAGTACAAGCGTGAGCAGAGCGAACAGCTGATTGGAGATTTTTCCGCAGCCACGTTCAAGCCCAGCGATGGCTTCTTCCTGCGCATTGGCGGCGGCTCTTTGGGGGGCAAGGCACGCGGCCTGGCTTTCGCGCGCCATCTGCTCAACCGGCACAGGATGACGCGCCGCTTTCACGGGGCGCGGATTGCGGTGCCACCAGCCGTCGTACTGGCTACCGATGTCTTCGACCACTTTCTCGCCGAAAACAACCTGCTTGAGTTCGCCCTGCAGAGTTGCGATGAAGCGGACATAGAACAGCGCTTCCTGGCAGCCTCGCTCCCGGCCCATGCATGCGAAGCGCTGCTGCAATTCCTGGAACAAGTCCATTACCCCCTGGCGGTGCGCTCTTCCAGCTTGCTGGAGGACTCGCACTACCTGCCTTTTACCGGTGTATACGAAACCTTCATGCTGGCCAATCAGAACCCCGACATTCACCTTCGCCTGGAGCAGCTCATGGAGGCGATAAAACGCGTCTATGCTTCCACCTTCAGCCGACATGCGAAGGCGTACCTGAGAGCCACGCCCTATCGTTTGGAAGAGGAGAAGATGGCAGTCATCCTCCAGCAGATCGTGGGCACGAAACACGGCCGGCGATTCTATCCGGATCTCTCCGGGGTGGTGCGATCACATAACTTTTATCCGGTCCACCCGATGAGTCCTGAAGACGGAATCGCGGCTGTAGCGTTGGGGCTAGGCCGAGCCGTCATTGACGGTGGCAAGTGTCTGCTGTTTTGTCCCTCGTATCCTCAGCACCTTGTCCAGTTCTCTGTCGTGGAGGACATGGTGGCAAACTCTCAGTCGGAGTTCTGGGCGCTTGATCTCGAACAGAATGGCCGCCACCGGGCCCTCTCTGCTCTGCGTGAAGTGCCATTCAAGCTCGATGTGGCAGAGGCCGACGGAACCTTGGGCGTGCTGGCCTCGACGTACTCCGCTGACAATCACGCCGTCTATGACGGCGTCAGCAGGCCTGGCATCCGCCTGGTGAGCTTTGCCGGTGTTCTCAAACACGGTATTTTTCCTTTGGCGTCAATTCTCAAGCAGCTCATGAGAATCAGCGCAGACGCACTGGGACAACCGGTAGAAATCGAGTTCGCCGTACGCCTCGGGAACCGGCCGGAGGAAATGGCTGAGTTTGGGTTTCTCCAGATCCGGCCGTTGGTGCTGTCCGGTGAAGCTGAGGAGGTTCGCCTAGAAGATGTGGATCCTAACCGGCTGGTTTGCCAAAGCGCAAAAGTGCTGGGCAACGGCCGCATTGATGATTTACGCGATGTCGTCGTGGTCGACTTTCATCGCTTTGAACGGGCTCGCAGTCAGGAGGTGGCCAGAGAGGTCTCCCGCCTGAACGCCAAGTTGAGCGAGCGCGGCACCCCGTATCTGCTGATCGGTGTCGGCCGGTGGGGGTCCAACGATCCCTGGCTCGGAATCCCGGTGACCTGGGACGAGGTGGCAGGCGCCCGCGTGATCGTCGAGGCCGGCTTCCGCGATCTGCGCGTCACACCTTCCCAAGGCAGTCACTTCTTTCAAAACCTCACCGCCTTCCAGATCGGCTATTTCACCGTCAACCCCGACGCCAAAGACGGTTTTATCGACTGGCAGTGGCTCCGCGCGCAACCCGTGGCTGAGGAACGGGATTGCGTGCGCCATCTGCGCTTTGACACCCCCCTGCTGGTCATCATGCATGGCAAGGCAGGCCGCGGCCTGATATTCAAGCCAGAGGCTTGACGGATTTCTTCCTGCCGAGTTTCAGGCGCTTGAGGGACAGCATGCGCGGGGACACAGTTTTGCCGAGCCCGTGTATTGCCTTGGGCGAACCCCTTACAGGCACGTGATCTTGATCACTGACGCATACCAGCGGCTGTTTAATCATATTTATATGCCTGTCGATGCAATTAGCAGGACCGAATGGGCACTGCGCGAGCGTGTCAAAGAATTGACCTGCCTGTACGGAATCGCTCGCGTAACGCAACCGCCCGGCTTAGCACTCAGCGATGCATTGCAGGCCATTGTGGAACTGCTTCCCCCAGCCTGGCAATATCCGGAGATTGCCTGCGCGAGAATCGTCTTCGACAATCACAGTTACACCACGCCGGGGTTCGGGGCGGGAATACATTGCCAGGCCGCAGACATCATGGTGAGTGGCCATCGGCGCGGATTGGTCGAGGTGGTGTATACCCAGGAAGTGCCGGTGGCCTCGGAGCCCCCGTTCCTGGAAGAGGAGCGCAGCCTGATCAACATGGTGGCACGCGAAATCGCCATTTTGATCGAGCGTTGCGAAGCCGAGGAGACCAAGGCAAAACTCCAGGAGCAGCTCCGGCACGCAGACCGCCTTGCGACCCTCGGACAGCTCGCCGCAGGAGTGGCTCACGAAATTAACGAACCGCTCGCCAACATCCTGGGGTTCGCACAACTGGCGCGTAAGGCTTCGCAATTGCCGAAGCAGTCCGCCGATGACCTGGAGAAAATCGTCAAGAATTGCCTGTTTGCACGTGAAATCATTCATGAGCTGCTGACTTTCGCCCGCCAGATGACGCCCGAAATGACCCGCGTCAAGCTGAACCAGGTAGTAACCGGCGGACTTTATTTCCTGGAATCGCGCTGCGCCAAAGCCGGCATCGAGGTAATCCGCACCCTGGATCCACATATGCCGGAAATCCTCGCCGATAGCTCTCAGCTACAGCAGGTCGTGGTGAACCTGGTCGTTAATGCTGTCCAAGCCATGCCTAATGGCGGCAAGTTAGCGATCGAAACTCGCGCCACCGGAGACCACGTCCTGCTCATCGTTCGAGATACGGGCAGCGGCATGCCAGAGGCTGTGCTGAAGAACCTGTTCACCCCGTTCTTCACGACCAAGGACATCGACCAGGGCACCGGGCTTGGCTTAGCAGTGGTGCACGGGATCATCTCCTCCCACGGCGGCACGATTCGGGTAGAAAGCAAAGTCGGAAAGGGAACACGCTTCGAGATCCAATTGCCGGTGAGTGGTCCTGCGCGGGTACAGGGGGGGCGTAATGGCTGACGACAACGAACAAATCCTGATCGTGGATGATGCTCAGGACACGGTTGAAATCCTCCGGCGGACGCTCCAGTCTGAGGGCTATCGCGTATTTTCGGCTCCCGACGTGACCAGGGCGATCGATATTCTACGGCAGACTCCGTTCGATTTGGTGATCACCGATTACAAGATGCCGAAGGTCAGCGGCATGGAATTAGTCAAGCACGTCCGCGAGAACTTCAAGGATACCGAAATTGTGATGATCACCGGTTACCCCTCCATCGACGGTGCCATCGGTGCTGTGAAGGCAGGCGCGGCGGAGTATCTACCCAAACCGTTTACTGACCACGAGCTGCTGTCGGCGGTACGCGGTGTCTTAGGCAAGCTGCGAATCCGACGCACGGCACAGACCCAAACCTATCGGTCGCAGGCGCCACAGGGTTTCATCGGTGACTCTCCAGCTATGAAGCAGATTTTCCGGGAAGTGGCTAAAGCGGCGCCAACTTCGGCGACCGTGCTGATTACCGGCGAGAGCGGCACCGGCAAAGAACTGATCGCCCGAGCGATTCATTACAGCAGCCCGCGCGCTGCGGCCCCTTTCGTGCCGGTGAACTGCTCGGCAATTCCCGAGACACTCCTGGAAAGCGAACTGTTTGGCTACGTCAAAGGAGCATTCACCGGCGCCAACGAGAGTCGTGCCGGCTTTTTTCAGACTGCGGACGGCGGCACTATCTTTCTGGATGAGATCAGCGCCACCAGCCCCTCCACCCAAGTCAAGCTGCTCCGGGTATTGCAGGAACGCGAAGTTTGCATGGTCGGCTCCACCCGCCCCCGCAAGGTCGATATCAGGGTCCTGGCCGCAACCAACAAAGACCTGCCCCGCCTGGTGGAGAAACAGGTTTTCCGCGAAGATCTGTATTTTCGCCTCAATGTCATCACCATCGCCCTTCCGCCATTGCGAGAGAGGGGGGACGATGTGCTGCTTTTGATCCAGCACTTTGCCCGCAAGTTCGCAGGCGAACTCGGCAAGCGCCTACCCCAATTCTCCGATCAGGCGCTGCATGTGTTGCGGAACTACCATTGGCCGGGCAATGTTCGTGAACTGGAAAACGTCATGCAGCGCCTCGTCGTCATGACTGACACCGATACGATTGAAGTTGCGGACCTGCCCTCGCTCATGCGTTTCTCTGCGCTACGCGGAACCGGATTCAATCGCACCCTTGCCGAGGTGGAAGCTGAATACATTCACAATGTGCTCGACAGTGTCGGCGGCAACCGCACGCGCGCGGCAGAGATTCTTGGCATCGATCGAAAAACCTTGCGCGAGAAGTTGAAAGTTGATGTAGAGGTGACATCCCCGTGACGGCCCCTCGGCGGGGAATTTCTCCCCAGTGGCACTGATCTCCCCGTCTTCTGCTCGATCTGTTCGCACTGCTCAAGCCTTGTCCCACTTTCATTCTCCCCGTCGTTGCGCATGTGCTTGAGGACATTCAGCTTAGGTGCACCTTTCCGCAAAGTCACACGATTCCGGCCGGCACGCTGAGTGGCATGCAAGGTGCTGCCCCAGTTATGGGCGCGTGCTGGTGGTCGCCACACGATGAGTGCCCGAAATTCATGTCAGGGAGAGAACGGTCATGTTGCCCAACCGCAAACACACAGTCGTCAGACAAGGTGGTTCGAAGAGAGCAAAGACGCCACAGACTCAGCGTCGAGAACTCTCGGCGGAACGTGATTGTTCCAGTACCGAGCGGGGACTCTGCATGAATTGTGATGTGCGTGATACCTGCACCTTTACTAAGCCGGAAGGCGGGGTCTGGTTCTGCGAGGAGTACCAATAAGCACAAATGCAGTGCACGCAATAGCGCGGCAAGTGGCTTACGGTCCTACTTAGAAGAGGAGACGCTGAACTGAATGTCAGAAAAGACAAATGGCAAGACTCATGGCAAGAGCAACGGCAAGAGTAACGGCCACGGCGGTCTGCGACGTGCCGCGGATTTCGATTGGACGGAACTGGGCGAGCGGATTCGGCAGTGGCGGCTTGCGCGAGGCATGAATCAACAGCAACTCGCTGAAGCTTCCGGACTGACGCAGTCAGGTTTGTACCGGCTGGAAAAGGGTCAGACGAATCCGCAGCTCACCACGCTGCAGCAGATCGCATCGGCACTCCAGTGCTCGGTCCGTGAGCTGCTGTGTGGCAAGTGCGACTCAGATTCCTACTTCGCCGCGGTTGTCCAGCGGGTGAAGAGGATTGTCGAATCCGAAGACGATGCTGCGCGGCAGATTTTAGAAGGCGGTCTCAACGGAGCCGAGTTGCTGCTGGAACGAAGTCAGCAAGACCGACTTCTGAACGGCGAGGGTGCATTCCAGAGTCGCGAAAACCGCCGCAGCCTCCGCCAGTAGTTTGAATTCTCGCAGTCGCAGTATCCCGTCACATCCTTCCGAAGGTATCTCCCTGGCTACAGGCAGACGCCTAGCGCGCTCGTCTCGGCAGTGAAATTGCAACACACACTTGCCGAGATGGGGAATCCCCGCCATGGAGGTATGCGATGGAATACGCGGAACTCTTGAACGTAGTGGCCGAGGGAAGAAAGCCGGCCTGCGAACTGCCTCTTCGGCCCGACACCATCCATGCAGCAGGACTGCTCGGGCTGGAAATCCGATGTTCAGTCAGAAACGCCGGACTATTCAGCCGGTCCGACCGCTTAGCCAGCGAATTTTTCGAAGGTGCGACGGATTATTTTGCCGACCTACTACCCGAGAGCGTTCTCCGCGAATACGCCCAGATGGTGCGGTCCGATCACCCGGCTGAAGCCGTAAGAATTATTCGTTGGCACATGGCTGGAATGTACGGCTGGAGTCCCGGCTTTGCCGCCTGTCATGTCATTATCGGACTTCTCTTCGGCTACCCTCGCTGCTGCATCCGCTACTTCCTTGAAAACCTTTCTCGTGACGTAGCGACCGGCAGGAAGCAGGCACCACAGCAAGGCAAGGGATTCGAATATCTGCGCTGCGAAAAGTGCCGTCGCGAGGACATTCAAGCTGCGTGGTGTAACTCGCATAATTCAACCGACGTCGCACAGACGGCCGGGTTCCACGGCCAATTCGATACCGCCATGCGGCGATGTTGCGAGAAGCTGCGCAAGGAGCGGGAAGACGTCATTGAATTATTGAAAAGAGCGGATGCGCGGGCCCATGATGTCCTGCGCTTTTGCCTCGCGCAAGCAGTGGCTCTCTCTGCGGTCGCCAATGGCATTTCAGCCAAGGCCATATATCTTTTCGGGTCATGTGCAAAAGGCGAAGCTGGGCCAGGGTCGGATATCGATATGCTGGTCTTGACCGATGAGATGCACAAGACACCAAAGATCCTGGATGCGATTGCGAAGGCCCTGGCCCGCTACTATGGCGAACTTCTGCCTGCGTTGCCATCCTTGCTGTTGGATTACAAGCTTGCGACGAGCAAAGATCTGGCCGAGGGAGCGAATTTCACGGCCTGTATCACGAATGTGCACGAGCCCTCAATCCAGTTGTGGTCCGACGCGATGAATGCGTGATCTTCTGGTAGAACCTGCCTGCCCGGCAGGTTCTTGAATTGTGAGCGTGGGGTTTTCAGATAGGCGCGAGTATGAATCAACAGCAACTCGCGGAAGCGTCCGGTCTGACGCAGTCGGGCTGTACTGGCTCGAGACGTCCTCCGCTTGCGGTCGGGCCCGTAGTATCTTAGGTAGAAGCTCGATCCCCTCAGCCAGATCGAGCCGGCCTGGGGCTTGCGCTTCCTTCGTTTCTCCAGCCCAAGTATTATCGAGAACGAATCGAGAAGTAAGCGGCACCGAGAGGGGGGGTACAACGTCTCACCCAAGGGGCTCGGAATGAGGGGCTTGCAAACGGACGCGGAAGCGCATGGGGTCCGGTGACTCTCCCGGTCTTCAAAAGCGGCGCTTCCTTGCGGTCTCTTGTGTTTTCAACGGTTTACCTGTACCATGACTGCCCGTAAGTGGGTGCAATCGGGCGTAAATGGGACCAATTATGCAACAGAATATGCAACAGAAATCTGCGCCGATGTGGACAGCTACCCGCATCCTTAGACCAAGCAACCGCCGGGTAGGGGAACCGCAATCCCTGGGTTCGACGTGGGTTCTTCTCATTGCAGCGTTGTCCCACTGTACGTCAGAACCCGAAGTTCCACAATGATGGTTTTGCCCGGGCTTCCCCGCACGTAAACCGCGGATCGGACGTTGACAAGCAGTCGTGCCCGGATCACGATTCCACAAAGGGA
>Ga0335070_10000157_pt1 | contig 77130 bp, 150 predicted proteins | sample Lox_Sample_13_FD_206722 | JGI IMG/M metagenome (GOLD analysis project Ga0335070, IMG submission 206722) | Soil microbial communities from Loxahatchee National Wildlife Refuge, Florida, United States - Lox_Sample_1.3 | ecosystem: Environmental > Terrestrial > Soil > Wetlands | place: USA... | reverse complement strand
TGAAATACAATTTATTCTTTTCCATTTTAAAATCATCAATTATAATCCCTTTTTAACTAAAACTATTTTTCCATTTGTTCTGTCGGTATTTCTTCCGCAACCAACATAAGCTCCAACTATTTCATATTGGATTAAATCATCATCAACAAAATCAATCCATCCACATTTTAAATAATCACCTTTAACTTTTTTATTATTTAAAAAATAACGAGCTTCTTCACACATCATATTTATTAACTGTACTTTTGCTTTTATAATGTTTTTTTCATTTTTATTTGTATTTTATTATTTACTTTTTATTATACAAATATTTTTAAATTTTGTTACTTATAAATTTCATTATAAATTTCAGTACAAATTCTAAAATATTTTTTATTTGTTAAATTTCTTTTTTCCCATTGTTCAGTATATTCTTTTATTCTACTTCGGTATTCATTTCCTTTAATACTTGCATTAATAATCATATTAATTGCATTAATTTGGCTATTATCAAATTCTTTATCTATATTACTATATTTTGGTGCTTTTTCCCAATATTCTTTTGCTAATTGCCATTCATTATTATATTCTGCAATTTGTGCGGCTTTAATTGCTGTTATTCTCGATTCTAATAGATTAATATCAATATTTTTCATAATAATAAAATTTATAAAAAATTTAAATTAACACTGAATAAATACCTTTTTGATATCCATCATCATAAAAATCAGATATTAAACTACATAATTTTTCAATATTATTTTCATCATAATTAGCACAAGAACAAACATCAACAATCTTCATAAAAAATAAATCAGATTCATCAAGATTTGCTATTGGCCAATGTTTTTTTACTAATTCAAAAGTGTTTGAGTATTTTGACATAATGTTTAATTTTATTATTTATATTGTTTCATAACATTGAATAATATCTTTCGTTGTTAATGTTTCAACTTTTTTATTTTCTAAAAAACCTAAATCTTTCATTCGAGATAAATTATAAGCTTTTTCAACAATAGTAATACTATTCCACCATTTTAAAGCTTTATATCTTTTTATTAAAAATAAAATCTTTTTCATAATTTATAATTTTTTGTTTGTATTATAATATACGTAAAATATTATATAAAGTTACATAAAATATATTAAAAATAAAAATTTCCTTTACTTGAAGGAATACCATATCCATTGTGTTTAAACATAAATGCTTTATATTGTGGATTGTTATAAATGTATATAATGTTTCGTCATTTTTAGTATAATAATTAATCATTGATTTATTACCATATTTAAAAGCATAAATACCTTCACCATGTTGTCCGTTTACTATACTTAAATCCCAAATATTTTCAACTTTTTTAAATTGGCCTCTTTGTAATTTAATAAACATTATTATTATTTAAAATGAATAATCATAATATTCGTCTTTTATGCCCCAAATAATATTTACTTTAGGATATTTTTTTATAAGTTTTGTTTTACCTTTAATAACATGTTGCAATTGTATTTCATTATTAGGATATAATAATTTATAATCTTCAGTTTTCCAAAAATCATTTAAATTATTTTTAACATATTCACCATATTCTTTTGTAAAAACTATTTCTATTATTTCTTTTCTCCATGCATTATTTCGCCAAACAATAACTTCATCAAAACCATTTAATTTTTCATATTTATATTCCTGAGATTCACTCATACCATTGGTATCAATACGCTCAGATAAATATTTTTGTATAATAACTCTTTTTCCATCTTCACTAATAGACATTACTTCATAAGCATGTCTATCTGACCATGATAAAATTGTTGCGCCTTTTCCTACTTCAGGTAAAGTTTTATTATTACCCATAACATAATTTATTAAACTACCTGTTGTTTTACCTAATATAGATTTTTGAGTTTTCATTTGTCTTTTTTATATATTAATGTGTAGAAAAATTTACATTAGAATAATCTATTTCATACATTCTAATCCATGTAACTTCAAGATCATTTTTTAAATAAGATATTCCATTTGATAATTGAAAATTATAATCGCCTCGTTCAACAATATGATATACAAATCCATCTACAATTCCATGTGTTGCATCAAATTGATGATCATTTTCTGTTTCATTTTCTGGAATATATTTTCTTAATTTAGATATAAATTGTTCATTTACTCTAACATTTATATCAATATTTGTTACTTTTCCCATGATTATAAGTTTTTATATTATATACGTAAAATTATAATAAATGTTTCAAATTATAATATTTTTAATGATCTTTAAAATTTATTATTAACAATTATAATTATGTTCAGTTTTTATTCTCTTAATTTCAAGTTTTAATTTATTTTGATATTCGCTTAATTCTTTAGTTAATTTAATTCTTTCACTTTTAAGTAATATAACATTATCACTTTCTTCTTTATGCAGTTCATAAAGATATAATAATTTATTAATATTACTAATATGACTTTCAATAGCATTAATATTTTGTTGTATTGAAGTTAATGATAATGGTCGTACATTATAATATGAAGGTTTCATTCTTTCTTCAAAATCAGTTTTTAAAAAACTAATTTCTTTACCTTTATACACTTCATTCATTTTATTATTAAACTTTTCACTTTCGTTATATACTTTTTGAACAATACCCTTTTCAACTTCGATAAATATTGGCTGTCCAAATTGCCTATCAATATAAAATAAGTCCATAATTATAAGTTTTTATTATGATAAATATAAGTAATTTTGTCATTTTCTTGTAATTCATTATTACAAGGTTTTGTAAATAATTGGCCACATTTTACACACCATGTAATACCAAATTTATTGTCACGTCTTTTATGTTTATCTGGTGAACATTCTTTAAAATTTTCTATTAATAGCATAATAACTTTTTTTATATTATATACGTACATTATTAAATAATGTTACAAAAAAACCTTGCTATTAAAAATTAATTTTAGCAAGGTTTAAATGATGGAATATATTCGTTCTGGTTAAACGATTAATATATTCGCAAGATTTGAAAAAATACTATTATAAAATACGAAAAAAACTTGTAAAGGTTACATTATAATAAATAAAAAATCTCTATATATATTTATATAGAGATTTTAATAATTTTAAATAAATATTTAATTTTATTAAATATTATTTTTGTCAGGTGGAGGATCAGTAGGCTTTTTTTCCTTATCCCAAATTAAATTTAAAAACATTTTTTTCATATTATTATTTCTTTATAAATAGAATAAATAAAAATATTTTTAATTTAATATTGGTAGTTTCATTTCGGGATGTTCTTCTCTAAATTTAAGATAACTATTATACATTTTTTTATAATCAATATCTAATCCATAATTTATTTTTAATTTTATACCTAACATAATATGTTCAATTGCAATAAAAAAATCGGGTAAATAAACTAAAAATATATCATATATAAATTTATCTGCTAAATTTTCACTTTGATCTTCACCATTAACATTTATAAAATGATGCCCTAATTCATGAGCTAATGTCATTACATTATATTTATCTTCATCATTATTAACATTTATTAAAATTCTGGGAAAATAATCATCTAATTCAACATTTCTATTACATTTTTTTGATAATTCAATAAGTTTATTTGTTGATTCATTCATTTCAATAACTGTTTTTCCTTTTAAATATGTATATTTTCCGGCAGCTTTTTCATTTTCATTTGTTACATTTTTATTTATAATATTGTCAGATACCTCAAAAAAATAAATCTTTTGTTCTTTACATATTTCTATTAATTTATCATATGCAAATTTTTTAATTTGTGGTAATTTTGATAAATCACTAAAAAAACATTGTAAACTTAATTTATTTAATTCTGATGTATCTTTATAAAATATTAAATTAGCTATAAAATCTAAAATTTTATCAGAAATTTATTTATTTTAATATTATTCCAAATAAAACAATTCTATTTGAATCAGTAGAAGGTAATAATCTTTCCTCAACAAAAAAAACCTCATTCTCTGATAAACTAATTTTATCATTTACATTAGGCAATACTTTTGAGTAATAACTTTTTAAAAAAAGCTTATTACTCATTAAATTAATTTCATAATAATTTTCATTCATATATTAAAATTTAAAGATTAAACAAATTTATGTATTTTTTATATATGTTAATTTCAATTAGTATTGATTTCTACCAGTTAATATGCCATTCATTGCCCTGGCAAGGTGTAAGTTCATTCCAATTGGTATTAGTTTCTACCATACCAATGGTATGAGTGAATCTCAGGAATGGTGTAAGTCCATTCCAATTGGTATTAGTTTCTACCAAACTTGTTCATATAAGTGTCTTTTTAACAGGTGTAAGTCCATTCCAATTGGTATTAGTTTCTACCCAACATCTAATGAAATCTCTGATCTCATTATATTTAAGTTTATATTTTTCTTCAAAAACTTTCCAAATTTTATAATAATTTATATAAAGATAACCATTTTTATAATCCTGTTGAATAATCCATTCACTATTACTATTATAATGAGTTATTTCTTTTTCTCCAGTGATTTTTATTGTTGTACCGTTAATCATACTAAATAAAAAATCTGACATTTCTTTAAGTATTTCAGTATTATTGTTTTCAATAGATTTAAAAACAATATTTTCAAATGTCGATTTTTCATTGTCAATAACATAACCCTCAGGTACATTAATTTTTAATATCTTTTCCATAATTATTTTATTTAAATGTTATAATATTATACGATAAAATTTATTAAAAGTTACATTAATAATACTACAAAGATAATGCAATATAATTATTTTCGCAATCAATTCCATTAAGATAATGAATGTTAAGAATATGAAACCATATAGGATATTTATGTTCACCAGATATTTTTATTTTATAAGTACCATAATCAATATCTGAAACAACCCCAAAAGTTCCATTGAATAACTCAACATTATCACCGATTTTAATTATAATTTTTTTTATCATTTTTTATTTGTTTTTTATACTATATTATACGATAAATTTTATATAATGTTATAATAAATTATCAATAATAAATTATCAATAATATTATTTTATATCCAAAAATTCTGATTTAACATCAAAAACTTCCTCCATTGATGTATAAGTAAAGGTTTTTATTCCAACTTTATTTGCAGCCTCAATTTGTTTTAAAATATGATTAGCCATTGAATCAACATCAATATTATTTTGTACATTATCATTTTTAAAATTAAGATTTTTCATAATAAATTATTAGTTATATTTTAAACATATATCAGATAAATCAATATTTAAACCCTTTTCTATAATTTTAATATTCTTTTTTCTTTCAAAATCAGAATTCCAAGTATTATAATTATAATTATTAATTGAATCAATTATAAATTTTTCATCAGTTATTTTTTGTAACCAATTATAATCGTTCGATACAATAGAAAAATTATAATTTCCTAGACTATCAATAAATAAATCATTATGATATAACATTGCATGAGTACAACAATCTGGTTTACCATTTTTTGTTTTTAATACTTCTTTATTATTTAAATATCTATTTTCACTCCATGAACTATATAAATAATAAAAACAAGTACTTTTATTAAGTTGTTTATTTTTCTTTAACCATCTGTACATTGCTAACATTGCAATTCCACAGCCACCCTCATTAATAAATTCAATATTATTTAAAAAACATTGAACATCTTCTAAAGTTTTTATTTCAATATCAATAAATTTATTATACATAATTGAAAAGTTTTAAAATTTTGTACAATCAAAATAATAATATCTTTCATTTTTTTATAAATTCAGTTCCATTAAATTCAAACTTAGGAAATTTAGTATTTTCAAATGATTCTAATTCATAACCATCAAAATGCATTTTATAACGAGTAATATTTAAAGATTTAGCAAGTTTTAATAATCCTTTATCAATATATTTAAATGGATATTTTTTATTTGCTTTACATATAATAAAATAATAATTTTTATTATCAATTAATATATTTTGTCCATATACAATAAAGCAATAATAAATGCCTGTTTCTTTTTCATTCTCTTGTCTTATCCAAAATAAATCATTTTTATTATTTAATATACCTTTAATTGTTAAATTTTCAAAAATTTTATAATCTATTCCAAAGGGAATATAACCAGAAGTTATATTAAATGCTTTTTCTTCATTTAATATATTTAATATTTCTTTTTGCCTTTTTGTTAATTTTATATTGAACATTGTATTTTTTAAAAATTACTATAATCAAAATAATGATATTTATTTTGTATATATCTACATTTAGAATAAATTTCTTCGAGTGCATTATCAATATTTTCAATTTCTGAACGTTCTATATTTTCAGTTTCAAAAGATATTGTAACAATAATATAATTAGATTCTTTTTGCTGTCTAATAATATAATCAAATCCAAAAACATCATAACTACAATAAATTTCCCATTTATTACCTTTAAAAGATATTTTCTTTATTTCTTCCTTTGCCTTGTTATATTCCAATTCGGTTTCAGTACTCCAAATATAACAATTTGTTGAAAATAATAACTTCATATCCAAATGATCTTCATCAAATTCTAAACTTGGAATATGTTCAGGAATATCATAAAAATTTATTGTTTTCATAATAATTATAAATTAATCCAGTATCCAAAGCCTAAGTTATCACACAAATAAATTGCAATTGGTTTAAATTGTATAAATTTATAATCAATAGGAAATTTACCAATACTATTATCATCAAATTTAAAATATCTCATATTAATTAATTTTAATTGTACATTATTAATTTATTGATCTATAAATATTACATCTATTTTTATAATCCCATTTATATAAACGTTTTTTATAATTTAAAAGAATTTCTTTAATAAATGTTATTATCTCATTTAATGATAAATTATTTATTTCCGGTAAATAAATATGATTTAAATTATCAATATCTTTATTTTCATAAGAATAAAAATTAAAAAGTGTTCCGGTTGATCTATAGAAAAAATCTAAATTAGAAATATGAATAAAAGTTTTATTATCTTCTCTTGAAATATAAATGTTTCTTTTTTCAATTATTGTTGAATAATTAATATTTGTTTCGACAAAATTAGAAAATGTAAAATGTATTTTATTCATAATTGTACAATGTTAAAATTAAAAATTATTATTTTAATAATTCATCATAATTAACAATATCTTGATACATTAAAACATCCTTATTTTCACGTAATAATTTAACCCAATTTTCCGCAAATGTTTTAATACAATTTAATACCTTTTCTTTTATTGGTTTTGGAGTTCTAAAAGGTATTCTAACACCTTTCATTGCTAAATATTTTTCTTCTGGTAAATTTAAATTTGGCTTTCTTTCAATATATTGCCCTCCATTACCACCAAAAACCTGAGGTCTTAATTTTAAAGTTTTAATGTCTAATAATAAAGAAACTGCTTGAGGCTTTTGTCCACTAACATTATTAATATCATAATCCTTTGCAGCAAAAAATATCATAATTTCTTCATCACCAAAACAACTTTTAATTTCTTTAACGTTTATAAATGCTTGCTTTGGTAATATAGATAATAAAATGTTTTCAATTTCAGTTTTCATAATAAATTTTATTAAAAATTTGTACAATGTTAAGAAAATAACTCGTTACATTTTAATATATCTGATATATATACAATGTGTTCATTTTCATCTGAAATTGAATTTAATTGATAATGTTTTCCGCTTCTTATTGCATCTGCTGTTAATAAGAAAAATGCTTGAAGAAATCCATTACAATTTACATCCAATTCATATTTATTACCTTCTTTACTTATGAATAATCCTTTATATTTATATGTTCTCATAATTGAAATATTTTTTATTATTGTTTTTTATGAATAAAAACCCATTGTGTTGGTTGATATGGTTTATGAAATAAATCTGTTTTACCTTTCAAATTTTTAGAAAGAACATTACACAACACTACTTTAATACCTGTTGACTTTAATGTTTTAATATAATCACTTAAACTACTATTTTGAATATTTAAATTTGAAATAGTAGTATTTCTTTGATAAATTTCACCATTATAAATTATGGTTTCCGGTAAATAAGTTCTATTAAAAGTTTTCATAAAATTACTTTTTATAAATCAGTTAAATTTACATCAATATTAATTAGATAATTATTTTTTGAATCATTATCAATAACATTATCAATTTCAGTAGTTAAACCTTGACTAATTTTTAAATTTGCAGCAATAATATAAGCATCTAATGGATTAAATGCATTTACATTTACACTTTTACCAAATTTAAAAACAACAGTATAATTATTTTTTTTCATAATAGTATTATTTAAAATATTTATTTGTACATTATTATACGAAAAATATATATAAATGTTACAAATTTAATTAAACATACGTTTAAATTGTTCATAATATTCTTCACTTGTTAAAGGTTTGGAATATTGTCTATTAGTACAATCTGGACATACATAACCAAAAACTCCAATACCTGCCTTTTCTTCACCTAATGTTATATATCTTCCACATTTACATCTTTTACTTAAAGATATACTTAAATTATTATTATGCTTACTCATAATTTTTAAAATTTTTTATTCTACTCTATCGTGTATAGAAATAGGATAATCACATGGAAATCTTGAATCACTAGCATAAATAAAATTTCCACCAGCCATGAACCAAGGTTTATGATTTTCTTCATAATTAATCGGCTCAACATGCAAATAAATATTTGATGTTCTTCTTCCATTAAGATTTCTCTTAACTAGTTTTACTGTATTGGTTTCGTCACCTTCAAAAATTTCCGGTATACCTTCGCCAATTAATATTAATTGAGTTTTATCGTGAGAAATACCCTTATTAGTGCAATCTCCTAAAGGATTTTTATATACAAATACTAATAAACCTTTCGTTTTCATAATTAGAATGTTTTTTATTCTTTATTCCAAAGATATTCGTTATCTACACAATATTGATATTGGTCTTTTAAAGAATTTCTAAATTCTTCACTATGATTTTCTCTAAACCAAGCCAATGCATCTGAAGCTTTAAATGCATTATAATTTAAAATTAATTTATTGAAATCTTCTTTTTTCATAATTGAAATGTTTTAAAATTTATTTATTATTTTATAATAAAGAATGTTTTCCGGTTTTAACAAATTCAATACCTTCTATTAAACCACAAAGATATTGATAAAATTCTTTTGCTGACATTCTACTACATGTTGAATTTTTACCGAAAGCACCGTAATGAGTACCACCATCTTTTTTAATATTATTTAATCTATAACCACCATAATTTGAATTAAAATCATAGGCTAAATAATATTTAGAATCATTAGTTTTTTCTCCATTTGTTAATTTACATAGTTCTGTAAATTTAGCATCAATTAATTTTTTTGAAAGACTCATGATTGAAATGTTTTAAATTAATACTTTTTATTTGTTGTTTGTATTATAGTATACGTACATTATAAAAAAAGGTTACATTATTTTAAATAAAAAATCCGGTCTATTAACCGGATTTTCATTTTATTTACAATCTTATATTTTATTATTAATTATTATTATTTATATTCTTTATTCTTTGGGCTGTCCTCTTATTAGAGGCAATTTTTGATGTATTATTTTCATACGGATGAATTTTACTTGTACATTGTTAATTTAGCTTGCCTGGCTTTTTTTATTGCTAATGTTCTTTGTTTTGAATCTGCTTTAGTTTTCATAAGAATAAATTTTATTTAAAGTTAAACAATACGTTACTTATTTGATTTTTCACAATATTTAGGCAAACCCCAATTATTATATTGGTTTGTGGATATTAAACCATCTTTACAAAGAGAATCAGTATAAAAATTCCATGCTTCAGAACGTGCAGGAAAATCCTTAATACCATTAGATTCGTGCCTTTCTTTAATTGCTGGCAGAATTTCCGATTTAAAAGAATTTTCAACAGCCTTTTTAGTTAAAAATGATGTTTTCATAATGCTTTTACTTTATTAATTTATTATTTACTTTTTTGACAAAAATCAGGTAATGTCCAAATATTATAATGATTTTTAGATATATTACCATTTTTACAAAGAGAATCAGTAAAATTATACCATGCAATAGTACGAACTGAAAAATTTTTTACTCCATTAGATTCATATTTTTGTTTTATTAAAGGTAAAATACTTACTTTAAATAAAATTTCAACAATACATTTAGGAGTATGTTTATTTTTTTTCATTTTACTTTAGTTTGTTTATTGGCATATTATTAATTTAAATATGCCAATTCTCACAATTTATAAGGACTTGAAACCTTTAAAGTTTTTATTATACATTACCGTTTATAACAAGTAATATTGCTGATACAATTACAATAGTTATTAAAACCATTGCTTCTGCTTTCTGAATTGTTAAATCAAATGTACGTTTCATAATTGAAAATTATTAGTTAATAAATAATGTTTGTTGTTAAATTCAATTAAGTATACGTAAAAATTAAATAAAGGTTACAATATATTGTCAATAAACAATTAAAAATTTAAGTTATTCTAACTTACTTTCTAAAAGAGAACCATCTTCACATGAATATATTTCAATTGTTTTATCTGTTTCATTACAGTATATTGAAACCGTACCATTTTTATAATCTTCAAAGTAAGAGAAATTAGTACCAGCATTATGCTTAATATAATTTCTACAATACTCTAATGATTCAGAAAAACCTTTGTTATTACTATTATTTTCATCATTGAAAATAAGATCAAAAGTTTTATTTTCAGTATTTTTCATAATGATATTTATTTAATATTAATAATAAATTCGTCACTTATATCTTCAAAAATAATTTCATTATCATTAACATGATTAAATATTACAGAAAATTCATTAACTTCATCAATACCTAATGTAATATAACCATATATTGAATAATGCTTATAATATACCGGAAATTTATTAAAGGATTCTTTACTATTTTTATGTGTTATTGTTATCATAATTAAATTTTTATTTATTCTTCTACTATTTCAGCGATAACATATTTACCCGAAGAAGTTGCTTCACCATCGGCAGCAATAATATAATGCTTATTATCGAAAGGATCAATAAATTCAGAAATCCAAAATTCAGGCGAGTCTTTAATGTCCTCAATATCACTTGAAATTTCGTTTTCAATTATTTGAAAAATTTCATTACCTTCTTTTCCATAGAGTTCTATAAAATCAACATTTTGAAAAAATCTGTCAAACTCATTTAATTTGCCTGTTTGTACATTTATTAAAGTTTTCATAATATTAAAATTTAAAATTATTAATAAACACGTACTGCAATTACTTCGTTATTATATTCAACCAATATAGTTTTTAAGAGTGCATATTCTGGTGTAATATCAATAACAATGCCTTTAGTTATTTCATTATTTCTCTTTTGATTTTTATAGTTTTCAAAATCAGAAAGAGGATAGGTCGTACATACTGAACTCGACTTAATGTTATTAATTTTGTCGCCAATTTTAAAATTTGTCATAATGTTATATATTAGTTATTAAAAATAAACCTTTTACGATAATTTAATTAAAGCTATTCTTTAAGCAATCTTAAAATATTTTTCAAAATAGTTATCAAAAATTTGATGTGCTTCAGATTCACTTACAAGAAATTTATTGTATAATAATTTCTTTACATTACCATTTGGCAATTCAATTTCCTTTATTACTCCATTGTCTAATATACCTAAGTCAATAAGTATATTATATAAACGGGTAATATCCTCCCAAGATAGTACATTGTCCTTATTCGAATAACTATACTTAGCTTTTTCAATATTAGTTTCGTTATTACGAGAAGTCATGTACAAAGTAGTTAATATATTACTGCTTACAGTATACATTTTAGCGAGATCACCATTAACAAATTCATCTAAAGATATTTGTTTTTCAACAATATGCTTATTTAATACAATGGTGGCAAATTCAGTAACAAAAATTAAAGATAAAAAGATATAAGTAATAAAATCATTTTTCTTGGTAGTATTCATTACCTTATTATACTTCGATTCAGTAACGGAAATTTCATTGTTTTGCAGTTCAATAAGCTTTTTAACCTGAGAATCTTTATTGTTATTAAAATTAATCCTTTCTTTTTGAATATCATTCTGCAATTTATCAATTCTTAAACGAATGTCATTGCGTTCAATTAAAGTTGCTGCGCTAACATGTTTCCAGTAATATAATTCCTTATTAAGAGAATTATAAGTTTCTGAATTTTCAAAAACATTATTGTTAACATTATTGATTTTATCCTCAAATTTTAACTTAATTTCGTTAATGGCAATAGATAAATTAATATTACTATTGTCCTTAACATCCATGCTTTTATTGGTGAAAAAATACATACCAATAGAGGCAAGTGTAATAGAAATTAAAAAGGTAACAACAAAGGAAATAATAGAATTTTTAAAACCTCTGTAAACTTTACGAATTTCTTTTACCTTAATAATTTCATTCATGATGAGAAAAAATATAACGAAAATAGATAATATCGATAATACAAAAATATTATCAATACACTTCCTCAATTCAATAACTATACTTAACGAAAATATTACACTGAATATATTCGTTAAAATAGCAGGTAAATAATCCCAGTTAGATATAAAGGAATTCTTATACTTATATTCCTTTACTAAAGAAGTTAAACTCCTTTGAGAACCGATAAGATTTGTTAAAGCTTTCATGTTTGTTTGTTTAAGTTAATACCTAGAGAATGCCTTTTTGTTGTTTGTTTTTTGTATTTACTTCGTATACGTATAAATTAAAAAAAGGTTACAGAATATTTAATAAAAAATATCTATAACCTTTAAAATAATAACAATTAAAAAACTCTCCCTAAGTGAAAAAAATTATATTTTTATCGTCTGTAAAAATCAATACTTAATAAAGGCTTAATAGGATTCAAAATATGTCCTCTTATACCCTTAGCAGGTGTCCTCCAAGTAGCAACTTTATAAATATTACCTTCATAATCAACAAAACAATGTACTGAAGTTTGACCAGAATAAACATATAAAATTTTAGCATACTTTGGACCAAATGTATAACTAAATGAAGGTTTATTATTAGGATCATAATTTAAAGCTTTCCATTCATTATCTGAAGCCTGTTGTATTTCCTGAACATAATTGTTAATTTGTTCCTTAATTGTTATTTCTGCCATAATTGAAAAATATTTAGTTATTATATTATATTTTTTATTTTTTCAATATTCTCCTTTGATTTACTTATTTTATACCTGAAAACATACATCGCATCAGAATATTCATTTTTATACTCAATATCATATTTATTTAATATTGATTCAATATTTGATTTTATGCTTTCAGTACTATTTTTATAATTAAATAAAACAAAAATTCCTATACCGTATGAAGTAGGATAAATGTTAATACTGTTTTTATATTCGTCAGGAAGTAACTTCTTAAAATCATTACAAAAATTAATATAAACATTATCTTTATTAATCTTTTCAATAATATAATCTAAAGTTATCTCTTTTTTCGTTGCCTTAATAGTCTTACCAATATAATTAACAAAATCTTTATCATTTCTCTCAAAACCAATATTCAATAAGGTTGCATTTTCCTTTGAAACCATATTAATATTGTCATCAGTTAAAGTAAAAGAATATAGCTTATTTAAATTTTCTAGGGTAATATCAGAAATGTTCATAATAAAAGTTATTTGTTATATCATCGTATACGAAAATAATTAAATAAGGTTATATAATTTCTAAATATTTTTTGTTTTTCATAAGTAAATTATAGGTTGAGGGACAATCTAAAGCTTTAATAAAATTTGGAAAATCATAAGAATTTTTTTGATAAGAACCAGTTTTTGCTTTATGTTCTATTAAATTTTCATGTGCTTTTTTTCGTAATTCAAAAAATAATTCAGAATAATTATTTTTTTCATAATGGGCCTCCAAAAGAACTGTTTTTATTTTATTCATAATTGTTAAAGGTTAATTTTCTTCGTAAATATCTTTTAATTCATCTATTGCAAGTTTTTCAATTTCATCAATAGATAATTCAGGATGTATTCTCATTAAAGAGAATTTTATCATTTCTACTGTTAACATAATTTTTGTATTTTGTTGTTTGTTTTATACCTTAATATACGTAGAATTTTATTAAAGGTTACAAATATTGTCATTATATATTAAAATTTTTTATTATACTGATATTTAATAACTTTGTATTTCAAAGTACTTTGTTATTTAAATCACTTTGTAAAATATTTTACTTTGCCTTTAAATGTACTGAAATGACGGGCTTTTTAGAAGGTTTAAAAATTTTCAATATTTTTTGTACATTCAAAATTGATATGTTTTTATAATCACAATAAATTTTTAGAAAATTTGTTATCCTATTTGGTGAAAATTTTGGCCTTTTTTGGACATATAGAAAAAATAAGGGTTTTTATTAAAAATGTTGTCCCACCATCTATAATAATCAGCCATTTCGCCAATTTACAAAATTCAAATTTATAAAAAATTATAATCATAAACAATGACAAATATCATTGTTTTTTAAAAATATTTTATAATGTATTCATTATCATTGTATTATATTTATCACCTTAGTATATGTTATAAAACATAAATTTTATTAATTTTCAAATTGAAAGTTCAAAAAAAATTTCTGTAGGGGATTTTTAAAAGTGAAAAAGTAAAATGATATATTTTAGTTATAGATTGAAAGTAAAACTTAATTTTTAGTTAATAATATTAAAAATAAGAATTTATGTTTATTGAGTTTAAGGAATTTTAAAAAGAAAATATAATAATTTTATATAGCAAAAAATTTACTATAGGAAATTTATAATAAAAAATCCTTATGAGTTTTCACAACTAATAAGGATAAGACAATTAAAGTTAAAGTTAATTAATTATTCAAATCAAAAAAGCTACATATAATACGAAAAATTTAAATAAAGGTTTCAATATTATTAATAAATTTTATTAAAAATAAAAAATCCTTATGAAATATAAATCTCATAAGGATTAATTAACTAAGGGAAAGATATTTTTTATTTGAATAATTCTGTAATATCTTTACTTGTAACAATGTCCTCTTTTAAGTATAATATTTGGTTTTCACCTTCGATAAAATCTTTAACTTCGAGAAGTAAAATAACAATATCTCTATTAATTAAATGTTTTAATTCACTAGGCTTTATAAATTTATTTAAATCAATAATAGATTTATAGGCACAATAATGATTAAATGTAAAACCATTAATTACATTAGCATCTTCCATTAAATCAATATGTCTCTTTAAAATTTTATTACCTAATTTAGTACTATATAAATTAAATTTTACTCTATTAGTAAATATTCCTATTCCATCTTTAGGATGTTCTAACCTTATTATTTGTTTAATGTTATTATTGGTTGGCATAACTAAAAATTTTTTATATTATTGGAATATATAATTTTACAGCATTAAATAATTGTACTGTTATATTTCTAAAGCCTAATGTATGATTTCTCATTTTATATACACAATGTACATATTCATGACAAGCAACATATAGTAAAACATCATTACCATTTAATAAAATATCACTTTCATTTTTATAGGCAGATTTAAAAGTTTTTTCGAATAACCATAAATTAAAGAGAGAAGGAGAAAAATATATTCTATTTTGATTTATATTTGTTCTGCCTAGAGTTTTCCCGTTATGTTCATCAATATTTGAACAAATTTCATTAACAGCAAAATCATAGGTTTCAATATTTGGATTTCCACCAGTGATATTATTTAAAATTTTACAATAGAATTTTAATAAACTATCGTAAATTTCAAAAAATTCCTTATATGCTGCAAATTCATTCATAATAATGATTTAATCAATTAAAATCAAATTATATTTATCCTGAAAATAATTTACACTATCTAAACTCTTTGTATAAATTACTTTATTGTCTATTGTAATTTTAAAATAATTTTTTATTACTTCGATTGTATTCATAATAATGATTATTTGCTTTATTACTTTCGTATACGTAATAAATAAAAAAAGGTTACAGAAAAACTCTATAACCTTTAAATTATAATAGATATTATTTTTATTAATCTAAACTAATTAAAGGACTACGAAATGAAGAAACTGGAATACTTATAATGATTTTGTCTTTAATCTTTTTAAAAATCACAGTACCTTTATAATCATAATGATATTTTATTTTTCCATTAAATAAAGATTTTTTATATCTATTTTTAACAGAAAAATAATCATAAGCTCTTAATTCATGGTTTCGAATATACCAATTATTTAAAACTTCAGAATAATCTTGTTTTCCGAGTTTTTTAACAATTTCATACATTGCAAATGCAGAAGCTTTGACAATAATTTTTTTCATATTATTGTCAACATTAGTGGGGTGAAAATCTTCAATAAAATTTGAATCTATTTTATCAATCCATGCATTAATTTGATTTTTAACAATGTTAATAAAATTTTGAATTGATACTCTTTGAATTAAAAATGTTAATTCAACATAATCAAAATTTTCATAATCCTTACCATTAAAATGGTAAATTTCCCTTTTCAGAGTTTTCATAATAATAAATTTTATTTAAGTTAATAATAATGTTATACTGTTTTAATTTTCTACCAATATATGTATATTGATACTGGTTAAATTTTCTTTTAATATTTCTCTTATTCGATGAATATAGGCTTTAATACTGCCTAAAGGAATTTCATTCTGTTCAGAAATTTCCTCATAGCTTAATTCGTTTAAAAAATATTGTTTAGCAATAATTTTATAAACTCCACTAAGCCTGTTAATAGCAATATTAACATTTTTCTTAATTTCTTCACTATTAATAACACTCATAACATTATCGTTATGATTATTATTAACAATGTCCAAACCTTTTATAAGATCACTACTAACCGCTTTTATTTGTATTGAATTATTTCTATAATAATCAATAACAATATTATTAGCTATTGTAAAAATCCATGTTGTTAATTTGCTCTTACTAGAGTCAAAATCATTTAAATGTTTGGAAACCCGGAGAAAAACATCATTGGTTAATTCCTCAGCAACCTCAACTTTATTGTTAATCTTAAACTTAATGAGATTAAAAACATCATTGTAATACTTATTGTAAATTTCATTGAAATTTAAAAATAATACATTGTTCATAATATTTGTTTATTAGTTAATAAAAATTTTATTCTATTGGTAATAATACTTCAAAATAATCTTCTTTGGTATCTCTGGTTTCTACTTTATAACCATTTTGTTTTAAAGCATATTTAAACCAAGGTTGATAACATTGTCCAATTTCACAAAATAAATGAAAACAAAAACTCATATCTTCATTTACTTTGTAAATATAATATACTTTATTTGTTTTCTTATTATATCCTAAAACACTATCACTATTATAATCAATAATTTCTATGTTAGGATAGTTTTCTATTACTTCATTTAAAAATTCTGAATTTTTATGCGATTTTTTCATAAGATATATTGTTAGTTTAAAATTTTTATAATTGTCTTAATACTTTAAATCTTTTTCCTTCCTTATCTAAAAAATGATAAAATTCTGTGTTAGCATTCCACCATTTAATTAATTTTTTTGCATCAGATAAGGAAACATTATTTATTAAATCTTTCATAAAATATACTATTTATTGATTAATAACAATAATGTCCATTATTGAAGAAATAAAATTAATCTTACCCAAAAATTTAGAATCTTTTAAACTTTTAACAGGATAGCTATTTATGCATTTATATTCTCCAAACAATAAAGTTTTTTGATAATTTTTTTTAACCATAGTTTCCAGTTTATTGGAACATGGTTTATTAATATTTATAATATTTGTTGTTTCCATAATATTATTTGTTTTAAGTTAAAAAATTATAACTTTATAAAATATCTATTATAACCAAAATTTTCGCAGTTAATACCTGCCTTTACTATTTCATCTTTAAACGAAGTTTCATCATAACTTACAATATCCTTAACTAATGTATCTATTAAATTATTATTTTCCTTCTCTGTTAAAGGATATTGATTTATTATCATTCTGGCTATTTCTGATTTTGTGTAGAAATTTTCCATAATCATAATATTTGTTGTTTGTTATATTCGTATACGCAATAATAAATTTTTTGTTACAAATATATGATAAAAAAAATTAATACTATTATAAAATATTTTATAAAAATTTTTTGTTTTTTTGAAACCTTTATTCTATCTTTGCGTATTATATATTGTAAAAAGTTTTTAATCCTTAAAAAGGAGGTGCATTGTTTTATTAATATGAAACATAATAATAACATAAAATTTAAACACTTGTTTAATATTGAAGCTCTGTAAACCTTTGATATACAGAACACAGAGAACCGTATCCCTGAGTGGTAGGTACGGGGGGAGGGGTAGGCTATATAGGGGGCGGGACTACATAGAGAAAATATTTAGTAATTATTTTTTTTAGAAAATTTTAAATTTATAAATTTTAATTTTATAAATTTTTATAAAATATTATAAATAAATTACATAAAAAATATCAATTAAACAAAAACTTTAATATGCCAAAAATTTTTTTGGAAATTTTTTAGAATTTAAAAAACTTAAAATTATAAAAATTTATAAATATTATTATGACAGTAGAAACAATAGGGGATTTAATTGGAGTATTAAGGGATCAGATTAAAGAAGCTGAAACTATAGAAGAAGTGGATAAGATAGAGGAAGGCTATATAGATTTACATTCAAGATTTATAGCAGAGGTATATAAAATACAAAAAAATAAAGAATTAAGAGATTTAGCGTTTAAATTTATGGAATTTTCTGCTGAACAATGGCATATTATGTTAATAAATAAAAAAATTCAAATAAAGAAAAATATAAAATAATATAACAAATTTTATTATATTACGTATTATATAAAAAACAAATTTTAAAAATTATGAAAGCAAAAATATTAATAATAAATATTATTTTTATATTAATAGTATTATTTAATTCATGTATAAAATATTCACCTGATTATGTGTATAAGTGGAAACTTGCTATTGTATATAATAATGGTGATAAAGATACAGTAAATTGTGAAATAGAATCATATAAAGGAAATTTAGCATATATTGATTTATATATGAATAGAAAAGAAATTGGGAATATAAATGCAACATCTGTTCCTGCGTGTATTGTTATGGATTGTGGATGGAAATCAAAAATTGTTGCATGTAGTGTTAGGAAATTTACTGTATTAACATTTGAAAAATTAATAATAAATAAAAAAATTTAATTTAATAATAATAATAAGTATTATTGCATATATATTAAGTATATGGTTTATATATGATTTTATAAAAAAGATTTATTCTTCAATTGGAATATTTAGTAATAATAAACCAGTAATTTTAGATTTAATAATTAATTTTTGTCCAATAATAAACACTATAACAATGATTATACTTTTTTTATTTTTTTCACCATATAAAAATGAATTTAATAAAAGAAAAAAAATAATAAATTATATAAAATATTTTTTTGAATATTTAGCTTATAAATTATATAGATAAAATTAAAAAGATAATAAATAAAAATCATATATTATGAAAAAAATAGCAATAAAATGTCTTTCAAAAGAACATGGAAAAGAAATATTAAAATATTTTGAAAGTATTGGATATGTAAATGAAGATTTAATAGGAGATTGTGTTGGAGATTATTATTTTCCTAACATAATTTGTTCAAGTAATTTACCTGATAATTTTGAAGAAGTTAAACTTGATGATCTTCCTAAGCCATTACCAAGAAAGATGTTAGTTTGGGATGATGAAGAAGAAAATGCCAAAGAAAATTTAATATTAACTATTTTACCAGATAATACATATTATCCTTTTATTAGTTTAAATATTGATGATGGAAAAGAATTTAAAAAAGGAAATAAATATTCTTGGGAATGTTTTAAACATGCAAAAGAATTACCTTCAAAAGAATTTAATAAAGATGAATTATTAAAGATAGCACAGGAATTAAAAGATAGAGCAGATGAATTAATTAAATTAGCTAATAATATATAATATGAATAATATAACTGATGAAGAAGATATAATTAAAGGCAATAAATTAATAGCTGATTTTGTTGGTTTAAAAATTAATTGGGTACAATGTAATCATTATTTAGATCCAGTTGAATATGATATGGAAATAGAACGTTCTGATTATTTTTTTGATTATGATATAGATTTAATGTATCTTTATGATGAAGAAATACCTGAAGAATTTTTTAAATTTCATTTATCTTGGAATTGGTTAATGTTAGTTGTTGAAAAAATTGAAAATTTAAAACATCCTAGGTGGTTAAGTTATAATTTTTCAGTAGAGATTGTTAGAAATACTTGTACAATAAATATTGGAGAAAATACAAATGGATTAGATGGATATGTACATAAATCTTCTAATTCTAAGATTAATGCTGTTTGGTTAGCTGTTGTAAAATTTATTGAATGGTATAATAATTATGATATTAATAATTTAAAATAATAAATATAAAATTATGGAAAAAATTAGTATTAAAGTAAAAGTAAATCCTAAAAATATTTTAGAACATATTGATGATAGTGATATTATTTATTATTTAAAAAATAATGGTAATTGTTCATTAAAAGATATATTATGGTTTTATTTTGATGGAATAGATAATAAAAATAGTAATGAAGAATTATTAAATTTAGTTAAAAATGAATTAGAAAATAATGAAATATAATTTAAAATTAAATAATTATGAAAATAGAATCTGAAAAATTTTTAAAATTAATAAATAGTTATGATATTATTCTATATTTAAAAAATAATATATCATTATATAATATATTATCTGATTATTTTAATACTTATTCTTATACAAATGAAGAAATTATAGAATTAGTAAAAGAAGAATTAGAAAATAATATAATTTAATTTATAAAAAATAAAATAATTATGAAAATATTAATTATAGTAATAGCAATAATAATAATTTATTTAATAAGTTTTTATTTTGTATATTGGCATTTAAAAAAAACTTATTCTAAATATGGTATATTTGAAAATAGTAATGTGGATTTTTTAGATATATTTGTAAATATTTGTCCTGTTTTAAATACTTTAGCATTTTTAATTTTATTATTTGATAATCCTTATGATAATAAACATAGAGATATGTATTATTTTGAAAAAATAATTAAAAAGATAAATAATATTTATAAAAAATAATAAAAATTTATAAATTATAATAATATCGTGAAATAAAAGTCTTATTTATACTAATTCTAAAAATTTAAAAAATTATATATTATGACAACAGTAGAAAAAATTCACAATGAAATTGATACAGCACAAGAACGTTTATTATTTGAGGCCAGAGAACTTATTAATAATATATCATTAAATATTATTGACAAAGATAAATTAATTATTTCTAAAGCTGAGAGATTAGAAAAAATAGGATTTAAAGAATCTGAAGAAGTAAAAAAAGCTGAAACTATTAAAAAAGTTTTAGAAAATAATAAAAATATAATTATAAAAAGTGAGCAACAAGCAGAACTTTTAGAATATTATAGTAAAACATATCCTTTTCATAAATTTTTAACAATAGATGAATTAGACAGGATATGTAAGAAATATAAATTAGTTTATGCACCAGTTAATAAATATAAAAAATCTGTTCCTGAAAAAAATCTTCAGGATATTGAAAATGGAAAAAAATTATTAGATTGTGATAAACAAGATTTTATTACAAGAGTATATTATAAAGTATATAATTGGTATAATAAAAAATATAAAAATGAATATATTATTCCTAAAGAAACTAAAAATTGGGAAAATCCTATAATAACAAATAAAATTTTTGTAAATAAATTTGAGTTTGAAAGATATTTAGAAAATTTATATAATACGTCAAAAGAAGTATATATATCTGATGAAGATATAAAAATTGAAAAAATTAATAGAACGGGTTATTTTATTGCTGCACCTAAATCTCATTTTAATTTAAAAGATTTAAAAGAAAATGGCTTAGGATTTTTTAAAATAGAAATACCTAAAGATCCTATAGTTTTTCAATATTGCAGAGGAGATATAATAAGAATTGAAACTAAATGGGGATTAGAATCTGAAGATAACAATTTAGTTTTGCCTATTAATAATTAAATATTATAACATAATTTAAAATTTTTCGTAAAATAAGTAAAAATTAGCAATATGATACATAATAAATTTTTAGAAAGATTTGAACAAATGAATGGTGCATATATTGAAGAATTGTATTGGATAGCTGGTTCAATGGATAAAACTTCATTAAAAGAATTATTAGATAATTTTTCATATGATGATTTTAAAAAGATTTTTCCTGGTTTAACTTTAACAAAATCTGAATATAATGATTATTGGAGTAGTGATGAAATATTACGATTATTTATAGATTATGATAAATTAGGTTTATTAGCTAAAATACATATTCCTGTTTGTGATAAATTTAGATATGATAATAATAATCCTATTAGTTGGAGTGTTAATAACGGACATTGTAGAATTGAATATGTATATGCTGAGACTCTTGAAGAATTAATTAATAAAATTAAAAAAGTTTCTGAAAATTTATTTAAGGAATTTATTAAAAATGATTTAAATAATAAAAAATAAACAATATTATGAAAATATATTTTAAGAATTTTTTTATAAAAATAATATAAATCATTATATAACCTTTATTAATAATATTCGTATTATATATTAAAAATATTTAATAATCATTTATGATGAAAAATTTAAAAATTTTTGCTACTACTTCTACTCCTTTAATAGATTTTAAATATGATGAAGGAGAATTGAGATTTGAAGGAAGATGTTTTGTTGAACATCCTGGTGAATTTTTTAAAGATATTGAAGAATGGATATATGATTATTTAAAAAATCCTAAAGAAGAGACTGATGTTATATTTAAACTTGATTTTTTAAATACAAATTCTTCTAAAATAATTTATAAAATAATTAAAGCATTATCATCATTGGATAATATAACATTTACAGTATATTTTGAAGAAGATGATGAAGATATGATAAAATTATTTAAAAATTACGAAACAATACTAGGATTACATTTTAATAATGTATTAATAATGTATTAATAATAAAATAACTTAAAAATAAATAATTATGGAAATATTTATTAGAATAATTGGAATGTTTTTATTTTTAATTGGGGTACTTTTTATTTTTTTAAAAGAAAATAATGAAAAAACATTTTTTAAAATATTAGGATGTTTTTTTATTTATTTAGGAACATTAATATTTTTTGAAAAAATATTTATAAATATTGGGGCTGAAAATTTTTATAAACATCCTAAAAATTTTAAAATTGAAATAAAATATGAATTAAAAAATTCTGTTTTAACTCCTGTTGATACTATTGTAAAAGAAAATTTGGAATAATTATGGATTTAAAGAACCATTACCATTAAATATAGGAAGAAATATTTTATGTCCTTGTGGTTCTAATAAAAAATATAAAAATTGTTGTTTAATTTAAAAATATAAAATAATTATAATTATGGAATTAAAAACAGGTGATCCAATGGATTCTTTAATGGTTTATTATAGGCTATATAAATCAAGTAGAGATAATTTAATGCATATTATATGTATGCAGAATTTTGATGAATTTGATTATTTTCAAAATAATTTTGTTAGAAATGAAGAAGGAGAAAAATATTATTTTGAAAATGAAAATGATGCAATTGAACAATTAAATTTATGGTTTGACTCAATTTATATTGCATCTGAATTTAGATTAAATAAAAATATTAACGATATTGATAATTTAATTAGATAAATCTAATAATATATTATAACATTTAATTTTTTTTTACATATTATATTAAAATAAATATTTATATTTACAAAAAAATTAAAAATTGCAAAAATATATTAAAATGAAAGAAGAAATAGATTTTGAAAAAACATTAAATAATTATGTAAATTTTAAAAACTAAAAAACAAATAAAATATGAAAACATATATTAAAATTTTTATTTTTTTAACAATTTTAATTTATTTGATTTGTTCCATAAATAGTGGTTCTTGGGATCCTATTAATTGGGCTAATGAAATAAGAAAAAATATATTTATTATTATTTTTGTTGATTTTGTTGTTTCACTTTTTATCACAGCAGGTGTTAATGTAATTTTTGATTAATATGCAAACTTTTTTGCCTGATTCAGATTTTAAAACATCTGCTAAAATTTTAGATAAAAAAAGATGTTGGAAACAAGTTGTTGAAGCTAAACAACTTTTATGTAATTTACATGCAGAAAATTTACCAGAAAATTGGAAATTATCCAAAGATTATATTTTTAGAAAAAGATTAAATTATCCAATTACACAAATGTGGAAAGGATATGAAGAACTCTTAAAACATTATTACAATATATTTTTATTTCATTGTAAAAATGAACACGAAATAAATACTAAATTACCATTTTTTACTGATTGTAAATGGACAATTTTTATTGGCCCATATTCTAAACCATATGATATAGAAGATAATGTTTTTATTCGTATTTTATCAACTTCTAAATTTTTTTATAAAATGAATACAGGAAATATTTTACCGAAATGGTTAGGCAATGAAAATTTTCATGCTAGTCATAGATCTAATCTTTTAAGAAAAAAACCAGAATTTTATTCTAAATATAAATGGAAAGAAAACTCAAATAATCCTTATATCTGGATGAATAATAATGGAGAATTTTATACTAAAATAAAAAAACAAATAAATATAATTATATGAATAATTATGAATTAATATTATTACCATCAAATAAAAAGAATTAAAAAATAGATTAAATGAATTATTTTCTAATAAACAATTTTTATTTAATGTTTATTTAAGTTATAGACATAATTTTGGATTATTAGACAATAAAGAACAAAGTATGATAGAATTTGAATGTAAAGAAGTGATGAGAGCAATATTAAATAATATTTATTAAAATAAAAAATTATGAAATTTTTAAAATTTAATTGGAATAAAAATAATAAAATTAAATTATTACCATCAATAGAATACCCAATACATAAATATAAAATCATATATGAATATAAAACAAATAAATTTATAAACTGTAATAAAGATATTTGTTTAAAATTTTTATCTAAAAAACTTGAAAATTTAAATTAATAAAATAAAAAATTATGAAAGAAATTATATTTGATAATGTAAAATATTTCATGCTAACAGAAGATGAAATGAATAATTTTAAAAAGGATGATATTGATAAAGAAATTTTAAATCCGTATCCTAAAATTATATCATTTAGAGATAAACAGCTTAAAAATACATTGTTGTATACAATAAACGATAATAATTATTATTTAAATGATGATTGTTATCCCTATACTTTAAATGATATGCTTTATTCTAGAAATTGTGTAAATTCTGGTGGTATTGAAATTTATCAAGTTGCTAAAAATAAAAATGAAATTTTTACAATTGGAGATAAAGTAAAAAATGCTGATAATAAATCATTTATTATTAATGAATTTAGATTTTTTGAAAAATATGGTATTACAGTTGTAAATTTTGAAAATAATATTAATCAATATATTGAATATATAGAAAAATTTAAAGAACCATTATTAACAACTGAAGATGGCGTTGAAATATTTGATGAACAAGAATTATTATATGATACAACAGACAATAATCCTTGTTTTTTAATTGATAGTAAAACGCCTGCATATTGTTTTATATTATGGAAAAAAAATAATGATTGTTTAGATAGGAAATGTTGGTATCATAAAGAAAATGCAAAAAAATATGTTGAAGAAAATAAATTAAGATATTCTAATAAAGATATAGAAAAAATATTGGGTAAGAATTATTTAGAAACTCTTAAATTAAATATTAATAATAAATAAAATATATATTTTAAAATAGTATAATTATTTTTATAATTATGACTGAAAAACAAAAAATTTTAGATATATGTAATGATGTATATAAGCAAATAAAATTTATTATCAATAATAAATTAAATTCTGAAGAATTAAGATCTGAATATAATATTAAAGTTTTTACAAAAAAATGTCCTGTTTGTACTGTTTATTTAAAAAATAAAAATTGTAGTAAATATTGTATTTTTAATGATTACGATAATTATTCTTCTTTTAATTATAACTGCTCAAATTTAAAAACAAGGCCAAAAAATATATATAGTATTAAAGAATTAAAAATTAGATTGGAATTTTGGAAAAGAATTATAAGTTTTATGAAGAGACATGATGATAATGACACAATATTTTATTTAAGCAATAGAAGTTTATTACAAAAAAAATTTTATAGAATTGATAAAAAAGTATATTTAAAGTATCGTGATAATAAATAAAAAACTATTTATAAAAAATAATTTTAATATATAAATCATAATTATGAAATTTTTATTTAACAAACCAAAAGAAGCAGGACCAGGACAACCTGAGCCAACTCCAAGTCCCGCTCCAACAGATCCAACACCAGCACCAACACCAGCTGGTAGATTTTAAAAAATTTAAATCCTAATTATAAAAAATTAGGATTTTTTTATTTATAATAACTCAACTTCTTTTTCTAAATCTAATATTATTTTATCAATTATTTCAAATAACATTTTATTATGCTTTTTATCAATTTGAATTCTATCACTATTATTAGGATAATCTTTATAGTTTAATAAAATTTCAAAATGAACACATTCAGATTTATCTAAAAATTTTTTATAATTTTTTAAATTATTAATTTCATTTAAAAGATTATATCCTTTTATTAATTTTTCTTTTTCCATAATTATATTTTATAATTTAATAATTTCAAATATAGATCTATCATTATTTAAATTCGAATTACTACTAGATGTATCAGGAATTGTAATAGTATAAAAATTTCCTTCGCAATCAAAAACAGTATTTAATTTTACTTTACTAATTTTATAATTAATAAATAAATTTTTAATATAAGTAATAATTTTTATCATATTTAATTTTCATATTTAAAATCCGCATAAAATAATAATCCAGATGGTTTCCAAGGTCCTTCTTCATATTTCCATTTTACAAATTCATTATATGTATTAAAACCATGAACTTTTGCTTCAAAATCAAAATAATCACCTATTGTTCTTGCCATCGACAAATTCGGAAATTGCGGATGATTAGATGGAAATAATTTAAAATCTAAATCATATTTGACAAATATTTCTACATATTTTTTAAATTCTTCATCAGTTATAATAGATTTTCTTCCTGTATTACAATGTTGTATTCTTAAATTTTCATTATAATATTCTCTTAATAAAATATTTTTTTATTTAAAATTTTTATCCTAAATCACATTCTATAATAATATTATTTTTTACTTTAAAATTTAATCTATCTAAATGTAGATCACATGTTATAATATAATCAATATTATCTTTTTTTACTGTTCTAAATTCTAAATCATTTTTTTTAGCTAATTTAATAGCATCATCTAATGTTAATCCTACATAATCTTCACAATTGATATCAATATTTTCCATTTTATGTTTTTTTTATTTTACGTAAATTATATTTTTAATATTTCATTTATATTAGTTTAAGATTACAAGATCTCCAAATAACAATATCTATAACTGATTTTTTTTCACCTGTTTCTAAACTTATTTGTTCACATAATTCATCTGGTGTCATATTAAATTGATTACTTATACGTACTAAATGTCTATCTGGTTTAATACAATCATGTCCTAAATTTTTTGCTAAATGATAACAAGTTATTTTACCAATATATGGAATTGTTTGTAAAAATTTAATTTTATCATCTGAGATAATATAATCATCAAATAATTTATTATAATTTTCACGTACATAATTTAATGCTGAAACTTTTCCTTTATGATTAAAAACTTCAGATGTTTCTTTTCCATTATTCCATGCATCTATAATTTTAATCCAAATTTTTCTTGCTATTTGTTCTTTCATTCCACTATTTAATATTACCCAACATGTTTCTTTCATAAAATTAAAATCATTATCACAAGGCTTTAAATTACGTTGCCATTCAATTTCTTCAGAATAACCTAATTCAATAAATTTATCTAATAAATTATTATAATATATTTTAAAATTTATCATTGACAAAATATTGCAAGAGCTATAAATATTAATATTAAAGAAATAGCAATAATTAAAATTTTTCCTTCGGGATTTTTAACAATTCCAGTACCACAATTTTTACATATTGGTTCTCCATTTTCATTTTTATAATAAAAATTTTCTTTATAATTATCTTCATGGCTTGCTTCACCAATGACATTATCACAATTTGGACATCTTAAACTTACACTCATAATATTTATTTTTTAATTATTTAAAAATTTCTGTAATTTATCACTATATTTATAAATTATTTTATCATCAACATTTAAATCAATAATATTTAAATTATTATCATTACATATTTTAACAAAATCTTTAATTTCAATAGTATTATTATTTGATATTGCAAAATTTAATAATTTTTTAAATAATTTAATATTATTTTTAAATAATTCTTCAATTTTCTTTTTTTGTTCAACTAAAATATGTTCAATTTCATTATTACTTATAGATACATCATAATTTAAATCATATTCAAATTGTCCTCTTTCAACAGGAGAAATATATGATATTGTCCCATTCATTCCATAATTTCTAATATATTTACCAGCAACAGATGTAGCCATTTTTAAATCCATAGAACATCCATTTGATTTATAGTCATTGCCAAAAATAAATTCTTCAGCAACTAGACCAGCTAATGCTATCATTATTTTATTTAATAAAAATGTTCTATTATCTATTGTTGATTGATTAATAATAAAACCATTAGAAAATCCAACAGCATTAAGATTAATTTGTTTAGGTGGTATATTATATAATAATGCATGAGCTAATGCATGTCCTAATTCATGGACAAGAATTAATATTTTTTCATCTATTGATTTATTTTTTCTAATACTATCAATATCTAATGTTATTTTTTTTGCATATTTTTTTTCTTTTATTATTGCAAATAATTCATTAGTATTAATATCAAAATCAATAATAAAATTATTAACATTATTTTCAAAAGCTATAAATAAAAAATAAGGAATATTACATTCAATAATATTTGATATCGATGAAATAACTGGCCTTACTCCTTGTGTTGGAAATACACCGTTTCTATAAATTATATCATATATAATATCTGTAACACTTATATTTGTATTATTTTTTTTAGAAATATTATTTAATGTTTGATTTGTATATTTTTTTATTATATTATAATAATCATTTTTACTTAAACATGGATATATTATATGATTATTACCTAATCTTGCTATTTGTTCCGGTTTGAATTTTTTTAATAAAGCATTTTTTATATTAATTAATGTTATATTCTTAGATAAAGCATTGTATATATCTGCATCTTGTTCACATTCATCAACATTATCAGCCATATAATAAGCTTCATCTAAATTACCTGATACAAAAATAAGCATTTTAGAATATGTTTTTCCTTCATTAATATTATCATCAGATAAACTATTTTGAAGTAAAGTTATTTTTTCATTGACATTTAACTTCATTATATCTTCGATAGATAAATTATTTTTCAATAATTTTTTTAATTTATTGGCACTCCAATATGATGTATAATATTTTAATTTTGATGATTTTACTATTTTATCTTCATTTGCAGGTAGATCTTCTTCATTTTTAGATGTTTTTGTTTTATTATCATCTGAATAATATAATTCATCAAAAAACATTGATAAAATTTCATTTTTTCTTTTAAAATCATTTTGAAATTTACCATCTGATAATAACATCCAAATATCATTAAAATATTTTGTTTCAAGCATTTTACCATTTTCATCAACACTTCTAAAACGTTGCATTTCATCTAATAACAATATTGATGGTTCATCTGTTTCAAGATTCATAGTTTCTAAATAATCTTGTATGTTTCTATTATAATCATCTTTAATATCTAATTGAATTTCAATAAATTTATTATTAAAATTTAATAATTTAACAAGAGTTCTTACAAGATCTGTTTTTCCAACACCAGTAATACCCCATAAATTTACAATTAATGGTCTTAATTGAAATTCGGGAATTAAATACCATAAACTTATTGAATTAATTATTTTATCAATAATATCATCAATCCCAATAAATTTTTCTTTAAGTACTATTTTTATTTCTTCTAACTTATTCTTTTTTTCATTAATAACATTAATATCTATCATAATTTATAAGTTTTATTTAATTTAAATATTTAATTTTAAAATAAATTTTTATTTATATCACTTGTTTTAATATCATTAATTCTGGTATAATTACCTTCAATTTGAAATGGTTTTCTACCTAGGCCATTCTCATCAAATTGCTGATACAGGGGTGTAATTCTCTTCAATTTGAAATGGTTTTCTACCATATCTTTTGTTAAATATTTGATTTGATTATAATTAAAACCAAATTTTTCATAAAAAATTGTCCAATATTTTTTATAATTACACCAAAAATCTCCATTTTTTGTATTGTATTCAAAAATACAATTATTATCATTATTAAAATAATATACCCAATTAGGATATTTATCTTTATCAATTTTAACAACAAGATCTCTTGTTAGTTGATGAAATAAATTCTCAACAGGATATATTAAATATAATTCTTTTAATAATATTTTATTCATTTAATATTTTTTATAATATTTAAATTTTTCATTATATAAAACCATTAAATCTTCAAAATATATTTGCGGTGCTTTTTTTGAGTAATGTTTTTCCCATTTATTTTTAAAATTAAAAATATAATTTAATAGAGTTTCTTCATGCTTACCATTAATTCTATAATCATTAATAACCTTTTTTACTTCTTCATATTCTTTAATCATTTTTTCATAATTATATAAAAGAGTTTTTGTTATTATATCATAAAAATTATATAAATATCTATCCCTATCACCATTTTTTTCAATCCATTCTTTTACTCCAAAATATGTATATTTCTGACTATTTATAAATCTATAGTCTTTATACATTCTATTATTATATGCAACAATACGATAACGTCTTTGAAAAATTTTATTTATTAAATTCATTGTTTTATTATATTAAAATTTAAGTTACAAAGTTAATTAAAATTTTTTAATTATTAAAATAAATTAAAATTTATTTTATATATTTTTATATCGTCCATTAATTCTTCAATTTGAAATGGTTTTCTACCCAAAAGTATCGATTAGATTTTAGCCATAAAGGTGTAATTCCCTTCAATTTGAAATGGTTTTCTACCATGTTGCTCCATAGACAATACCATTGTTGCGGTGTAATTCCCTTCAATTTGAAATGGTTTTCTACCATATCCTTTGTTATATCTCTAACCTGTTGCCAATTAAAATCAAATTTTTCATAAAAATTTGTCCAATATAATTTATAATTACAATAAAAATTTCCACTTTCTTTATTGTATTCAAAAATGCAATTATTATCATTAAAATAAAATATATAATTTGGAAATTTATCATTATCAACTTTAATAACAAGATCTCTTGTTAGTTGATGAAATAAATCCTTAATAGGATATGTTAAATATAATTCTTTTAAATATATTTTATTCATTTATTAAATAAATTATCTTTTATTTTTTCTTTAGCTTTTAATTTAATATTTTTTATTAGTTCATTTTTAGGATTAAATGCAAATATATAACTATCATTAATTCTGTTTAATCCGCATTTAACAGCTAATGCAAATAATTTATATTTATTTAATTCAATATCTTTAACATTTTTTAAATCATCTAATGAATAATATTCTTTAGCTGATACTATTTTATATGATTTTTCTCCAATAAATGATTTTACTTCTATTTTTTTTGTTTTTAAAAAATAATCATAATCATCATTTATTAATTGAAATGGTTTAACTAAACAAATTATTAATGATTTTTTATCATAAAAATTTCTAAATAAATATTCAATAAATTCTTCTGTAATACCCTTTTTTCTATATTCTGGTTTTATAATAAAATTATTGATATATATAATTTTATTATAATTTTCTAAATTAAGTTCATTATTTTTTATTAAATTTATTAAATCATTATAAGAATCTTCATTTTTATGCTTTAATATTGATTTGGTTAAATCAATATCACATTTTTTAGCTAATTCAAAATTAAATGAACTAATATAATATTCTCCAATTTGAGTAGCTGGTTTTTCTTCACCGATTCTAACCAATGATATAACACCAGTATGTTCTGTTATAAAAGATTCATATTTTCCAATAATATCAAAATTTTTATTATATGTTGTTGTTCTAAATGTAATCTTTTTTAATAAGTCAGGAAAATTATATTTATTATTCATAATATTATTTAAATCATAATTTAATTATTTTTTTTATTTATTTTCTTTTTAAATATTAGGTTAATTCAAAATAAAATTCCCTTCAAATTGAAATAGTTTTCCACCATTAATATGTAATAAACGTAAACACTCATGGGGTATAATTCCCTTCAATTTGAAATGGTTTTCTACCATATCCTTTGTTATATCTCTAACCTGTTGCCAATTAAAATCAAATTTTTCATAAAAATTTGTCCAATATAATTTATAATTGCACCAAAAATATCCATTATTTTCATTGTATAATAAGCTTCTCCTCCGCCATTACACCATTGTATATAATGAGGAATTGTTTTACAATGTTTACAAGGTATTCCTTGTTCTATTTTTTCATTCATATTTATCAAATTTTAATATATTTGCTAGGTAAATAGATAATCCAATACCAAAAAAGCAAAGAAATATTATAAAATATACTTTATATGTAATAGAAATTAATGCAATGCCTAAAAATAATAATGCTATAATTTCTAATAACATTAAAATTTTATCTTTATATTTCATATATTTTAAATTATTTATAATGTATATAATCCTATTATTTTTATAATTTCTTCATTTAATTTAGATATTATTTCTTCTACATATTTTTTATTTTCATCATCTAAATTAGAATTAATATATGTCATTGCATATATTCTACGCTGATTTAAAATTCTATTTAATGAAATATTAATCGGATTTATATATCCATTTTCATTATTTAATGTTATATTAATTTCAATATTTTGATTTAAAATATTATATATTGAGTTTTTAAAATCAATATATTTTTTCATATCTTCTGTTTTTAATGTTTCCATAATTTAATTATTTATATTCATAATATTTCCTAATTGATCAATAAAATCAATATTATATTTTAAATTATTTAAATTTAATAAATTAAATTTAATATTAATATTAGTTTTATCATTCATTAATATAGAATATTCATTATTGTTAATAACATTTAAATCAATAGCATATCTATTATTATTTCTATTAGGTATAAAAATAATATGTTTAAATGTATTATTTTTAAAATTTGGAATTAATAATACAATAATGGGGTATATATAATTTTTTCCCATAATATTTTCTCTATATGACATTGATAATAGCACGCAATCATTATCTAAAATATTAACAATGGTATTTCCTGCTTTAGGATATGGATAATCCATAAATTCAATACTATTATTATAATTAATATTTGAAACAAACATTAATTCTGAAGCATATTTCCAATTATTACTATCTTTTTTAAATAAAAAAATAGGTCTTTGAGATAAATTATTATAGTCTTTATCAGAATCATAAGATAAAACATATAATTCATTATTATAATAAAAATGAATACAATATGTATTTAAGTAATTTTCATTAAATTTATTTTTTAATAACTTATCAATAACTGCTTCATTTCTTATTTGAGAATAAGATAAATAAATATTAAAACAAAGGAAAATAAAAAACAATTTTATTAAAATTTTCATAATATTAAATTTAAATATTTCATTATATAATACGAAAAAAAATTAAAATTGTTATATTAATGTTTAATTATTTTATCTTGGACCAGTATTACCACTTGAATATTTTCTTTTTTTAATTCCTAAAATAATTTCTTCATATAATTCTATAGTATCATTAATTGCATTATTATAACATTTTTTTTCATTTGTATATGAAAAACATCCTTGATCCTTTTTTAATAATTTTAATCTTTCTAAAAAAATTTCTTCTTTTGATTTTTCCATAATATTAAATTATTTATTTAATTTACTTTTTTTACTTATTAATAATATTTCTTTTGAGTTTTTTATAATTGCTCCATTATTGATAGCTTTATTTAAAATTTCATTATTTGTTAAATCATAATGTGGATGTTCCTTTTTAAAACCATGATAGTAATACTTTTTTAATTCAATTAAATTAGCAAATTCATGTAGTTCATTAATTGAATCAGATACCAAATGTATTTTATCTGTGTATACCATTTTTATTATTTATTTCTTTTTCATGTTCATGTTCTTTTACTTTTTTCATGAAATTAGAATTTTTATCTGGTAATTTCATTCCTATTTCATAATATTGATCAAGAATGAATAATTCTTCATGACAATTAACACATTTTCCATTAAAAATTTTACAGCCACAATTTTCACAATATTTCATAAATTTATTATTAAAATAAATCAATATAATCATCTATCCATGCACGTAAACCGCATTCTTTACATTCAATAACTCTTATTTGTTTATCACAATTCCAATTTTTATGTTTACATTTAGATATTTTAATTTGTTTTTTTTGATATTCTATTCCATCTTTTGTAAGTGGTCAAATAAAATTTTTATATATATAATTCATATTTTTAATTTTTTTATTTTATTAAAATATTCTTCATTTAATCTTATATGATTAACATTTTCTTTTTTAAATGCAAAAATAGAATGACTAATAACAATTACTTGCCATTTTTTAGTTAAATATTGAATATAATCCCAATAATATTTTTGATTATCTAAATCAAGATTTGTATCTAATTCATCTATAAGTAATGTTGGTTTTCCTTCTTTAGAAAAAGAATTTAACCAATTTTGAAAAATATTATCAGCTTTTTGCCAAACATCATTAACATCTTTTAATGGTTCATTATATTGAATATTTAAATTATTAATTTTATTTAATAATTGAATAACATTTTCACCTTTTGATTTATTATCAATAAAATTTAAAATAACATCTCCAATACCATATAATTCTTTATTATCAAATTTATATGGTGAATCTAATTTATCCCACATATTACTAGGACTAAAATATTCTGGTGTTAAATAATGAATAATATTACCATCCCATTCTAATTTAGATTTTGGAAATTTATAATTTTTTAATTTCTTATTAATATATTCAAGAATGGTATAATAATCATTTTCAAAAAATCCTTTTCTAATATTTACTGGATGAACCATTGTTGGGTATGTAGAATCATCAATACAACAATGAGTTTTAATTATTTTTAATAAAATACTTTTTCCACTTCCATTTCTTCCTGTAATAATATTTATATCGGGTGAAAATTCAAAAGTAACATCTTTATTATTATGATGATAAAGTTTTCTGGTAAAACCTTTTGTTGATTTAAATATGGTTAAAGATTTAATCATAATAAAATATAATTTAAATTATTTTTTATTTCTTAAAAGTGCTTTGTTTTTACTCCAATCCTCAATTATATCAAGTAAATGATTTAATTGTTCAGAAATATCACCATTATATTTACCATTATCCCAATATTTAATATCAGCCATTTCAAGATGAATTTTTAATCTTCTTTCTAATGGCATTTTAGATACTTCTTTTAATATTCTTTCAATTACTTTACTTTTATATTCTTTAGTTTTTATCATATTATAATTTTTTTTATAATACGGAAAAATAAAAAATTTGTTATAAGAAAATAAAAATTTATAACATATTATATAAAATAAAACATAAATATAATATGTTATAAAATTTAAATTAATGTATAAATTATAATTTTGTTGAGTTATCTTTTGGCTGAAAATATCTATAATCTAAATTTTTCTTATTTGTTGAAACATAAATTAAATAAGTATTTTCATCATAATTTATAATAATTGATTTTGCTTTATCATTAGAATAAATTTTTTCTTTAGTAACATTTATTTTATTTAAATCATAAAATACATAAGCATCAATAACACTATCTTTATCAAAATCATATCCAACTCCAAATAGTTTTTCTTGTAATAATATCTTATAAGCAATTTCATATTTCTTATGATCTTTTCTATAAAAATTCTTTTTTAAATATAATTCATATGTTATTTTATCTCTCCATGATAAATTGCTGTTTAATAATTTATTATCATGTTTAATTACAGAACAAGATAATATTATGCTTAAAGAAATAATTGAAACTAATACTGTAAACAATTTTGTTTTCATAATTTTAATTTTTAAATAATTTTTATTTTTTATATTATTTAATATTCAACATTATATATACAATTATTTGATGAATTATTTGATAATAAATAATCATAAGAAATAGTTGTAGGTTGCCACCAATGCCAAGGTAATGGCTGTGGTATTGGATATATTGGGTAAGGTTCTGTTATTATTATAGGATCTTTCCATCCTACAATAACACTATTTGTTTCAAGCTCATATTCTTTCCATGTTTCATTTGGAAATAAAATATTTAATTTTTTAAATAATTCATCAAGCTTTACTTTTTCTTCAATCTTAATTGTTTTTTGTAAATCATCAATTTGTATTTTCATGTTATAGTATATTAAATTTAATTTATTATTTTCTTTTCAATATTTAATAATAATTCAAACATTTTTTGTTTATTTGATATTCTTGTTTCCATTAAATCTTCATCTTCTAAATATTCAATCATTATTTTTCTCATTTTTTTTAATATTTCTTCAGAATTATTTTTTAAATAATTAATAATTCTTTTTTTAAAAATATTATCATCATTTGAGTATAAATTATTTATAGATGTGTGTTTAATATATTCTTTAAATAAATTTAATTCTTCTTTATTTAATGAATTTATTAATGATTCTGTGCTATTATTTATTTCTTTATAAATTTTATAAAAAAATAATTTTTGATATTCATTATTATTTATATCTTTTTTTGTTAAATTATATTTTTTTAATTCATAATATAATCTACTTATATTTGCTTTTTTTTCAATATTTAATAAATAATAAATAAATGCAGATAATTTATTTAATTTATAATTATTTTTAAATTTATTACTTATTGTAATTAATTCATCTGTTTCTGTTGAAATTAAATTAGAATCAACATCTTTAAAATTTTTATTTGTATTTAATTTTCTTTTATAATCTTCAAATGCATGATGCAATTCATGTGAAATAATTTCCTTTAAATCATCTAAATTTTCTTTTACTAAAAATATTTGAATAATAATTTTATCAAATATTTTATATTTATCATTCCAATTTGATAAATTATGTTTGTAATATGATGATTTAGATTTATTATTTGTTAATATAATATATAAAAATAAATTTTCAAAAAAACTATTTTCTATTTCATTTTTATCTATTTTAATAGAATATCTATATTCGTCATTATCATATATTATTTCATTTTTAGGATAATTAATATATTTTTCATATATTTTATCTGTTAATAATTTTATAATATTTGGAATTCCTTTTGCTTCAGTTAAATAAATAAATCTATCTGCATTCATTATTAAAATTCTATATTAAATTTATTTTTTAATTTTATTAATTCAGCACATTTTTTATATTCTTCTTTATTTGAATAATATTCTAAAGTTTCTTTTAATAATAAAATATTATAATATCCTTCAGTTTTATTTTCAAAACTTAATTCATTATTATAAAAATCTTCATATTTCATATTCATTAAATCATTAAAATATAAATTATATAATGAATCATTAATTTCTACCTTAATTTGTTCAAAAAATACATTATAACCCATATAAAAAATTATTTTATTTATTATACTTATTGAAACTTTCAATTTCAAATTTAATAACATCAAGATTATCTTCAATATAATCTTTTAATTCACCATAGCATTTATTATTCATATATAACCAGAATAAATAATTAGCAGGAACATTTGCTAATTTAGTACCTTTATATTCACCAAAGGGTATTATTGATTCATCTGTCATCATGACTTATATTATTTTAAATTTTTATAAATTTTAATTTTATCTAAAAAATTATTTAAATTTAATTTATTTTCTCCATATATATCAATAGCTGCTTGTTTTATGTTATTTAAAGAATAGTTTGGCCTATTTTCTTCAATATATTTATTTCTATTTTCTTCTTTTGCAAAAAATAACCATGTATCTTTTTTATATGATGAACAATTATATTTTAATGAATTGAGTAAATTTTTTAATTTAATTGTTTTTGTTTCCCATTGAGATTTAATACAAACACCATATAGTTCAGTTTCTGGATCATAAATTTCAATATTATCAAATGTTTTATAAATATAATCATTTATATTTATTTTTTCAATATATGAAAAATGTAATAAATATATATTATCCAGTTCTATTGTATTATCAAAAAATATTTTTGTTATTTTATATGTTTTACCTGTTAATACATTTTTCACAATATCACCAATGCAATAAATAATATCTTTATATTTTATTTTATATATTGAATATACATTATTTATATCAGTAGAAAAAACAATCCAATTTTTTAAATCAAAATAATCAGCATTAAAGTTATTATCTTTATATTTATTATATATAATATTTTTTTTATCATTTTTTATTGCTAATATTTCAAAATTATCATAATCAATATTTTTATATTTTTCATTATTTAATTCATTATATTCATTAACTGTAAGAATATAATATTTTTCGTTATCTATAATTATTTCTTTCATAATATATTATTAAGTATGTAATTTTTCATTTGTTAATTCACAAATAAATTTTAAAACCATTTCTAATTCAGGATTTCTAAAAGCATGAGATAAATAATCCACTGGTTCATTATAATGATAATGGTTTAATCTAATATGTTCTTTACATGCTTTTTCTGTAAAAAATGCATTTTGATATCTATGTTCATAATCATAATAAACTTTATACCATCCAGCATTTTCTAAAATTTCTTCTTTTTCCCAATCTTCTTTATAAATAATTTCTTCTATTGGTTTATCTTGATATTCAGCTATATAATCATTTATTTCATCTTCTCCTTCTAATTTAATTCCATCATTATACCATGCTTCATTTCCATTTCCTTCTGGAACTGCTATTTCCTCATTTGTTTGTATTTGAAAAAAATAAGGCATTGCAGTACATCTATGATCTTGGTTATTTAATTCTTTTGATAAATTAATTAAAAAATCATACATTTCATCAGTTACTTCAATAGTTTTCATTTAATATTTATTTTTTAAAATTTTATAATAAAATAAATTTCCTAAATATGCTCCAAATGATACATATCCAAAAATTAAACATAATATTAATAAAAAATAATCTTTTTTAGTATCAAATAATTTATTTAATAAAAAATAAGATATTAAGCCAAAAATTAGCCAAGCACTAATATTTAATAAATTATACATAATTATGTTTTAATTCATGTATGTTCCAATTTTAGCATAATCGGTATAAAAATCTTCAAAATTAAAAATAATATCTGCTTCTTCTTTTGAAAAAACTAAATAGCCTCTTGCTTCAGCATGAAGTTTTAATAGATCATACACAGAAAAACTAATGTCTTGAGTTAATGATTTTAAAACATCTAAAGTTTTATCTTTAGTACTTTCAAAATTTGATAATCCACTATTTTGACATTCTATATCAGCCCAAATATAACAATTATTTTCTAAATCAATAATACAAATATTAACAGTTGATGATTCATTACTTATAGTCATACAATTTGTTATTGTTTTAGGAACAAATATTTTATTGCTTTCTGGAAATTCTCTTTCCATTAATCCAAAAACACAATCTTTCATTGTATGCATTGGTCTATCTTGAAAATTATGAACTTGAACAATAGCATAACGAACATTATTTTCTTTACATTTATTAATATCAATATCAACATATTCAGCACATGCTCCTTGTCTCATTCTAACATCACCACTATGACAAGAATTAAGATTATTATCTTTTAAATTAGTATATGAGATATGTGTTATTCCATTTAAATTTTTATCATAAAATCCAACACTTAAATCTAAATCTTCATTTCCTTTTTCATCAAACCAATGAATAAATGGACGTATTACTTTAGCATCCTTATTATAAGGAATTCTTGTTCCTCTAATATATGTTTTAATTGACGTATTAATACTTCTCATTGAAAATGGTAAAGGAATATTTTTTAAATTTTCATCAATATAAACATTTCCTAATAATTCATATTTTTTAAATTTATTTATTAAACATTCTTTAATAATATTTTTTATATTATCAACAATTTTAATATTTAATGGAGGTAAAGGATCTAATATTTTCATTTTAGATTTTTTACCTTTTATCATTATTGAACGAACATAATTTTCTTTTGTTCTATTTTCAAAATGTTTATATAATTCAAATAAAACTTTATTACTAATTTTATTAGATATTTTTAAAAATTTATTTAAAACAAAATTAACATCATTAATATTAATTTCTATTTTAGAACGACAATTTCTTATTATCCAATCAAGTTTTCTTGCAAATTCTCCTGGTCTTGTTGCTAATAAATTAACACCATTATAAAAATTTTTATTAAAAGCTTGATTAACTTGACTATTAAAAGTTCTTATTTTTTCATATTTATAAGATTCTATTTGTCCTTTTACATCAATTACTTTTCCTTGATTTCTTAATTTATCAAAAGTAATATATGTTATAAAAAATTTATTTTTATATTCTCCAGGATGTAATATTTCTCCAAGACGTAACCAACGTCCTAAATAAATTTGCATTTCAGAAGTATCAAGATTACTTTTTTCTAATAATCCTAATAAATATTTACGTTCTTTACGATTAAATTTTTTAAATTTAAAAGATTCTCTTTCTTTAATTTGAGATTCTTTAAGATTATTAAAGAAATATTCTTTTCTATTATTTCTAACTTCATTTATTGTGACTTTTGGAATATGTGGTAATGAAATATCTCCACCAGACATATATGTAGCAATTCTTAAAACATCTGTTGTTGTTTTAATAGGTACATCAACATTATTAGATGCCAATAAACAAAGTGTTTCCTTAAAATTTATTACTTCAGGTAATATTTTATTTACATTATAATTTTTAATAAACCATTCAACAATTTCTTTATCATCTTCTGTTAATGATTGATTTATTGAAACTAATTTTGTAAAAATATTTGTAAAATCTTTTTCTGTTCCTAATTTTATTTCTTTAAATTCAACATTTTCAAAAGCATAACCTCTTTCTTTTAATTCATAAGTTGGTTTCCATGTACCACAGCTCCAATAATGAATTATAGCATTTAAATATAATTCAATATCTGACATTTCCATTACTTGTGTTGGAAAATTTTTATAGAATGGTTGATAATTTTTAGAATTACCTAAAGTTTTATTTAAAAAGGGAATAATTTCATTATAATATGAAATACAAAATTTATTTGAGGAATCTTTTAATATATTAAAAGCATCTTTAGATAAAATATATCCAAGATTCATTAATTCTGCCTGTATTGAAGCAACAATTTGTAAACTATCTAATATACCTTTATCATTTAAATCTGGTATAAATAATCCTTTTTTAAAAGCAATAATGTTTTTCATAATATAATTAATTTTAAAATTATTAACAAAATAAAAGCTGGAAATTTAATAAAGTAATTGTCAATTCGAAAGATTGTAGTAGAAGTAACCTTATTAATAGCCAGCTTTATTAAAAATAGGAAATCTGTAAAAATATTTTTAGCATACCAAGCGTATAGAAGTAATCTTTACAATAGCCTATTAAAGAACTTATAAAAAATGGAAATTATAAAAAGTAATTAAACGCCAAAGTTTTTAGAAGTAACTTTTTATATAGCCATTTAAAAAACAAAGATAAATATAATATTTTAAAAATACAAATTATTTTTTATATATTTTTCATTAAAAAATAATCTTTTATACCAAGGTAATTTTTCAAATAAAGAAATAAAATAATTTTCTTCTTTTAATATTTTATTATTATTATCATTAATAATTTTAATTAAATTATTTTTATGTAATTTAAGTATATTTAATATTTGATTACGTAATTTAGTTGATAATTCTAAATTTTCTGAAATATTTAAATTAATGCTATTATAAAAATATCCACTACCTAAATTTATTTCTATATAATCAGGTTTTTTGCTATTAGCTTTTTCTAATAATTCATCATATTCTTTTCTTTTAAGAATGATACATTTGTCATTATTTAAATTTTCCATATATTTAAAATTTTAAATTAATTACAAAATTAAATAAATTATTTAATTATCCAAATTATTTTATAAAATTTTTTAATTTGTTTCGTTATTATGATGATCAATAATTTTAATTTCAATAGTATCCATAATATTTTTTATTTCTTGAAATGAAAATGGACGATATTCTCCAAATATTCTAAATGCTGTATCGATGCCAACATCCATTTGTTTTCCTATTGGAGGTAATGAATCATGACTATGACCATAAAGATTCCAAGAACCATGATGAGAATTATCCCAAACTCTAAATGCATAATGATTCATAACTATTGCTTGTTTATCAACATATATTTTTTTAAATTGAGTAACTTCTTTAAATAAAGTTTGTGGATAAACTAAACCATTTTCTGTTTTAATAGGTTTATTATCTCTTAGTCCTTTATCATGATTTCCAAGAATAACATAAATATTTTCACAATTAATATTTTTTCTTAATAATATTAAATTATAAGGATTTCCAAAAGTTAAATCTCCTAATATAAAAAATATATCATCTTTTAATACATATTTATTAATATTATTAATAATTGTATTATTCATATCTTCAATAGTATTAAAATCACGAAATCCACTTTTCCATGTAGATGTGCCTTTGCACATATTACGATGTGAAAAATGTAAATCTGAACTAATCCAAATGTTTGATTTTTCTGTTATTGTAAATTTATTCATTTTTAATAAATATAAATTTTGGTATAAAAATATTTAATTCCATAATTTTAACATATCTTACATCACATACTTTTGTTGTAATAAATCTATTTTCTTCTTTTATTTCATATCCTTTTCCAGTTTGATATATTTCAATTGTCATTTTTTCATTAGTATCTAAATTTGTAACATATTCAAAACAGCCATATTCATCATATGTTATTTCAATATTAGTATTTTTATAATTTAAATTTAATTTCATAATATTATTTTTTAAATTTATTTATCATTTCTACCATATCTTTCAATATCCAATATTTTAAAAAATTCTTTACGAGTTTGTTCACCAGATACTTGTCCATCCCATAAAAAGCAATCACACCATCCTTCACGATATAAAAATTCCATACATTTTTTAAACATATCAATTGATATTGGATTACCATTATTAATAGATGCAATTGTTTCTTGTAAAATATTTAAATTAGCTTTATATTCTATTTGTATTTGTTGGCATCTTGGAATTTCTTTTGTTTTCATAATATTATTATTTTTTAAAATTATTAAATATATTATTAAAAATTATTTGATGAAAATATATCATTAAAATTTGAAAATATATTATCTTCTTTACATGAAAGAATAATTAATTTATAAAAATTATTATATTTCTTTTTTAAAAATGTTTCTAAACTTATTTTAGCATCTAACTCAGTAAATTTATTTTTACATTTCATATTTCCATTTTTGATAATATTATTTTTATTATCATAAACTTCATATGCAATAATAAATGTTTTTTTCATAAATTTATTTTTTTAAATAATTTTTTTTGTGTATCATGTAAAAATTTAATATATTCTGAATCTATATTAATCCATTTAAAATTATCAACTTCAGGAACTTGTTTTTTATATAATTCACAAAATGAATTACATTTTAATAATTCATTTGTTATATCATCAAATGAAATATATAAATATCCATGTAAACTTTTATTTCTTTTTTCATATTTTTCAATTCCTAAATCTTTAATTTTACCTTTTAATATATCAATTTTAAGATTTGTTTCTTCAAATGTTTCTCTTATTGCAGCATCAAAATGATTTTTATCAATAGTTTCATCAAATATTCCTTTAGGAATTGACCATGAATTATTTTTATGTCCTGTTGGGTGGACAATTAAAAGTTTATTATTCGAAATAATAAATAAGCCACAAGTAATTTTCATTATTATATATTATTTTTATTTTTTAAATTTCATGAAATTCAAAATAAAATAAATAAAAACCATTTCTTGATGGCGTATCTGTTGCTGGTGTTACTGAAATAGCTTCAATTTTATAATTTTTGTTAACAAAATCAATTACTTCTTCGGAATATAAAAAATATTTCTTTTTAAATTTTTTCATTATTTTTAAATTTTAAAGTTAATATTCTATATTACGAATAAAAAATTTTAATGTTACAAAAACTTAATTATATTTTGCACAAACAACAATTATTTCATATTGAAGTTGAAAATCAATTACATCTGTATTTATTTTTTCAATATACTTAATTATAATAAGACCTTTTTCAATAATTTCATCTAAAAAAATTTGAATTTCAGATTCATTTTTTAATAATTTTTTAAATCTAATATATTTTATTGGCTTTTCCATTAATTTTTATTTAAATATTTTTTTATAAAAAGCATATTTATATCGTGTTTATCAATATTATTATCAAATTCATTTATAAAATTATTATAATTTTCATTATAAAATTTCATAAAATCATTAATTATGATTTCACAATCATTATCTGATGAAATAAATCCCTTTAGATATAATTCTTTAATAACATAAACAGCAGATATTTTAATATTAATATTAACATTGTTAAAATTATTTTTTATATAATTAATAGATATTTCGAATAAAAGAGCTAAATTATTATGTTGCTTATGATTTGGAATTAATTCTAATACATTAGAATATTTATTAACTAATTCATTTATATTATAATTATTATTCATTATTTTGTTATTATATAATCAACATTATAAAGATCATTTAATTTATTTCCACCACCATAACTAATAGAACTTTGTAAACATTCTTTTAAGTAATCCATATAATCTAATAATTCAATGTTTTTCATTTTATTTAATTTTAATGTTCCCTCAATTCTATTTTTTTTATTTGATTGATGTTCAGAAGCAGAACCATGAAATGATTTATAAATAATTCCATCTTTTTCAACTTCTTTTCCGGGAGAATCCATAAAACAAGATAACATACCACCAACCATAACCATTGAAGCACCCATAACAATTGATTTGTTTATATCCGAAGGATTTTGTATTCCGCCATCAGCAATAATTGGTTTATTTGTATGTTTGGAACATTCTTGTATTATAAATGGTTGAATGTTTCTACTACCAAAGCCAGTAATATTCCATGTCGTGCACGAGCTGCCAGGGGCAATCCCAACCTTTATAGCGTCAGCACCCCATTTCTCTAAATCTTGTGTACCTTCAATAGTTGATACATTTCCAGCAATTATAAATGTTTCTTTAAAATTTTCTTTTAAATATTTTAACATTTTTTCCATTTTAATACAATGGCCATGTGCTATATCAATTGTAATATAAACGGGTATTAAATTTTGTTTTAATAATTTGTCTAATAATTGATATGAATCTTCATTAACGCCAATTGATATAGAAGTATATAAATTTAAATTTTTCATTTTTTGTATAAATTTTAATATATCCATATTAAATCTATGCATAATATAAAAATAATTATTCATTGCTAATTTAATAGCTAATTCTTCATTTATAACAGATTCCATATTAGCTGGAATAACAGGAATTCTAAATACAAAATCTCCGAATTTAATACTGGTATCACATTCAGATCTACTGTTAACAATACACAATTTAGGTATTAAATTAATATCATTATAATCAAAAGGTTTATAATTCATAATAAATTTTCTTTAATTAAAATTTTTTTTACATCATCAACTAATTTTTCAAAATTATTTGTTTCATTATTTATAATATAATCAAATTGATAATTATCAAGTTCTGTTTCAGAAATATGTCTGTCTTTTAAAATTTGATCATTTCTATTTATTCTAATAATAATTCCACCATTATTTTTAATAGCTTTAGCTTCATTTAAAAATCTGCAATCTGATATTATCCATTTTTTATCAACAGTATAATTACAAAATAATGAATTAACCCAACAATTCAGATGAAGTTTAGTTCTTGCTGCATCTGTTCCTAATTTTTGTAAAAATTCACGAACAGTCATTTGTTTTTTTTCTATTTTATGATCATCATTATTTAAATATTTTGATATTGTATTTTCATCACAAATAATTGTTTGATGATCTGCATAATCTTTAGGTGAATTTTCATATAATTTAACAATATAATAATCCCATTCATATCCTAAAAAAGATTCTTTAATAGATTGTTTTTCTAAATCTTTTCTTGAAATTCCAGTTAATAAAGAAGTTATTTCTTTTAATTTATCAGCAAATTTTACATTTTTCCATTTACTATATTGATCAAATGAATCAAATTCTCCATCATTTAATTGTTTTAACATATTTTCAAATGAAATTGTTGGAGTTGGTTTTTGATTATTAACCCAATCTAAATATTGAATAATTCTAGTTACAGTATCTTTACCACTATATGCATATCCAGAAATTCCTATTAATGACATAATTATAATTTTTAATATTAATATTTTATTTTTTTAAATCATTTTCAAACATTATTTTTAATCCTAATTCTTTAGCAATGGTATATTCTAATCTTGCACCTTTAGATAAACCCCAATCATTTTGAAGATATATTATATCACATTCAAATAATAATTTAATATCATCAATTAAATATTCTTCCCATTTTTTACCTTCAATATATGGATGTAATTTATGAGGATTAATAATATTTTTATATCCTAAAGATTTTAAAAAATCTTCACTTTCTTGAAATTTCTTTTCAACATTATTCAGATCTAATCCAGTAATTTTACCAGAAATATAAATTTTTTCTTTTTTTATCATATTAAATTTTATTTATTATTCAAATATTTTAACATTATACATTTGTTCAAGTTCTTTAAAAGGTAATTCAATTGTTTTTGTTTCTGTTTTTATATTTTCATTAACTGAATATACTTCAAGTTCAATATCTTCCATTTGAAAATCTTCAAGAGATTTTATAATTTGTTAGGATCTATTTTTGTAACATAAGTAAATATTGAACGTAAATACCCAGGTTTTAAATCAGGATGAGATACGATTCTTAAAGAACCATATGTTCTATTATCATTTTCTTTTCTTAATTTCCAACGAGCATCTATTTTATTTTCAGATACAAATCCTCTAATACGTTCCCAATAAACATTATTTAAATTTATTTCCATTTGTAATTAAAATTTATAATTCAAAAATATAAATTAAAATGGAAATATGCAAATAAAAATTTAAATTTTATAAAAAAAATCTTATTTAATTATATAAATGAATAACATTAAATTCTTTAATATTTTTTGTTATGTAAAATAATTCTTTTAATGAATCAATGCACATATTTAAATCAGTGTCTTGACTTCTATATATGATATCATCATCAATAACTTCACATATATATCTTCTTTCTTCATTTCTTTCAATAATTTCATAACAAGTACCATTAATTTTAATTCCATTAAAATCAAATCTTTCAAAATTTTTTATTTTCATAATAAAAATTTTAAAATAAAAATTATAATTAATAATATTATTTTTTAAAAGAATTTTTAACTCCAATAATAAACAATATTATAGTAGATATAGCAATTAAATAAAAAATTCCAATACTAATATAATAAAAAAAATAAATTTTACTACTAAGATAATAAAATAATCCACATAACAAAATAGCTATTGGAAAATAAATTAATTTATATGTTTTCATGTTTTAAATATTTAAAGGTGAGTAAATAAAATGTATTTCTTTACATTTAGAGCAATACCAATAATCTCCTTCAGTATTACTAATAAAAACCATTTCACTATTACAATATAGACAAAACATCTAATAATTGTTTTTTATAAATAGTAAAATTAGTAATTTATTTTTAAAAATAAAAATTTATTTAAAATTTTATTTTTTTTATTTAATGTTCTTAAATTTAAAATAATTTTCTATCTTATTGTATTGACCATATGAAAATTGCTAGACGTAATTTTCTTTAAATTGAAATGGCTTTCTATTTCATCTATCATGTGGGCATAAAGCCAGTAAGATGTAATTTCCTTTAAATTGAAATACGTGGTGTAATTTCCTTCAATTTGAAATGGTTTTCCACCACCTGTTCAGGCAAAGGAAATTCAAAGCCAGGTGTAATTTCCTTCAAATTGAAATGGTTTTCCACCAAGAAATTTATCTAATTCTTGTTTATAAAAGGTGTAATTTCCTTCAAATTGAAATGGTTTTCCACCATATCTTTTGTTAAATCTCTGACTTGATTATAATTAAAACCAAATTTTTCATAAAAATTTGACCAATATAATTTATAATTACACCAAAAATATCCATTTTTTGTATTGTATTCAAAAATACAATTATCATTTTGATTAAAATAAAATATCCAATTAGGATATTTATCTTTATCAATTTTAATAATTAAATCTTTTGTAAGTTGATAAAATAAAGATTCAACCGGATATGTTAAATATAATTCTTTTAATGATATTTTATTCATTATTTAATCTATTTGTATATATGAACTAAAACATAATCCAACTAAAACTGTTCCATATATATCTTCAGGTACAAAAGATTTAACTATATATTCTATGTTAGATTCATCTAATTTATAATCTGAAAATGTTTTATTATATAATTCATATAATGAATCATTCAATGCTTCAATAAGTGTATCATCATCATAAGAACCAGCTCTTTCAACAACTAAACTTATATGTTTATTATCATTATCATCATATAAAGTTCCAAATGCAATACCTGCTCCAATACGTTCTCCATATCTTCCATCACATCTTGACATAATACATTTTAATTCTTGTCCAGGATATATTTTAGGTTTTTCAATTTCTATTGCTTGTGGCGGAATTATTGATGAATATATCATTATATTTGCTTCGTGAATATCAGCTTTATATAAACAATCATGAAAACTACCAGCATGAAAAGTAAATTTAGATTCACCAGTTGCTTTAATACGAAAATATTCGTAAGGTATTAAATTTTTTATAATTTTTAAATTTTCCATAATAAATATTAATTTTTAATTATATTGCCTTTTCAATATTATTTAAGTTCCATACATAAACCATTCTATCATATTTTTCTTGTTCTATAAATCCTTTCAATGGTATCCAACCACCAACACAAGATGAATGATAAATTCCTTTTCTCGAATCATATACCCAATAGTAATCATCTTCTCCATCAATAACATCAACTAACCTTACAACGGTATCAAAATCATCTATTACTAATGTATTTTTAAAAGGTTCTAATTCTGCTTTTAAATCTATTAATGTTGCCATAAAATAATAATTTTTTAATTTAAATCAATAAAACGAACATTTTGCTTTTTGCATAATTCATTAAATCTAATTTTATCAAAATCAATTTCAAAAAATGTAAAGCCTAAATCAAATGATTTAAACTTTGCATTATATGACATTGTTACAAGTTTTGAGTATTCCATATTTGGAGTACCATTTATATTTATATCAATAGCAATAAAACCAATAATAATATTATCTTCTTTTAATAATTGATAAAGTCTTTCATAATCTGTTGATATTTTATATTTTATTTCTGAATTTAACACTTTTATATTATTTAAATTTTTATTAATCAAATGTAATTCTTGGAATAATTTGATTTAATTTAAAATATTTTTTATTAAATCTTTTGTAATATGTTCAATTGATAATCTATCTAATTTAAAATTTTCATAAAAAGAACTCCAATATTCACTATAAGAACACCAAAACATATCATTTTTTTTATTATATTGAAAAATAAGTATATCATTTTCATTGTAATAATATATATAATTTAAATGATTTGATCTAACAATGCCATTTGTTAAATCATTAAATAATTCTTCAACAGGATATGTAAGATATAATTCTTTTAAATATATTTTATTCATAATTTTTAATATCGGCTATTTAACCGATAAATTATTTAAACATATTTAATTTCAGGTAAAATATTATCTGGATTATCTAATAAATATAAATATTGAACAATTAATGCTAATGCTCTAACATCATTTGAACAATATTTTGCAATTTTTTTCATATTTTCATTTCTATTAGTAAGATCATAATATTTTTCATATATCATTGATCCATCAATATCTTCTTTTGGGGAAGGAATATTAAGTGCTACGCATAATGCTACTAATGATGTAGATTTAGAACTTCCAAATTTCCATATTTCTTTAGTATCAAATAATTCAATTTCCCAAGGTTTTTTATTAAAAATTTGTAATTGTACTGGTGGTAATATTTTATTACAAATAAATCTTCTAATCATAAAAGCATAATCAAAATCTTTTCCATTATGTGTTATTAATTTTTTAGCAGATTTTTTATCTAAATAATTTTTTATATCTGTTAATAATAAATTTTCATTATCTTTTTCATTTTTTAAAAACCTAGTCCAAGTCTTAAATGTTAATTCATTAGATTCTTTTTCTAAAAAATATTCTCCAATTGAAACACAAATAATCATTGAAAATTCTGGAATTAATGATGCTCTTGTTTTCCATAATTTATTTAATGTTTCATTATCTAATTCAAGATCTGGATAATTTTGCTTACAAAAATATTTCCAAGCTGATCTATAATTTTCATTTAAATTATCATATGATTCAGCTATTGGGGTTGTTTCAATATCTAAATAAAGTAAATTTGTTGTATTTAATGTTTCAAACATGATTTTATAATTTTAATTGCTATTAATTATTTTTATTTTACCAAGACGAATAATCTGTTATATCTTTTTGTTTATCACCAACTTTAATATCAACACATCTTCCAATACCATTACCTTCACTAAAAATAATTTGCCATGTCATATTTTTATATTTTTTAGGAAGTTTTTTTATAAATTTATTAAAAGCTTCAACTTCTTTTTCATTTAATTCAAATTTCATAATAATATATTTTATTGATTATTAATTTTTATATCTTATAGAAAAATCAAAATCAGAATTCATAAGATTTATATAATCTTTATACATTTTTTCAATAACTGTTCTTCCAACAGTTTTTTCACGTAATGAATCTCTTTTAATAGCTTCATCTAATGAAATATCAAATATTTTAAATTCAATATCTGCTAATGGTTGTAATAATTTAATAAATCCATTTAAATATTTTGCTTTAAGATTTGTTTGATCAATAATAACATTTAAATTATTATTTAATGCTAATAAAATATCATGTATAATATATTTTGTTATTAATGCTTCAATAAGTGGACTACAAAATTGTTCATTTCTAAGCATATAACGATATTCATCTCTTGAAGCTCTTATATAATTAGAATTATTTTTTAAAAATTCTTTTGTCCAAGTTGTTTTTCCACAACCAGGAATTCCCACAGTTAATATTATTTTTAAATCATTATCCATTATAAATTTATTTTATTATATTCCTTCATTAGATTTTTTTACTTTTTTAATATCAATTTTAGGAAGTATTTCTATCTTATCAGTACCTTCATTTAATTGACTTCTTTCATTTTTAGGGACTTTAGGAATAGTTCTTTTTGGTTTTGCATTACATAATTCTTCAGGCCATTCTAATAATCTTTTTATAGTATTACCACCTTTAGCAGCATTTTCACAATCTGCAATTGTTTTTCCATAAGTTGTTACACATTGCATATTAGATTCTCCATCATATGCATGAATTATTACTTGTGTATATCCTAATTCATTAGCTATCTTTTTTGCCCATGATATTGGAATTCTTTTTCCTATTTTATTTTTCATAAATTTATTTATATTTATTATTTACGATAAAAATATTTAATTGTTACAAAATTATTTTAATCCCACCAATAAGTAATTCTCCAAGAAATAATTTTCCAAAATAAAGATAATATTTTTTCTTCTTTTGCATCACATTTCCAATGTTTTATATCTTTTATTTCAGGATATTTAACAATATAATCAATATTTTTATAATTTAAATATTTATTTTCTTCTTCATCATCCCATGCTTTACCTTTATGAATATAATCTAATAAATAAAGACAAATATTTAACCAATAAATTTCTTTATCTTGCCCAACAAAATATTTTCTTTTAATATATCTATCTCTAATATTTTTTAATTTAAATTCAAGAATATATAATATATATGAATCATCAAAATCTCTATCTTTATATAAAACAGGTATCCATCTTATAATATTTTTTATAGAATTAAAAAAATATCTTATTCTCCAAAAAAAAGTTTTATGTAATAAAAAATAATATATATCATCAATAAATGATTTAACTTTATTAATTTTTAATTCTTCAGTAAAATCAGCATCTAAAAGTTTTGCAATATTTTTCATATATTATATAATATTTTAATTTACAAATTTAATAATTATTTTTTAATAAAACAAAAAAATCTGATAATATTTATCAGATTTTAAATATTGTTTAAAATAACACCACCAATACTACCTGTTTTAGCAATATTTAAAATAATCCATCCATTTTCTTTATAATGATTTTTCCAGTATTCTTCTAATTTTTGTGCTAATTTAACATTGATATAATCAGTAAGTATAATACATTTAGGTTCTAAATTTGTTTTTAATTTATGTTTATAAACTTGACTTTTCTTTTCACGTTTATGTTCTTCTATTCTTCTTTCAATATCACAAGTTAAACCAATATAAGCATAATTATCTGAAAATTCAAAAACATATATTAATCTTTTATAATAATCCCCAAATGTTTTCATATGTTTACATATAATATCAAGCCAATTATTTAATGCTGCTTTATTATATGCACTTCCAGATTTTTCACAAAATTCAGTTCTTGAATTATGTTTTAATGCTTCTTCTTTTACTTTTTCAAATGTCCAATAACTTGTTGGTTTTTGTGATGAAATCATATGTGAACAAATTTTATTAATCCATTCATTTTTTAATGCAACATCATAAGCACCTGATGCATTTTTTTCAAATTCACCTTTTGTCTTATGCTTTAGTGCTTCTTCTTTTACTTTTTCAAATGTCCAATAATTATTTGGCTTATGTAATCTAATCATATGTTTACATAATTCTTCAATCCATTTATTTCTTACAGCAGCATCATAAGCTTTTGGTGAATTTAATCTAAATTCTTTTCTTGTTTTATATTTTAATGCTTCTTCTTTTACTTTTTCAAATGTCCAAATTATTGTTTTACTCATATAATTATCCACATTTACTATTTCCACAATTCATACAAGTAAGACATCCTTCTTTAAATTCAAGTTGATCACTTCCGCATTCTTGACATTTATATCCACTTAATTTTTCTCCATCCTTAATATATTTTTTTATGATTCTTAATATACCAGCTTTCCATGTATTTAAATTTGTATCATCTAAATTTAATGAATCAATTGTTTTATATAATGATATTAATGGCATACCATGACGTAATAATCCTGAAATCATTTTTGCATAATTCCAAAATTCAGGATTAAATTTATGCGATAAACCAGTTGAAATTTGTTTTTTTCCTTCTAAATCTATATATTCAATATCATATCTTTTTTTCTTGCTACCATTTTCATCTTCAATTATATTTTTTACTATTTCACATGTTTTTACATAAGATGGTAATACAGATAAACCATTTTCTAATTTACCTGTAAATATTTCATATGGTTTATCTTTATATAAGCCAACAACTCCAATCCATTTTTCAGAATTATTTTGAAATCTAATAATATCACCTTTTAATTTTTTAGGACGTTTAGGTGCATTATTTTCATTTATATTATTATTTGTTTTTTCATTTTTATTATCATTAGATACTAACACACCATTTCTTGAACCATCACGATAAATCGTTACACCCTTACATCCAAATTTCCAACCTGTTTCGTATACTTTAGAAACTATTTCTTCATTTACATCTGAAGGAAGATTACAAGTAACTGATATAGAGTGATCTACATGTTTTTGGATTTTTCCTTGCATTTCAATTTTTTTAACCCAATTTAAATCATTTGATGTTGCTTTATAATATGGAGATAATTTAATTATTTCATCAATTTCTTCTTTAGACATTAATTTAACTTTTTCAATATCATATCCATTTATTTTAAGCCACAATTCAAACTTATGATGAAATACATTATATTCTTGCCACGCAATACCTTCTGGATCAATAAAATCAATTCTTATATTTTTTTCTTGTGGATTAATTTTTCTTCTTCTTTTATATGTTGGTAAAAATACTGGTTCAATACCAGATGTTGTTTGAGTACAAATACTTACACTACCAGCAGGAGCAATAGTTAATAATGCAATGTTTCTACGCCCATATTTAACCATATTATTATATAATTCAATATCTTCATTTTTGATTCTATTTATAAAAGGATTATTTAATTCTCTTATTGAATCATATATAGAAAATTTTCCTCTTTCTTTAGCCATATCAACAGATGAACGATATGCTTCTAATTTTAATATCTTATGAACATTTACACAAAAATCTGTTGCTTCATCAGTTCCATATCTATATCCTAATGCAGCTAACATATCACCCTCACCAGTAATTCCTAAACCAGTTCTTCTTCCTAAAATTAATTTTTCTTTAATTTTTTCCCATAAATCAATTTCATATAATTTTATAAATTCATCTTCTGGATCTGATTTAATTTTGTTTAAAATAGATTCAATTTTTTCTATTTCTAAATCATTTATATCATCCATGTATCTTTGAGCAATATAAACATCTTTTTTAAATAAATCAAAATTAAAATATGAATCTTTAGTAAATGGATTTATAACATAACCAAATAAATTTAATAATAATAATCTACAGCTATCAGAAATACATAAAGGTAATTCGCCACAATTAGAAACATTACAACCTTGTGTCCAATATGTGTGAGAATTATTATCAACAGTAATATCAAACACTTCTTCTTCTGAAATAAATTCTTTATTTTTTATCATTAATGGTTCAATAGATAATATATCTGTAAAATTAGTTTTAAAATCATCGAATACATTATTTAAAAAACAATCAATATTTTTAGCATTATCTACTTCTATTTTTTTTCCAATATCAACTATTTTATGATTTTCTGTACCATAAAATGCATATTCTAAATTAGTATTAGGTATTTTTTTATTAAAATCTAATGAATATTTATAAACTTTTTTTATACCAGTAGACCATTTATTAATAATTTTAGTCCATCCTTCAGAACTCCAAATTTCATCTCCAATATTTACATCTTTTAATTCTTTAATACCTTTTGGAGTTAAAATTTTAGCCCATGCCGGTTGACATGGGTTTGTAGATACAGTTTTAAATCCTAAATCGGAATAACAATCTGCAACAGATTCATTAATAATAGTATCCCAAAACAATATTCCTGGTTCTGCACTATTTGAAAGAATAATACCATTAGATAATACAAAAGTATGATTATCTTTAACTGTAATATCATAAACATATTCTTGATTATTTTCTTCTTTTTTTTCAATTACTTTATCAAAATAAATATCTTCATTACATAATGATTCTAAAAATGTATTATGTATATTTTTAGAATTTAAATGTTTTTTTAACGTATATTTACTAATACCACCATCATAAAAATACATTCTATTTTTAAATTTGCAATTTTCTATTAATTTACGTATAGGAGGAATAGGAATAGCTGTTTTAACACTTATTTTTGATGTTTTTATTCTATTATATTTATTTTTTATTAATAATTTAATATCATTAATAAAAATTTTATTATCAAATTTTTGTATTGATAATATATAATTATTTTTTATTATTTTACCTTCTTTAATTATTTTAGGATATATAGATGAATAAACGCTAAAATACATTAATAATTCTTTAATATCATTTAATAATTCAAAATTAGATTGATTTATTGTTATTGTACCTTCTTTACTAACAGTACCATCACCATCAATAAATCCACCAATAAAATTAGAAATATTATTATTACTCATTGATTTAATAAATTTTGGTAAAATTTTATTTCCATTAACATAACAAAATCCTAAAGATTTCATTAAATTAACTAAAAATTTTGATCCAATTTCAACAGTATATTCTTTATTAATAGAATAATTACATTTAAATTTTTTTGATATATAATCATAAATTTTTTTATAATCATTAATTTCTTTTTCATTACTACTTATTCTAACATTTGATCCATGATATGATCCATCAGCAAGCCATAAGCCAAAAAATCTTGATAAATTTTCATCAATATGAAAATTATTAATAGAATAATTCATTTCAGAATTATTTGTGGTATTTGGTCTAATATAAATATCTCCAACAATATTTAAATTATCTTTTATTAAATTAAAACTATTTAATGGTATTAATTTTCTTCTAATATATCCATTTAATATATATTCATCATTTTTATATTTTTTTAATATTTTTTTTATTTTATCATCTTTTAAATTTACGGGTATATTTTCAAACCAAATTCCATCTCTTTTTTCAAAAAATTCTAAATTTAATTTAATATAATCACAGCCATAATTATTTTCAATATTTTTTTTTGATGTTAATATAAAATCTCCAATATTAATATCATTAATATTTGTTTCAATTATTTTTTCATTTTTTAATATATAAAAAATATGATCTTCAGTTGAACTAACAAAATTATTATTTTTTGTTTTTAATGATATAATTTTTTTATTATTTTTATATTTTTGAAAATCAATAATTTCTTTATTTTCTAATTTTAAATTAGAAAGATTTATTGATAAAATTTTAGAATTTTTATATTTTTCTTTATTTTCATAAAGTTCTCCAATTTTTATTTTTAATGGATTATTATTATATAATATATTAATATATGTATTATATGGAAGACATTTCCAAGCATTATGCATTAATTTTTTCCAAAATTTATTAGCATTTAAATTTTTTATATATTTTGGATTATTACTATCTATTGGATATTGTTGAATATATTCTTTATTATTAATAACACAATTCATAAATTCATCATCTACCTTAATTGATATATTAGCACCAGTAACTTTACCCTGTTCTAATTTTGCATCAATAAAATTTTCCGCATCTGGATGTTTAACTGATAATGATAGCATTAAAGCTCCGCGCCGATTACCTTGTCCAACCTCTTTTGTAGTATTTGAGTATCTTTCCATAAAAGGAACAATGCCTGTTGATGTTAATGAACTATTTTTTACTGGTGAATTATTTGGTCTTATAAAACTTAGATCAACTCCAACACCACCTCTTCTTTTTTCTAACTGCGCAATATTTTGATCAATTCTCATAATTCCGCCATAAGAATCTGAATCTTTTTCATTACCGGTAACAAAACAATTGCCTAAACTTATAATTTGAAAGTTATTACCTATTCCACTCATTGGAGATCCTTGTGGTACTATTCTATTAAAATTTTTTAATGTTTCATAAATTTTATTTTCATTTAATGCATTTGGATATTTTAATTCAATTCTTGCTAATTCTTTAGCAATTCTTTTATGCATATCATCAGGTGTTTTTTCATATAAATTTCCTTCAGAATCTTTTAAACAATATTTTTTAATCCATACATCTGTTGCTAATATATCATTGTTAAAATAATTTAATGTTGCATTATAAACTTCATCATAAGAATACTTAATAAAATCATTTTTTTCTAAAGCCATAAAATTTCTATATTATTTAAATAAATGTTATTTTTAGTGAATATAAATAGTCAAAATAAAAAAACAAATATATAATTAACATATATAATATATTAATTATCAATATTTTATTATAAAATATTTATAATAACAAATATAACTTAAAATCTTATATATTGCAAGGATTTTTATAAATTTTCTTCAATTATTTTTTTAATTATATCACCATGACATAGTTTTGGAAAACAATAACAAATTAAATTTATATCTTCTTTTTTTGCTTTTAACCAAATTTCATTTAACATTTTACAAATTTCAATATCTTTATTTTTTATTTTATCTCTTAGCCAAATTTCATATTTTTCAATAGCTATTTCACGTGATTCAACAATATATAAAGCTTTTGTTCCTTTTAAATGAGAAAATGGATTACCTAATATACTTCCACGTCCAATATAAATATCATTTTTTGTTGGTTTATGTTTATATTTATTAACAACTGAAATCATTTAAAAAATAATATTATCATTCATATTATAATATTCCTTGTTCAATTAATAATAATCTAATTGTTAACCAATCAACATAAGCATCATCTTTATCATATATTAATGGACATCCTAATGCATCATCTCCAATATAAACTGTTCCAAATACTTTAGGAGATACTGTCCATCTTTTTTGATCTGGATTTTCATTTATTCCGTAAAGTTCAATATTTCTTTCTTTAAACCAATTAACAGCTTCATCTAATGATTTACCACTTCTCATGGTATTTAAACAAAGTTTAATTTTTTTATTTACTAATTCTTTAAGTGTGTTAACGCAATTTGGTAATTCTTCACCAATTTGTGGATACCTATGTCTTACACAGGTTCCATCAAAATCAAGACTAATATATATCATTTATTTTAGTTATTTTATTTATTATATTATTATATGTTTCTTCAAAGCATAAATCTAATACTTTATTAAGATTTTTTAAATTCATATATTTATATTCTTCAGTTAAAGAACCTTCAGTATTAAATTCAAAACTTTCAATATTATTTTTACAAAATTTATCAACTACTTTAATAACTTCTTTTTTTATTTCTTCTTTAATAATCATGTTATCATTTATTTTAAATTTATTGTAATATCGCCATTTTCAAGAATTTTTAAATTTTCATATGGTGATATAATTGTTCTATAAAATTCTAATTTAGCACATTCAAGTGTTCCAATTAAATTATTTAAATTTTGATAATTTTTACCTCTTTTATTAAGTAATTTATTAATAAGTATAGTAATACAATAATTTAATTCACCATCTGAATTTATTAAATTTGATAATTCTTCTAATTTTTTATCAAATTTTTTTCGATCTTCTTGTTTTATGTATGGCATATATAAATATAAATATTTAATTATTAATTTTATTTTAATAAATCTAATTTTCCCTTATTTACAATTTCATCATATGTTGCTTTTTTACCTGTATTATGATCAATAACTTCATTTCTTTTTTCATTATATGTTCTAACTTTAACAGGATTTTTTATTTTATTTAATCTTTCTTTATTATTATTTTCTTGCTTTTCTTTTTGTTTTAAATCATCTATTTTTTTAAATAATTTTTCTTTAGCAATTTCAAAATTTTTTAATTTACTTCTTGTATCTTCACATTTTTCTTGTAATCCAGTAGAAATATGTTTTATAATAACACAAGATTCAACTTTATTACGATGTTGACCACCAGGACCACTACCTTTAGTAATAATAATTTCAAAATCTTTTCCTAAATCAAACATATAATTATTTTTTTTATAATTTTAAATCCTTTATTATCGTTGGTTTTACTACACAAATTTAATATAAATTTGCGTGGATTCCTTTTCATAAATTTATTCAGGCTTAGTGAGTGCCATTAAAGACCTCACCATAGGGATGTCCAACCACCCCAATAAATTATATAATAATTTATTTAAAATTAATTATTATTTTTTACAATTTTAAAATTATTATCATCTAATTCTTTTAAAATATTATTTACTATATTTTCAGCTTCTTCAGGTGTTAATACAGCATATAAAGATTCTTTTTTTTCATCTGTCCATCTTGAAACCCAAACACATTCTAATAATAAATTAAATAATTCTTCTTTATCTTCATCAGATAATTCTTTATTATGTTTATTATTTTCATCAATTAATTTTTGTAATTTTTCTGTTGAAGTAATATTATTTTCAACTTTAATATTTTTAATTTCTCCAAGTTTTGGAAATGGATTTTCTTGTTCTATTTTTTTCATAATATTAATTTCTTTTAATAAATTTTATAATTTAATAATAATTATTATTTATTGCACAATTAAATATAACAAAAAAATTTTTATAATTTATTTTTATTTTATATTTATTCATAATTTCTTGTACAATTATTTTTATTTCATCATTTTTTAATTTATATATATAAGATAAAGAATTATAAAAATAATCATGATTACAAAAAAAATATTTACTTTTTTTATTATATAAAAATATTGTAATATTATTTTCAGTAAATTTAATATATGAACTATTTTTAACATTAATCATATTTAAATTATTTTTTAAACTTAAAATATAATTTTCAATATTTGGGTATATTAAATATATTTCTTTAATGTTTATCATTACTAAATATTATTTTTTACAATATAAAATTCAGCCCATTTATAATTTTTAGAAAAAATATTTTCTTTAATAAAATTAAAATTTAAACTATTTAATAATTTATGAAATAAATTTTCACTTGGTAATATATATGTTTGTGCAAAAAATGCAGTGTTTAATAAATCATTTTTACTTAATGTTGGTGTTGTAAATATTAAAGAACCATCTATATTTAATAATTTTTTAAATTCAGTAAAATAAGTATTAATAATATCTATACCTAAATGTTGGAAAACATCTGACATGAATATAATATCAAAATTTTGATTTATATATTTTAATAATGAATATCCATCAATATCTATGAAATTTTTATGTTTAAATCTTTTAACAATATCAGCACAATAATAATCAGATTTTATATTATTTTCTTTTAATAATTTAGGTAAAATTCCATATCCAGGACCAATTTCTAATATTTTTTTATTTTCAAAAAATTTTAATTTATTATCAAATTTATTAATTATTGATTCATATAATGGTTGTTTTGTAGCAAAATAATTTTTTAAATTTGCTTCAATAGGATATGTCATAACATCACAATATTTAAATTCTTTATGTAAAAAATTCCAATATTCTTTTGTATTTATTTCATTTGGCGAATTTTCTATAAAATCATTTAAATTTAATATATTATCATTTAAATATCGAATACTAACAATTTTTTCATTTTCTAAATTATGAATTCCTTTAGTTAAACCAATAAATTTAGTTTTATTAAAAAAATCATTTAAATTATTTATTTTTTTTCTTGAATATAATAATGATAATAATGAACTTGATAACATCATTTCATTATTTAATCTTAAAAAACTTAAATCTTTATATTTAAATTTTTTTATTTTTAATGTTGCATCAAAAATATTCATATATAATTATTTAATTTTAATGTTTATCATAAACATCTTTCATCATTAATAATAAATTATCTAATTTAGATAAAATTTTAGATATTTTTTTCAATTCTTCATTATTTGGAATATAATCTCCATAAATGAATTTTTTATAATAATATAAAAATATACGAAAATTTTCTTTTAATGTTTCTTCATTTGGTAAATCTTCAACATTATTATATATTTTTATCATAATAAATTTTATTTAATTTTATTATCCTTAATAAATTCATTAATATAATTTATTAAATTTTTCATAACTGTTGGTAAATCTCTTTTTTCAATTTCTTTATAATCATTATTAATATGCTCAATTTCTTTTTCACATGAAAATAATAATTCTTTTATAAATTCAATACAAATTTTTTCTTTTGAATTTTTTAATTGTTGTTTTAATTCAAAATTTTGATAATTTAATTCTTGAATTTCATTATCTTGTTCTTCAATTAATGTTATTAAATTAACAACTCTATTATATTGTAATAAATCTTTATTATATGTATATAATTCTTTTACTTCTTTTTTCATATCATGAAATATTTAATTCAGCAAAATTACAAAATAATATTTAAATAAACAAATATATTTATAATAAAAAAATATTTTTAACTATTTATGAAAAAAGATTAAAAAATATTTGCAAATTTAAAAAATTATATTTATATTTGCATCTGAATTTAATAATAAAAGAAATGAAAATGTTTTTTCAACACATAGAACGCCCTGAACAACCAGCAAAATTTGCCGGAAGGAATTCTATTGTTGTTTAAAAAATAAAATATTTTATAATAAAACAATATAAACCTTCTGGAAAATTTTCAGAAGGTTTTTTTATTTTTATAACAGGGTGTATTGCAGATGGCTATACTACGATGCCTTGGAAGCATCGGTCCGCTGGTTCGAATCCAGTCACCCTGAAGTAATCAAATTAAACTACCTGCACGAGGTGATTACTGCACAATTTAAAAATTGACTAAATGTTTAATAATATATTTATTTATTCTCAGATCTTCTAAGGGTCAGGAAGCGAAGCTTATATCTTCGTAATGGTGGTTCGATTCCATCTCTGAGAACTAGTTATATGGTGTTTGAAGCATTAAAGTGATGCGCTTGACTGTGAATCAAGAGAAAATGGATCAATACCATTCTTACACCCAAATTAATTTTATAAATTTAAATTTTTATTTATAATATTTTTTATAATATCTAAATAAATTTTAGATGTTTGTTCTTTGAAATATTTTTGTTGTGATGTATCTATAATACAAAGTTCAATTCCTTGTTCTAAACAAGCTTGAAATTTACGTTGATCATTATTTTTTATTTGATTTAATCTATTTTTACCAAATATTGGTTCATAATGAAATATACCATTTAATTCAATTGCAAGTTTAAATAATGGAAAATAAATATCTAATTCTGAATTAATCATTTCTTTTTCATTAAATTTTATTTCTAAAAAAGGATATAATTTAATTAATTCATTTTCAAGATAAATTTCAAGTTTAGATCTATGATAACCTTTTATTTTATGTGTATTATTATATATAGCTGCACATGATTGTGAACAAAAATTATTTTTTCTAATTCTATGATGTTGTTTTTTAAATAATTTTTTACATTGTGTACAATTAATTTGAATAGTTTTATCATTACTTTTAAGTCTACATTTATTTGAACAATATTTTATTTTAATTCTTAAATGATTATTTAAGGCTTTCATTACTTGATCTTTTTTTACTGTAAAAGTATTTCCACAATATTCACATTGAAATGATAATTTTTTATTATATTTATATTCATTAATTTTTGATATATCAAAAAGAGGGATCATAAATAAATTTATTATAAATACTTGAATTTTTATTTTCAAGTTCCACCTAACACCCTAAAATATAAAAATGCTGCGTTCGGCAAGTGGTAAGCCACAACACCTTCAATGTTGTTATCAGGAGTTCGATCCTCCTACGCAGTACTAATAATATTGTTCCGTGATGGAATTGGCTAAACATGTCTGTCTTTGAAGCAGATGCCGCAAGGCTTGTAGGTTCGAGTCCTACCGGAATAACAAAATATTAAATTTAATAATTATATATTATGTATTATATAGTACAAGAAAATGTTTTTAGAGAAGAAAATTATAACAATTTAATAATTGCATTAGATAAAATGAAATTTAAATATGAAATTGTTAAAGTTCTTCCATTTATTGAAACAATTAAATTTAAAACTAAAAGAAAAGATATTTTTCCTTTTGGATCATTAAAAATGGCTAGAATTTCTAACCAATATGGTTGGAAACCAGGTTCACAAATGAATGAAAATCATGATTTTTTAGTTTATAAAGAATATTATAAAGAAAATCTTTTAAATTATGATTCTAAAATTATTAAATTTGGTGATGATTTTTTTCAAAAGGAAAGATTTTTTGCTAGACCTACTAAAGATACAAAAGTATTTACAGGACGAGAATTTGATATGAATGAATGGAATAAATTTAAAAATTATTCTTTAACAAATGGTCATTCAACAATATTAGATAATAATACTGAAATTCAAATTTCTACAATAAAAAATATTCAACAAGAATTTAGATTTTGGATTGTTAAAGGAGAAATTATTACTGCTAGTCAATATAAATTAGGTAATAGATTATTATTAAATGATAATATTGATATTTCAGTATATAATTATTGTAATGAAATGATAAAATTATTTCAATTAAATAATGCTTTTGTTATGGATATTTGTTTAACAAATAATGAATATAAAATAATTGAATGTGGTTGTATTAATTGTGCGGGATTTTATAAAGCAAATTTGCAAAAATTATTGTTTTCATTAGAAGAAGCATTTAATTAATTGAATATCATGGGAATATAGCTCAATGAATAGAGCATTTCGCTACGAACGAAAAGGTTGCAAGTTTGAATCTTGTTATTCCCTCTAATAATATTTTAATAATGAAAAAAATAAAAAATAATAAAAAAATAGTTTTTAAAATTTTAACAAAAGAAGAAGTTGAATCTGATAGATCTTCAGCTTATAAATATCTTTTATAAAATATAATAAAATACGTAACCTTTTATAAAATTTTACGTATTTATATAAAAATAGTTTAAAAATTATTTGGATAATTAAAAAATTATAATTATCTTTGTATCGAAAATTTTCTACTATTGTAGATTATCGAATTTAAATTTTAAAAAATGCAAACAAAAAATTGGAATATGGTAGCGATTAATAATGGTGATAAAACAAGAGGATTTTACCATGAGGGAAAACTATATTCTTAATTTAATATTTAAATAAGATTTATTAGAACCCTCATCAAAAATGATGGTTTTTTATTTTATAGGCATTTAGTATAACTGGTTAGTACCCTTGACTGATACTCAAGAAATTCAGATTCAAATTCTGAAATGCCTACTAATATTGCGAGTAGTTCAGGTGAACCAATAAGCCCCATAAACTTATCAGGAGAGATCGTTACTCTCACTCGCAACAAAATATAATTGGATCTATAGCTTAAAGGCAGAGCAACGGTTTTACATACCGAAGATGATTTTTCGAGTAAATCTAGGTCTACAAATATTAGGGAAAAAAGCTTAAGTGGTATATAGCTACTGCCTGTTAAGCACTTGATCAAGTTTCGATTACTTGCTATCCCGCAAATGGACCTATAGTATAATTGAATAATACAAGGATCTTCTAAGTCCTTAGATTTAGGTTTGAGTCCTAATAGGTTCACTAAAATATGCAGTCGTAGCTCCAATGTAGAGCAATTGGCTTTTAACCAATGGGGTGAAGGTTCAAGTCCTTCCGGCTGCACTAAAATATAGGTACTCATGTGGTGTGATAAGCAGTCTCCAAAACTGTGATTTGTTGGTTCAACTCCAGCTACTTATGCAAAAATTGGTCTACGGGGCTGCTAGGGTGGCTATCTCCCTGTCACGGAGTATAATCAGATGGATTCGAATTCCATATAATCCGCAATTTTTATAATGTTCTTTGAATTCAAATTACATTTGTTCCACTTTTTATATTTTATAGTATTTATATTAAAAAAATATTTATGAAAAATTGGAAAGATGGTAGAAAATTAATCTCAGTTACTTGTGCATATTGTAATAAACAATTTAATAAAACTAGTAGTGAATTTAATAGAAGTGAAAAAAAAGGTAGAAAACATTTTTGTTCTATTAATTGTTCACAAAATAATAAGAAAGCAAATATTAAATATTGCAAAAAATGTGGAAAAATTATTAAAGGAGATTGTAGAAAAATATTTTGTTCAAAAAGTTGTTCAGCTTCTTTTAATAATAAAAATAAAAAAGGTAAATTTAAAAAAATATTTAGTGAAAAAGGTAAAAAAAATATGAGAGAAGCATTATATAAAAGATTAAAAATATGCGACACTTATTCAGAATATATAAAAAATCCTAAATCATGTAAGGAATGTGGAAAATATCTTATTTTTAAAAAAAGAATTAATAAATTTTGTTCAATGGATTGTAAAAATATGTATTATAAAAAAATTAAAACTTCATATCAAAAATATTATAAAGATTGCCAATTTGATTTTAGAATATCTGATTATCCTAATGAATTTGAAATTAATTTAATTGAAAAATATGATTGGTATAAAGCAAAAAATTATGGAGATAATTTAAATGGTGTAAGTAGAGATCATATGATTTCAATTAATTATGGTTTTAAAAATAATATAGATCCTAAAATAATAAAACATCCTGCTAATTGTAGTTTAATGTTACATAATGATAATGTTAAAAAAAATTATAGATGCTCATTAACACTTGATGAATTATTATTAAAAATTTATAAATGGAATAAAAAATATAATATAAATAATTAAAATAAATGCAGGTAACGCATAATTGATGGTGCACCAGCCTTCCAAGCTGGAATAGAGTCGGTTTGATCCCGATTACCTGCTCTAAATGACTTCATAGCAAAGCGGTTATGCCCCACTCTTTTAAAATGGTGAGCTTGGTTCAACTCCAAGTGAAGTCACATGCCTCTTTAGTATAATGGTTATTATTTCTCCTTTGTAACGAGAAGATACTTGTTCAATTCAAGTAAGAGGCTCTATATAAATAGATTATAAAATTATAGTATAGTAATTTGTTAAACTAATGTTTTTCATTATTTAATTTATTATTTTTAACCATTTAACTATTCCTTAAAAAATTATTTAAGTATTTATAATAAATTAAAAATTATGATTAAATTTGAAAATATTAGTAAGGATGAATTACAAAAATTAGTTAATGAATCAAATTCATTAACTGATATTTTAAGAAAATTAGAAAGAAAAACAACATCAGGTAATTTTAGAACATTAAAAAGATATGCTAAAATTCTTAATGTTGATTTAAATTTTATATTAATTAATAATAAAAAAAATCCAATACAAAGTAATAAAATTATACGAAATTTAAATGAAATATTAACAATAAATTCAACATATTCTAATATGGGTTGTTTAAAAAAAAGATTATATAACTCTGGATTAAAAAATAAAGAATGTGAATTATGTGGCCAAAATGAAGAATGGTATGGAAAATATATGTCATTAATTTTAGATCATAAAAATGGCAATCATACAGATAATAGATTAGAAAATTTACAAATATTATGCCCTAATTGTAATGCAACATTACCAACACATTGTGGTAAAAATATACAAAATAAAAACAATAAAAAAAAACATAAAAAAATAAAATATATTGATAATGTTAATGATCCTAATGTATTAATTACTTCAATGAAAAATAAAAGAATTTTTAAACGTCCATCATATGAAATTTTAATTAATAATATTAAAGAAATCGGTTATTCTGCAACAGGAAGAAAATATGGTGTTACAGGTAAAACAATCAAGAATTGGATTAAGTTTTATGAAAAATATGGAGAATAATAAAAAACCATTAAGAGTAGCGAATTCTTAATGGTTTATAGCCGAAACTATAACGGTCCTAAACCGTATAAATTAAATATCTTTTTTTATATTATTAATTATATTAGTTCTTTTTCCACAAGTTATACAAACATTTTGATTTTTTTCTTCATCAAAATAATGTAATCTTGAAATTATATCAATATTTTTTGCACCTATTTTTTCTTTTTCAATTTTTAAACATTCTTTAGAATCACAACTTTGAAAAACATAAGATTTCATTTATAATTACCATTTACTAGGTTTATCGCTACATTTAGATTTTATGGATCTTACTTTAGCTGGCATATAACATCCACAAATATCACATATATCTCTTTTTGTTAAATGTTCGCAATCAACACAAATTTCAATTCTTTTTTTAGCTATTTCTTCGATAGAATCATCTTTTATTATAAGATTTTTCCATCCATTAATTATTTCATTAAATTTATCAATGTTTATCATAACATGAATTATTGTTTATTTTGAATATCTAACAATTCATCATAATCATCATTTAGTCTTCTTAATTTATTTAAAATTATTAATAATGCAAATTTCATTTTTTGAGAATCAGTTTCATTTGATTCTTTATTTAAATTAAGAATTAATTCTTTAAATAATTGTTTTGTACTCATGATAGTAAATTTAAAATAAAAAAATATTAATTATTTGCAAATATAATAATATTATTTTTTATTTACTATTATTTTTTTTTAAATATTTTTTAAAAATTATATCATATAAAACCTTTGTAAAATACCCGATTGTTGCTCCAATGAATGCAAATATCATTGTTTTAACTAAATCTTGTGTAAAACCATCCCCCAAAATACTACAAACACTTCCAAATATGATAGGAAGTTTTCCTTCATTAATGTTGTTTAACATATTACCCATTTAAAATTTTATTTTAATAATTTTTTTAATTAGAATATTCAAATTTTATTATAAATAGTTATTATATTATATTATTTACATAATAAAGTTATTATTTTCATCAAAATTTTATATATTTTTATTTAATTTAAATATTAATAATTCTTCCACCTCTATTAATCAAAATATTATAATTTATATTTGAAATACTTTCATAATATGCATTATTTAAAATTTCATTTGATTCTAATGCTCTATCATAAATTCTTAATTTTTGTATTCCTCCAATAAAATTTGAATTAAAATTTTTTTCAATTATTAAATTTTCTTTATTAATATCTTTAACTAATATATCAGCAGCAGTATATTTAAATTCTTTAATATATATATGTTTATTAGCATTTAAATATGAATTTGATTTAATAATAAATCCAAAATAAAATTTTGAAAAATCTATATTATAATTATTAACAATAAATTTAAAATTAATAGATTTCCAACCATTAATATTTGTTGAAGTATTTGTTGTAAATATTGGATTTTCATTATAATTAACACCTTTATTCATAATTCCATATCCTCTAATAACAGGATAACCAGTTATAGCATCATAAATAATTCCATTTTTTGTATACTCATTTTCTTCACGATCACTATAAAAGCCACTTTCTTGATCTGCTGGAATAACAATATTATTTAATGATATTATTGGATTATTAATATATTTTGTATTTTGAATAATAGTATAATCAGTATTACCAGATATTACAATAGATATTTCACTATCTGAACCATTAAATATTTCAACATCATTAAATAATAATTCAATATTATATTCTATATTTGGTCTAACTTTTATTAATTGATCAAATTTTATAAAGAAATTTTTATTTGTTTGTCCTGTTACACCAGTATACATAATATCCATTACAGTTAAAGGAATTGGATTATTACAATTATCATAATCTTTATAACTTACAGTATTTGCACTTAATGATAAGCCAGCTTGATATTGATCAGTATTACCTGTAAATTCACATATTGTTAATGTTGGATTATATGTTGGAATAAACTTATTATTAATATATAATAAATTATTTTCATTATATAAATCATAAATAGTATAATCATAATGATAAGAATATTTTAAACCATATGATCCGCCACCCCAACTAATATTATATGGTACACCTATTTGTTTTTCTTTATCATTATTTATATTTTTAAAATAAAATTCTTCAAAATTATTAATTATCCAAAATCTTCTACCATTAACATAAAAAATTAAATCACCTTTTCTTAAATCGTAGCATGTTTCATAATTTGAATCATATTTATCAATTAAGCCATATGGATTAAAAACAATACTTATTATATTCCATCCTAAATTTTGAATTTTATTTGTTGAAACATTTGAAACATAGTTACCATTTGAGTCAATATATCTATATCCAATTTTTTTATCATTTGTAATTTCAAAAGCAATAATATTGTTTTTTAAATTATTTATTTGATTTGGAATTGTATCTATTATTTTTCTTGAGTCTTCAAAAAATACAAATGCATTACTTGCAGATTCTTCTTCATCAATTGCAATAAGATCATTTCCTTTACTTGTTAAAATACCATTAATATTATAAATATTACCTATTGTATTATTAACAATTTTTGTAGTATTAGTTATTAAAGATGTTTCACCACTAAAATAAGGATTATATTTATCTTCGGCTCTTAATCCCATTAAATAAAATATTCCTTCACTATTTGTATTAATATTTAATAATGTTTCTATTGTTATACCATTATTATATCTTGAAGGAAATAATTCATAATTATAATCAAATAATTTAAAAAAACCTTGTAAATAGCCACCAGTTAAATAAAAATAATTTCCTGTTAATCCAGTTGTAATACCTGTTAAAGGAAATAAATCATATAATGTATTTGCAGTATAACCACTTGTTTCGCCAGTTATCGGATTAATAACATTATTGTATCCTATTCTATATAATGTAAATTTATCATTTAATGTTAATAATAAATTATTATTCATAGAATTTGTTTTTCCATCATCAAATCCTGTTAATCCAAAATCTAATAAATTTAAGTCATTAGTTTTTCTATTGTTCCAATTTACTAAACTATTTACTGTATATCCAGTATTTAAATTCCATGAATTTGAATTTGTTATATCAATATCTATAGCAAGATTTTTTTGAATTATACCATTTAAGCATTGTTCTTTCACAAATTTGAAATTTATTATAAATAGTTAAAAATATTTTAATTAAATAAACTATTTATAGTAAAATTATACATCATTAATAATAAAAAAATTATGAAATCAAATAAAACAAATAAAGAATTGTTTTTTGAAAAAATGCAATATGTTAATCCTGAATTAAAATTAATTAATGAAGATCAAAATGCAATAAATTATTATCAAAAGCAATTAAATTATATTAACACAGATGGAGAATATCCAGCACAATTTATGTTTTATGATGGTAAAGGAAATAAAACAAAAGTAATGAATTTAAATGCTGAAAGTGCTAATGTATTGATTAATTGGCTTAAAAGTAAATTTTCAAATAATAATGAATCAACAATTAAAGAAGAAAATTTAAATAATGAAAATACTTATGATAATTATTTAAATGATATTATTAATGAATTAAATAATTTAGATAGTGGACAAAAAGTTATTGATTATATTAAATCTAATGAAAAACAATTAGCATATATAAAATCTAATTTTGAAAGAGGATTTCCAGCAAAAAAAACAGCTGCATATATAAGAGATTGGTGGTATGGAGTATAATTTTAATAATAATATATAAAATATAAATAAAATCATAAAAAAATGAAAACAGAAAAATATAATAAAAATTATTTATTTGAAATGGTTAATAAATTAGATCCTTCATTTAAAATAAATATTAAAGAAAACATAACATCTCCAACATTTGAAAGATTAGTTAATTTAGATGGATTAAAAAATTTTTCAAATAATAAATTTAAAATCGTTAAATTTGCTTATGATGATGAAGGAAATAATTTTTTTGCATTATTAGATTTAATAAATAAAAAAATTATTTCATATAGTTTATCTGGTTCATCTGAAATTAAAAAATATAATGATTTAAATATAAATATTAATGAAGCTAAGAAAGAAGAAAAATGGATGCAAAAAGCATTAGGAAAAACAAAAGAAAAACCTGAAGGTAAACATCCTGGTGCATTACATAAAGATCTTGGAATTCCTGAAGATCAAAAAATTCCTATGTCTTTAATTAATAAAAAAATTAAAGAATTAGAAAAAGCTAGTGAAGGTGATAAAAAATTAAGTAAAAAAGAATTAAAACTTTTACATAGATTAATTGCAGCAAAAAATATGAAAGAAGTTAATGAATCATTAGAAAATGAAAACATTAATGATTTTATAAATGAAACAATAACTAATATTGATGATATTATTTTAGATTAATTTTATGAATCAAATTAAATATACAAAAAATCTTCTTTTTGAAAGAATGCAACATTTAAATCCTGATTTTAAATTAATAAAAGAGGAAAATGAAAATAATACTTTAACAGAAATTGATATTAATAAAGCAAAAGAATTATTTAATCAAGGTATAACAATATATATACAAGATACTGAAGGCATACCAGATTCACATCATACTGTTTTTCTTTTAAATAAAAATTATTGGGACGGTTCAATGAATATTTTTACTGCTGGACAAAAACCAATTGAATATGGATTTGATAATATAATAAATTGGATAAATGAAAAAAAAAGAAATGATTTTAATTTAAAATTTTATACATTATTTTCAAATAAAGCATTAATAATTGATGATAGAAATAATAATTCAATAAAAGCTAATGAATCCACTAATATTGATGAAGCAATAAAATCTCCAAAAGCACATGAAACATTTAATAACATTATTGCTTTTATTAGAAAAAGTGCTGAAAATTTAAATGATGATGAACTTTATGAAGTTCATGAAGAATTAAAAAAATGGTTTAATAGTTTGGTTTAATAATAAAATGAAAAATATATTTTTAAATAAAAAAAATATTATTAAATTTATTAATGAAGGCATTGATTTAGATTCATTAAATATAGATCAATATTCAATGAAAAGAGAATTAAATCCTTTATTTTGGACAAAAGATAATAAATTAAAACCTGAAATCAGAAAAATTTTATTAAAAAATGCATTATTATTTATTAAATTTGCTAAAATAAATAAATTAATATATAATGATATTTTATTTGTTGGCAGTTTAGCTAATTATAATTATACAAATTATTCAGATTTAGATGTTCACATTTTAATGGATACTTCTCAAATTTCAAATAATAAAGAATTTGTTGATGAATATTTAGATACAAAAAAATCATTATGGTCAGAAAAATATGATATTAAAATTAAAGGTCATGATGTTGAAATGTATGTACAAGATATTAATGAAGTAAATGCAGCAACAGGAATTTATTCATTAATAAATGATAAATGGATATTAAAACCTATTTATCAAATGATTCCAATAGATATTAATAAAATTTTTGAAAAAGCATCTTATATTATGGATAAAATAGATTCTTTAGAATCAGAAACAGATAATAATAAATTATTATTAATAATTGATAAAATAAAAGATAAAATTAAAAAATTAAGACAAAGTGGTCTTCAAAAAGAAGGTGAATTTTCTATTGAAAATTTAGTTTTTAAAGTTTTAAGAAATACTGGCTATTTAAAAAAATTATTTGAGCTTAAAGAAAAAGCGATAGCCAATAAATTAAGTTTAGAAAATTATAATATACAATAGAACGTTATATTTTATTTTAAAATAACATTTTATTAAAAATTTTTATCATTATATATCAATAATAAATTAATTATTATAATTTTATTAAAATTTATAGTATTTATAGAAAAAATTAAAACATTATTTTATTTATTAAATTCATTAAAATGAAAAATAAAAACGAATTTTTTTATAAAAGATTAAGAGAACTATCTGATATTAAAAATACATCAGTTATAAATGAAGATAAAACTATTAAAAATAGTACTTTAGTTGATTTTCAAATTGCCGAAGATGGAATTGTTTATGGTATTGTTAAAGAAAATCATGATTATTTTATAAAAAAATCAACAAACAGTAAAAATCCTGTTGTTACAGATTTTGTATATATGGGTGGATTAGAAAATAAAAAAGAATATCAATATAAAAGTTTATCTGAAGCTGAAAAACAAAGAAATTTTTATATTAAATCTTTAAATGAAGCTTTAAATTCTAATAAATTTAAAACAAAAAAAGTTGAAGCAGCATTAATAAATGAAGGTAAAAAATCTGAAATTAAAGAAGATAAATTAGAAGATGCTGAAAAAGAACTCAAATCAGCTGAAGAAAAAGTTGATGATTTAGATACTGCAACAAAAAAAGAAGATGAAGAATCAAAAGAAGAAAAAATAGTTCCAGAACCTGAAACTAATCCTGAAGTTAATAATGATAATGAAATATCTAATGATGAACCAACTGAAACATCAACAGATGATGATATATCAAATGAAAAAGGAAATGATGAAATTAAATCTAATGATACTGATGAATTAGTTACTAAAGAAATAGAAAAATTAGTGGGTAAATTAACAAATAAAGTATCGAATACTGAATTAACACCTGTTCAAACTAAATCTTTTGTTAATTCATTATTATCTGCATTTAAAAAAGATATTGCTGATTTAGATAATGAAGATAAAAAAAATATGTCGGATAAAATATTAAAATCAACACCAGAAGAAGATAAAGAAAAAACAGAAGAAACATCAGAAATAAAAGAAGAAATGTGTAATGAATGTGGTGGTTTTGATAATTATATGACATCAAGAGGATATGAAAATCCAACAGATGCATCTGGTTTAGAAATGGCAGATATTATTTCTGGATATGCATCTGCACATCAAAAAGGTTTAAATGATGGTGATTTTGAAAAAGTTGCTATTTATGTTAATCCTGATATATTAAAAGAATTAATTGAAGGCTATGGTCATGTTGAATATGCTGAAAAATTACAGCCATATTTAGATAAAGTAACAGAAGATCAAAAATTTAAATATTATGGTTTTGAACCAACAATGGAAGTTGAAAAAATTAAAGAAGATGAAGAATCTGAAAATTTACCAGCTGAAATTGAACCAGAAAATAAACCAGAAATTGCAGTAGATTCTGATACTTTAGGTGTTGTACCACCAACAGTAAAAACTAAAACAGTAGATGTTAATTTAAATACAGGTACTGTTAATGTTACATTAAATGAATCTAAATTAACAAAATATATTAAAAATAGAATTTTTAATAAAGAAAAAACAACCATTAATGAAGAAAAAAAATCAGATACATTAAGAAAAATTGATAAAATAATTGATGAAGAATTAAATAATTATAAATCAAAAATTAATGAAGAAGAACAAATTGATGAATTATTAGGATTAACAAAAAAAGAACAATTTCAAAAATTAAATCCAAATGATGAAAAAGCTGTTAATGATTTATTCGTTAAAGTTTTTAAAAATATTTTAATTAATCCTCAATATGGAATTATTAAAAAAATAGCATTAAATTCTCCAATTGAAAAAAAATATGAAATATTAAAAGCAGCTTCTTTAGATAAAACTCCTTTTGGAGGTACTTTAAGAATTGGACAAAATAATGAATTAGTATATAAAAATTCTGAATTTAAATCTCAAGCAACACCTAGTAAATTTGCTGGTGGTGGTACACAAGGTAAAGTAAGTTTTGGCGGAGCATCAGAAGCTAAAACTGTTGAAAATAAATCAGAAATAAATGAATTAAATACTGAAACACAATATTTTATTGTAGAACTTAGTGATGGAGGATTTTTAGATAAAGATAATAATAATGATAACAATATTAAAAATGCAATGCATTTTAATAATATTAATAATGCAAAAAATGCAGTTAAAATTTATAATAATAAACATAATGTTAAAGGTGGAAGTATAATTTATAGTAATTACCCAACTTCTGAAACAAAAATCATTAACAAATCAGAAATAAATGAATTATTTGGTGGAAGTTTTGCTGAAAAATTTTCAAAACTACAACCGAATGATATTAAAGGTATTAATGATTTATTTAATAATGTTTTTAAAAATATTTTAACTAATAAACAATATGGTATTATTGCAAGATTAGCTCAGGTTGAATCACCTGAAAATAAATATGAAATTTTAAAAACTGCTGCAACACAAGATGAAAAACCATTTGGTGGTACTTTAAGAGCAAATAATGATGGAACATTAAAATATATGCCAACAAAATTTAAAGAACAAATGACTCCAAGTCAATTTGCTGGTGGCGGTACACAAGGTAAAACACAAATGGGTGGTATTTAATTAAAAAGTATTATAAACCGGGCAAAGTTCCGGTTTTTTTATTTGTAACAATTGTTATTTTTTTTCGTAATATATATTAAATAATAAAAATATATTTTATGAATAATAATATTTATGATAATTTAAAAATATTTAGAACAAAAAAGTTTAAAACTAAAAAAGAAGAAGAAAATTATTGGGCTAAAATTCAAGAAGAAAATATATTTGAATATAGACAATCACTAATATGTTATTTTAATGATTATTTTCACGTTATTTGGAGTAGGCAATATATAGCTAAAATTTTATCTTTTGTAACAATTATATTAAGCATTTTATTTTTTAAATATCAAATATATTCATTAAGTTTATTTTCAATTTCTTTAATATTAATAAGTTTTTATAAAATTTATCAAATACTACTTAATAAAAAACTCAAAGAACAAAATTTTGTTATGACAATTTTAAATAATCATATAGATAATAATTGTGGTTTAAAATAAAATTATTTATTTTTTAAATAAACAAATTAAATTATATAAAATTATACGTTATAAAACTATTTATAATAAAGTATAAAATTTTATAATATGAAAGAATTGGATAAAGAAAATTTGAAACTAATATTTGTTTCAAAAGTAGGATATAATTATAAAAATGAAGGACTTTATGAATTTATTTTTTCATTTGATGAAACAAATATTGATGCTATTAAATGGGGATGGGATATTTCTCCAAGTTGTGATAATGCTTTAAAGCCAGAAGAAGAATATATAGATGAAGTTATTAATTTAAAAACAGATTTATTTGATTTATTTTGTTTACATGAAGCTGTTGATAGAGAATATATGCACGGATATCATAATATTCATGCTTTAGCATATGAAGTTGAAAGAGAAGATGAAGATAATACAGAATCAATTATTCAAGAAAATTATTCAGATAATGAAGATTTACCTTTATTAGTATTTCATTATGGAATGACATTAGCTGAAGTTTGTGATATTTTTTATCAAAGAAATATTATTCTTAAAGAAAAAGAATTTGTCGAAGCTGCTAAAGTTAAATTAATATAATTTTTTATCTTTTATTTAAAATATATAAAAGATTTAATTACTGTTCCCTAAAACAGTAATT
>Ga0335070_10000156_pt1 | contig 77244 bp, 71 predicted proteins | sample Lox_Sample_13_FD_206722 | JGI IMG/M metagenome (GOLD analysis project Ga0335070, IMG submission 206722) | Soil microbial communities from Loxahatchee National Wildlife Refuge, Florida, United States - Lox_Sample_1.3 | ecosystem: Environmental > Terrestrial > Soil > Wetlands | place: USA... | reverse complement strand
TTTCCATCTTTCTCTTGATCATTTTCGTAAAGGGACATATTATACTAATGTGGGATAGATACATCGACAGGGAAGGGATTGAAGCCCGAGTTTTTGGAGATTTGTTCTAAAGGGGTATCAGCGGGTTAAAGACGGGGAAGGTAGGCTACTTACCTACAAATGAACTCAATTCATCACAGTGAGGATGGTGAGGTAGATGAGTAAAATATACGATAGTCTTATGAAAGCGGAAAAGGAAAAACAAGGGAGTTTAGACCTGAAGTCCGCTTCTCAGATTTTTGAACCGGATAAAGCCAAGACCGAACAAAACACTGTCACAGATTCTCCCAAGGAGAAAATTGAGAAGTTGAGACTCGTGGCTGGACTGGGAGAGAAAAGATATTCGGAAGAACAAAGCAGTCGTGCCCTATCTCTATTTTATGTTAAGTTAGCGAATAGTATTAAAACAAATCTTAATGTACTTAAAATGTTATCAGAGCTTTCTCGCGGAAAATTCAAAGATGAAGAATTTGAAAACAGCTTTATTAAAACGGTGAATGAGTATATTCATGGTACCAATTCAGGCTTAGACTGTTTTTTTGATTACCTCAAGATCAGGTCTCCTGCTCGAAGGAAAAATATAGTGCATGCTGTCCTTGAAGAAATTCTGGATGGAAATGGGGAAAAACTTAAAGAGAGAAAAATCCAAGTTGTCAAAAGACAGTTTGAGAAAGACCTGCCAGAGACAAGTATCCGTGAGGACCATCTTCGGTACGCGTTGAATTGGGTTGTTCAATATGCCATTTCTTCCGCATCTTTGAGCGGGAACCTTGGACTATTCACGAGGTCCTTTGACTTTCAGGAAGTCAAAGACGATTCGCAATCATCCCTCAAAAAGGACAGGAGATATATCGAGGTCATTATATTCTTTACGACTGATGAAAAGGTCAATGGAGTTTCCGGAACAGGATTAGGTGACCAGGCATTAATGAGAGAAAATCAAAATGATTTTATACTTCCTTTGGTTGAGGAAATCATAAGCGCGAACGGAGGGATCATTCGGGTCAAGGCCGATCCGAAGAAGCATTACACTCAACTCCTCTTGATCTTACCTGCTTAACAAAGAGTAAGAGGTGTCCCTCACCAATTCGTAATTTTTGGTCCCGACCGTTTTCGGCTCCATCGAGACTGATTCTTTGCCGCGAGTTCGACGGTGACGAAAAAAAAGGGGTTTTCGTTAAGATCATCGCAGAATAAGTGAAGTGGTTCTGAGGGGATCAAATTAATTATAAAGGAACTTTTGGTTATCAGGGTTAAGAAGGAGGTGGAGCATGCAGCTGCCGGACGTCTATGGTCTGTCAATCAATCTGGACACCGCTAAAAAGATCGCCGCCTCGGCTATCGCCGAGGCGCGCAAGAACAACTGGACCATGGCTGTCGCTGTCATTGACACCGGCGGCCATCTCGTCTACTTCGAGAAAATGGACGGCACCCAGATAGGCAGCGTCAGGGTGGCGATTGGTAAAGGGCGCTCTGCGGTCCTGTTCAAGCGCCCGACCAAAGCATTCCAGGACATGGTGGCAGCAGGGGGCGAGGGTCTTCGCATGCTGCGTCTGGAAGGCGCTGTCCCGATCGAGGGCGGGCTACCCCTGTTGATGGACGGAAAAATCGTCGGGGCTATTGGGGTTTCGGGTGGAACATCCCAGCAGGATGGCGTGGTTGCGAAGGCGGGTGCCGACACGCTGAAGTAGCAACAATATGAAAGCAGGGTCACCCATTAAAAGTAATAGCCCTGCTTTTCTTATGCATATTTTAACCGGGAATCGCAAACCTCTCCTCCCAAATCGTGTCAACTTTTCATTCCTGAGACATTCACTTCCCCAATTTTGGAAAAAGGTGTATATATTACAAAGGTGTATATATTACAGTTGCAGGTTTTCAAATGGCATCCACCTTTTACCGGGATTGGAAGGAGGTTTTTATAAAACGGAATGCTCTAATAGCTTTTGCATTACTTTTAATCACCGCAGGTGCTCTTCGACAACCCACTTTCCACTTCTTCCTTAGAGGAATTTTCTGTTCCCTTGATTTAGAAAATCGTGTATATATAGAATGATTGAGGTGATAGATACCAGTGAATAGAGGAGGGAAAATAATGAGAAAAGGAATAAATCTGCTTATCGCTTTGTGTTTGCTGGCCCTTCCATCGTGCACTGCACTCAAGTCACACGGTCTTGCTCCCGTAAAATATGGTTATACTGACAAAGAAGGGAGAATGGCCATTGCCTACCAGTTCGATGGAGCGGATGACTTTTCTGACGGGTTGGCGCGCGTAAATTTAGGAAATTGGGGCTATATCAACAAGTCAGGTAAGTATGTTATCAACCCACAGTTCGATTTCGCGGATAATTTCTACGAAGGCCTTGCTCGGGTAAAGATCAATCACAAGTATGGTTACATCGACAAAGAAGGGAAAATCGTCATCAACCCTACCTTCGACGAGGGCTACAGCTTTTCTGATGGTCTTGCCAGGGTAGAAGTAGGCCGCCAGACGGGCTATATCAATAAGATGGGTAAGATCGTTATTAATCCCCAGTTCGACACAGGAGATGCCTTCTCGTGGGGGCTCGCACGGGTAAGGATTGGAAGAATCTGGGGATTCATTGATAAGAGCGGCAAGATAGCTATCAACCCTCAGTTCGACGAATGTGATTCCTTTGCTGAAGACCTTGCACGGGTGAAAGTGGGAGGCCGCTGGGGTTTTATTGATAGAACTGGAGAAATTGTAATCAACCCTCAGTTTAATTTCGCATGGAATTTCTCAGAGGGGCTTGCTGTCATAGAGATTGATCGCCGTATTGGATATGTGGATAAGGCAGGCAAGATCGTGATCAATCCGCAATTCGATGAAGGAAGAAAATTCACTGAGGGACTTGCTCCCATCAAGATCAGTCGTCAGTGGGGTTTCGTCAATAAGGCAGGCAAGATCGTGATCAATCCGCAATTCGACGAGGCCGATTCGTTTGCTGGCGGTTTGGCCAGGGTAAGAATTGGAAGGAAATGGGGTTACGTTGACAAGGGTGGTAAGTTAGTCATAACCCCTCAATTTGATAATGCATGGAATTTCTCCGAGGGGCTGGCAAGAGTGTTTTAGCAGATTTTTGGCGTCCCTGTTCCTACTCTCAATCGAGTTCAAGTCCGTATTACCATCAAGCATAGAAAAACGCCTGATAGACATTTGGAAACAGACTTATCCAGCGATTCCTGATCTGTGCGCATGAGCGATTTTGGAGACTCCGAATCACTCTGATATTCCAGATTTTAGATGGTAATCTTTAAGGCCAACTGACTTCGGCCCTTCCTTCTAACATCCAGTTCTAGCTAAAAGTTAATAACCCGTTTTCACCAAATCCGCCGGTGTTATGCAGTCATTTGCCCTGCCTGCTTCATCATGAAAAATTCCATAGATTATGTTAGAAAAATGCAATATCATGGGATGATAGGAGTTTAGCATGACAAAAGATTTGAAACGAACACCCCTTTACCCATGGCACAAAGAGCACGGCGGGCAGATGGTTGAGTTTGCCGGCTGGGAGATGCCTGTTTCCTATGAACGTGGAATTCTTGAAGAACACTTGAGCACGAGGAAATTCGGGGGTCTTTTCGATATCTCCCACATGGGGCGATTTTTGATCCGGGGAATAGATGCCGTCCCTTTTATGCAATACGTCTTAACGAACAATTCGATGGCTCTTGATCCCGGCGTGGCCCAGTACACGTTGGTCCAGAATGAAGCTGGGGGTGCCATTGACGATGCGTACCTCTATCGATTGGAAGAAGGTCATCCATCCCTGGAGTCGAATTATCTCCTTGTTGTGAATGCGGCGAATAAGGAGAAGGTTTGGGATTGGTTCCTCGACCACAAGAGACGCTTCAAGAATATGGGGATTGAGGATAAGACCGATGAGATCGGCATGATCGCCCTGCAGGGTCCGCACACCAAGAGGGTTTTGGAAAAGATTCTTCTAGAGGATTACAACAAACTTCCTGATCCCTGGAGGAATCGTCTAAAGGTTTGTGAATTAGAAGGAGAGCACGTCTATATCACTATCTCAAGGACAGGCTATACTGGGGAGCCCATCTGTTTTGAATTATTTTTGCCCGCAGAAAAGCTGAGGCTCATCTGGGGGAAAATCCTTGGCTTTGGAGAGGAAGAGGGGATTGTTCCGGTAGGTCTGGGAGCGAGGGATACTTTAAGACTGGAAGCTGGACTTCCGCTTTACGGTCACGAACTGGGGTTCGATCCGCAGGGAATAGAGATCCCCATCTATGCGGTGCCTTTGGCAGCAAGATTAGCGATGAGTTTCTCTCGCTTAAAGGGTGAGTTCATCGGAAAGGATATTCTGAAAAGGCAATTCGAAGAGGTCACCGCAAGAGAGAGCGGAAAACCTTTGCCTCCAAAAGAGAGGCAGTTAGTGCCCAAGAGAATATCTCCCATTACCATCACGGGCCAAGGGATTGCAAGGCAAGGATACGAGGTTTTTTTGAAGCAAGAGCTGGTAGGTCACGTCACGAGCGGAACAATGGTGCCGTATTGGGCTTTCTCCAATCGCGGGATCCTTTCAGAACCTACCAATGAGAAAAAAATGAGGTCCATTGCACTCGCCTACATCGATTCGGACTTGAAGGAAGGAAAGAGGATTGAGGTTCTTCACCGGGGGAAGAAATTTGAAGGTGTGATTGTAGAAAGGCATCTATCCGGTGAAGCTCCGCCCTATGCCCATCCAATTCTGATCGAAGAACCGAAGAAAAAACCGGTGGCGGCAGGAAGCTTAACGGAATTGACTGAAAGTGTGGTCAATCGCGTCGCCGAGAACACCCATTGGAGACAGAGAGAAACATTCAACCTGATCCCGTCGGAAAGCACTCCTTCTCTGCTCGTACGCCTGCTTACCATCAGCGATCCATCGGGGCGGTATGCGGAGCACCGGCTGATGAAAGCGTTTAGAGAGAGCGATGTCTTCTATTATCAGGGAACCAAGTTGATTGGAGAGGTTGAAGTCTTATTGGCCGAAGAACTTCGCCGCTTCATCGGTTGCTCAGAAGTGGAGCCAAGAGTCATCAGCGGCCAGATGGCCAATACCGCTGTCTTCAGCGGAATCGTCGATTACCTCAATCGTTTCGATCGGAAAAGCGAGCCGCGCAGGATCCGAAAAGTCATGAATCACCATATCGGAAGGGGAGGGCATCTCAGCGCCCAACCCATGGGTGCCTTGAAAGAATTCATTGCGCATGACCCACTGACAGAAAGGCCGGCCACGATTCCCTTCCCTATTTTGAAAGAAGATCCCTACCGGATTGACCTGACTAAGACGAAAGAACTTCTGGAGGAGCATAAGCCCGAATTGATCATCCTGGGCAAAAGCATGGTGATCTATAAAGAGCCTTTGAGAGAAATTTCTGAAATGATCTCAAACATGAATCCAAAGCCGATTGTCCTTTATGATGTGGCCCACGTCCTCGGATTGATTGGCCGATATTTTCAATTACCCTTTGAAGAAGGAGCTGATTTTGTGACGGGCTCCACGCATAAGACTTTTTTCGGACCCCAGAGGGGAGTGATTGCAAGCAATATGTCGGAAGGGACGGAGTACGAGGAGCTCTGGGAAGCGGTGGTCCGCAGGGTCTTTCCCGGAAGCGTGAGCAATCATCACTTGGGAACGCTGGTCGGCCTTCTCGTCGCTGCTTATGAGATGAACGCCTTCAAGTTGGATTACCAGAAGGCGGTCATCACGAATGCCAAAGCTTTTGCTCGGTTCTTGAAAGAGCAAGGATTGAATGTAGAGGGGGATCCTAAAATCGGATATACCGAGACTCACCAAATCATTCTGAGGGTTGGTTATGGTAAGGGGCCGTTGATGGCTGAACGACTGGAGGGAAATAACATCATCGTTAATTATCAGAGCGCGCCGGATGATGAAGCCTTTACGACAGCCAGTTGCCTGAGAATGGGAGTTCAAGAGATGACGCGTTTCGGGATGAAGGAGAACGACTTTTCGCAGCTTGCTGAGTATGTGCGTGATGTAATCCTCCAAGACCGACCCGTGGCTAACGAAATTTCTCAATTCAGAAAAAAATTTACTGAGATGAGGTATTGCTTGCCTGAGGCAGAAGCCCGGTCCCTTGTGGAGAAATTGCTCGAAGCGATCAAGTAAGCAGCAATTCCAAATTTATTTAGTGATAAGGTCAATAGGTCATTGTTCACTGAATGGTTAACAGGTGGCTTAATGACTAATAAGAGTCTGGGATTTGTAGTTTGAGGCTCAATGCTATCCGATTTATTTTTGTCTGCGCATGAGCACGTAGGTCCTGACAATTGCGATCAGCAAAGGGACCACTCCGAAGAGAATGAAGATGGCATCCGCAGGGAGTCGGAGCCATTCGAGCAGGGTTGTTGTGCTTTGATTCAAATACTCGGGTCCCCTGGCGTGCCAGTATCCATTTCGCAAGACATCCAGGAACTGGAGAACGCCTCCCGGGAAAAGATTCAGAACAACCATTAACGCAAGTCCGATATTTAATCCCCAGAAGGAAACACGGACATACTTCTCGACAAGTGACCATTCCAGGTCCGTCAGCACCTGTCTCATCGCAAAAACTGTGAATGAGACACCAAACATTCCAAAAACTCCCATCATCGCAGCGTGTCCGTGGTTAGTGGTCAGGAGGGTACCCACCTCAAAATAACTGACAATCGGCAGATTAATGAGAAACCCGAATATTCCGGCTCCTAGAAAGTTCCAGAACCCGACCGCCATCATAAAGTAGAAGGTCCATTTATGAGGAATGGCAATTTCCATCTGGCAGATATCACACTTGGCCTTGGAAAGTTTTATGAAATCCCATGCATCCAGGGTCAAAAGCGTCAGCGGGACAACCTCCAGGGCTGAGTACATGGCGGCGAAAGCCATGGTGGCGGTTGACTGTCCGGTCCAGTACCAGTGGTGTGCGGTTCCAACAAGACCGCCTCCCAGAAAGAGGATTGCATCGAGATAGATCACACGCGTAGCTGTCTGCCGGCTCACCATACCGAGTTTGTAAAAGAGAACCGCCACCATTGTTGTGACAAAGAGTTCGAAGAAACCTTCTACCCACAGGTGGATAATCCAGAACCGCCAGGCGTCCACCACCGTGAAATTGGTCGTGCTCACAAAGAACATGGCCGGGAGATAAAAAAGCGGGATGGCAATCGCGGCAAGAAGAAAAAGGGTGGAAATCTCGCGCTCTTGTGCGTTCTTTCTGGCGGGCCTGCTGTCCCTCCAGATCAGAACGAGCCAAAAGACCAATCCGAGGGCGAGCAGGAATTGCCAGCCGCGGCCCAGATCAAGATATTCCCAACCTTGATTCCCGAACCAAAACCATGCCTTCCCAAGGAGCTGAAAAATCCCGAGCATCTCGCCTAAGAGACTTCCCAGAGCAACGATCACGACCGCCCAGAATAGAACGTGGATGGCTTCTGCTTGACCGCTGATTTCTTTCGCCCCTAAATAACTTGCCAGAAAGAGTCCCCCTGCCATGTAAGACATGGATATCCAAAAAATGGCTAACTGGAGATGCCATGTGCGAAAAATATTGCTCGAGAAAAAAATGGACGTATCGATTCCGTAGAAGCTTCCCGGATCGGCGCGGTAATGGGCTGTTGCGCCCCCCACCAGGGCCTGCGCGAAAAAAAGGAGCACAACGACCAGGAAATATTTTATCGTCGCCCGCTGACTCTCTACGGCAACCCCCGGGACCATCTTCGGGTGGACGTGGTCTCCGCTCCCCTTCCATCCGAGAAAGTTGAATCTGCCGAAGGCGAAGAGGACGATGGCTGTTCCCGCGAGCAGCATAATGAGACTGAGTGCGCTCCACAGATAGGCATCGCTTGTGGGGGTATTGCCGGCCAATGGATCATAAGGAAAGTTGTTTGTGTACGAATGTGTTGTACCGGGACGATTCGTGACAGAGACCCAGGCTGCCCAGGCGAAAAAAGATGTCAGTTGCTCAATTTCCTTCGGGTCACTTATCAGTTTCACCAGAAGACCACGGTTCAAAATGGGATTGGAAAAATAATCCGCCCACTTTTTTAACTGTTTCCGGTACGACTCTATCTCGAACGGGGTAAACAAGAGGGTTTGGGTATTTGCCTGATAACGGTTCTGTTTCAGAAATTGCTGAACTTCTCCTCTGACCGCGGCTAATTCCGCGGGTTTCAGTTCTGGAACATCTCGGTGGAACATCTGTTTAGAGACTGACTCTTGTGCGTCGAGCGTGAGGGTGTGAAGGTATTCCGCAGAAAAGTCCGGTCCAAGATAAGCTCCGTGCCCCCAGATGGTCCCATTTTCCATCAGCCCGTATTTCAAAAAGACCTGCTGACCCAGCAGGATATCGTCACCGGTAAAAAGAATTTCACCAGAAGAAGCAATGACCTTTTTGGGGATGGGAGGCGCATCCCGGTAAGCCTTCGTGGATATCCAGCCCAATATTAAAAAACCGATTACCAATACCAGGATGGCGGCGTATCGCCACCAGGGGGAGAGAGTCTCGGTTGAACTCCTTTGATCGACCTCGGTTTGGGTTTTTTCATTTTTCTCCATAGCACTTACCCTTTTCGCTCAAAACTCGGTTCGAAAACTTTTTTGTTATATTTCTTCAAACTCCTTCTCCGACCGCCTTTACCAGTATACTCCAGGATTTTGTTCCGCAAAAGCAAAATTTTATAGAGCTTTTCCGCGTCGCATGAGATGGCTCTTTTTGTATAATAAAAGAATTCACCGAGTAAGGCTGAGGTGAAAAGAAACCGTGAACCAACAGTTTCAGGAGAGGATTCACTTAGAAGAGGGCAAATTTTACAAGAGGCTTACAGAAAAAGCCAACATGAATTGACCGGTGTAATATAAGGGCAAATTGAGGAGGCGATTTTGATATTCCTCTTTTATGAATCTATCTCTTGCTACAAACACATCTGAAAAGTAAAAACTGAGAGCTCCAGCCAAGATCAGTGCCCTTCCTGAAATTCGGAAAGAGGACTTCCAAAAAACCGCCCAGGCCCCGATTACCATCAAAGTGATTATAACGATATATAACAATACGGGAATCAGCATGGACTTCAAATAAGGGCGAAGCCAGAAAAAAATAAAAGCACTCATACCCAAGAAGATGAAGATCCCTGGTGAAATCCAATAAGAGATCGGGATGAGAGACAAAAAGCTGAAGATGTAAAAAATATGCCCAATCAAAAAAGCAACCAATCCCACCTTAAACGCATTTTCCCGAGGTAATGCCAGACAGACATCGCCGATTAGACAGAAAATCAAACCAATGAGAAGATAATGATAATAGGCTGGAACCGAACAGGGCTGCAGCAGTGCGGTCATGATAAAGAGCAGTGAAAGAACGGACTTCGCGATTAATAAAGGGGCTCTGTTCTTCCTTTTCTCGTAAAAAAGCAGTCCACACAGAAAGAGGATGCTGAGGACGGGGATAAAGATATTTGTCATAATCAATCGGATCCGGAATCGTTTATGGAAGAAGGAAATTCCTTTCTATGATGACAGTCTATAAAACCCATGGGAAGGAGTCAACCGGAATTGGAAACAAATGTATTTACGATGGAGTTCGGCAAAAATACAGCTTTTTTCTTTGTAATATACAGAGTCTACCTTATTCACTTCACACCCTCGGTGGATGATATTTTTGACAACAGCATGTAGTTTTACGCCCCATTTCCGAGAATAAAGGTCTTAAAGGAGGGGAGTATGGAGCAAGACATGAGTTCGACCATCAAGACTCTGATCACGGCTTTGTCAAGTTTCAATGATTTTTCGCGGGTGGAGGCTCGCAAGGCGCTTGAATCCATGGGGAGTAAGGCGGTCCCCTATTTAATCCAAGCCCTGAAACATGCTGATTACCTGCGAAGGTGGGAAGCCGCGAAGGCACTGGGAGAAATCAAGGACCCCTCGGCAGCGCCCGCGCTGGTGGGGGCGCTGGAGGATGAGAAGTTTGATGTCCGCTGGCTGGCCGCCAATGCTCTCATCGAGATGAACGTCAAAGCACTGAAACCGTTATTTAAGGCCTTGATCGAGCATGCAGACTCCGTTTTGCTAAGACAGGGCGCACACCACGTGCTACACGACCTGGCAAAAGGGGAGTTGAGAACCTATCTCGTCCCTGTCTTAATCGATCTAGAGAACATGGATTCGGCTCACATTCCAACAGAGGTCTCTTACGCTCTGGAATCACTGGGAAAAGCAAACATTCTTTAGGCGACTTCGTGAGATTGTTTCTCACCCGCTGCCCACAGGTGATCTTTTCTTGCTATTCGGGGGGTATAAAACAGGCTCAAGCACTTGAGGAAAATTTGATTAGCCAGGACCGATCGGCTTGCGGCGCTTTCTCTCTGCCACCTTCAGCCGGGCCAAGGAGCGCCGGAGGGAAGCCTCCGCAGCGGCAGCATCTGCGGTAAGAGGGGCGGCCTTCAGCGTTTCCTGAGCACGCTTCTTTGCTTCCTCAGCACGGGCGATATCGATTTCATCGACACGTTCACAGGCATCCGCTAGAATAATCACTTTGTCAGGTCGCACTTCCATAAAGCCGCCGCTAATGGCGAGGTATTCTTCTTCCTTGTCTTTTCTAAGTATCAAGTCCCCGGGCTGAAGCGTTGTCATCAGCGGGGCATGGTGAGGGAGAATGGCCAATTGACCTGCCGCTCCCCAAGCAATTAATGCGCTCACCTCGTCAGAATAGACCATTCTCTCTGCAGTAACGATCTCTAACTTAAATGTCGCCATCTCTCAGGTTACCGACGTAAATTCCAAAGCAAGTTCTAAGCCTTATTAGTCATGAAGTCACTGAGTTATTAAGTCCTTTAATGACTATTGACTTAATGACGCAGTTACTTACACGCTGTTATCCTCTTATCTTTTTAGCCTTTTCCACTGCTTCGTCAATTGTTCCTACCAGGTAGAACGCCGCTTCAGGAAGATCGTCGTGTTTTCCTTCTAAGATTTCCTTATAACCTCTCACCGTCTCCTTAACGGGGACGTACCTGCCGGGGGTTCCGGTAAATTGTTCAGCCACATGGAATGGCTGGGAGCAAAACCGCTGAATCTTCCTGGCTCTGGCCACGGTGAGTTTATCTTCCTGACTCAATTCCTCGATACCGAGAATAGCGATGATATCCTGCAATTCTTTATATCTCTGCAGGGTCGTCTGTACCCCTCGAGCGACCCGGTAATGTTCTTCACCAACAATAGTGGGGTCAAGGATTCGAGAGGTGGAGGTCAATGGATCTACTGCCGGATAAATTCCGAGCTCGGCGATTGAGCGCTCCAAAGCCACCACGGCGTCAAGATGACCGTAAGTCGCTACAATGCCTGGATCGCTGTAATCATCCGCCGGAACATAGATCGCTTGGAAGGAGGTGATGGAGCCCTTCTTCGTGGTCGTAATCCTCTCTTCCAATTCTCCAACATCCGTACCCAAAGTGGGCTGATAACCGACTGCTGAGGGCATACGTCCGAGAAGAGCGGACAGTTCCATATTCGCAAGAACATAGCGATAGATGTTATCGATGAACAGAAGCACATCCTGGCCTTCGACCTCACGGAAATATTCTGCTATGGTGACCCCGGTCAGAGCGACACGGGAACGGACCCCCGGGCTTTCGTTCATCTGACCGAAGACCATCACGGTCTTATCCATCACACCCGAACGTTTCATCTCTAACCACAGGTCATTACCTTCTCGGGATCTTTCACCCACACCTGCAAAGACGGAAAATCCTCCGTGCTCAGCAGCGATATTGCGGATGAGTTCCATGATGATGACGGTCTTGCCAACTCCGGCCCCACCGTAGGCGCCGATCTTGCCCCCTCTTGTAAAAGGGGTGACGAGATCCATCACTTTCAATCCTGTCTCAAGTATTTGAGGAACCGTCTCTTGCTCGGTCAGGGGAGGAGGGGGACGGTGAATCGGCCATTTCTCCTCCGTTTTTACCTCACCCAGTCCATCGATGGCTTCACCGAAGACATTAAATAACCTTCCCAACGTCGCTCGTCCTACAGGCACTGAGATGGGAGTTCCCATATCAATGGCTTCAGCGCCTCTCGCCAAACCATCTGTGGGGGTCATCGAGACGCCACGCACCCAATTGTTGCCGATATGGGCTTGTGCTTCCACAATCACTTTCGTGCCGTTCATGGGAATGACAATGCCATTATAGATGGCCGGCAGTTCATTCTGAGGAAATTCCATATCCACCACGGTCCCTATGACTTGTACGACTTTCCCTTTTGCCATCTCCTTAACTCCTTGTCTTTCGCTTATCTGGTTAAAGCCTCAGCCCCTCCGCTGATATCACAGATTTCCTTTGTAATCATCTCTTGTCTCGCTTTATTTAAAGACAAACTCAAATCTTTGGTCAGGTCTTCGGCATTGTCACCCGCGTTACGCATAGCGACCATCCGTGCAGACTGCTCACTGGCAATGAGCTCCAGGACAGCATGATACACTTCCATCTCCACAAATCTTGGCAGCAATTCCTTTAAGACGCTAAAAGGATCAGGCTCATAAATATATTCAGCCACCTGTCCTGGAGGAAGCGTTGCCGGCTCAATAGGAAGCAAGACTTCTATGGTTGGTTTTTGTACCACGGTACTGATAAAACGGGGATAGGCGAGATAGACCAAATCCACGTCACCATTGCTATAGTCTTCGATCACCACTCTTGAGATCGGCATGGTTTCCTGCATGGTCGCTCGATCGCTGATGCTGCTGAATTCAGCACGGACATCCAGTTTGGCAATACGGGCGAAAGCTCTTGCCTTGCGACCTACCGTCACGATGGTCACGGGAGTCTTTTGTTGGAGGATAAACTCCGCCAAAAGACGATTCAGGTTCGTATTCAGTCCGCCACATAATCCCCGGTCCGTACCGATATGGATGATGGCAATTTTTTTCACTTCCCGCTTCTCTAAGAGGGGAAGGGTTTTCCCCCTGATGCCGGGTTCGATGGCGATGTCTGCAATGACCTGGCGTATCTTTTCCGTATAAGGCCGTCCCGCCAGTGCCTGTTGCTGCGTCCTTCTCATTTTAGCAGTGGCCACCATCTCCATGGCGCGGACAATCTTTGTGGTGCCCTGGATGCTACGTATACGGCGGCGCAAGACTTGAATGCTGGCCATCTAAAGGGTGCTTCCTTGTTTGAACTCTGTGATCGCTGTCTTCAAAAGATTCTCGGTTTCAGGTTTGATCTCATACTCTGTATCGATCTTCTTCTCTATCTCAGGATGACTGGTCTCCATGAATCGGTGAAAATTCTCTTCCCAGGGTATCACTTTCTCCACGGAAACGTCATCCACATAACCGTTCGTGACGGCATAAAGAATACTTGCCTGCTTTCCGAGGGACATGGGGAGGTGCATGGGTTGCTTCAATATCTCGGTGATGCGACGGCCTCGCTCAAGTTGATCCCGGGTTGCCTTATCCAATTCTTCACTCCCAAACTTTGCAAAGGCCTCTAACTCGCGAAACTGGGCAAGTTCCAATCTTAGCCTTCCGGCAACTTGTCTCATCGCTTTCCTTTGAGCCGACCCGCCTACCCGGGAAACCGATAACCCCACATTGATCGCAGGACGAATTCCTGCATTGAATAAATCTGGCTCGAGATAGATCTGCCCATCGGTGATGGAGATGACATTGGTAGGGATGTAGGCGGAGATATCTCCAAGTTGGGTCTCAATGATAGGCAAGGCTGTCAGCGAGCCGCCACCGTGCTCTTTGGACAGCTTGGCCGCTCTCTCAAGAAGGCGGCTATGGAGGTAGAAAATATCTCCGGGGTAAGCCTCTCTCCCCGGCGGACGGCGTAACAGCAAAGAAAGCTGGCGATAGGCCCAGGCGTGTTTGTAAAGGTCGTCGTAAAGAATCAATGCATCTTTCCCTTGTTCCATGAACTCCTCACCGATCGCACAGCCTGCATAAGGGGCGATGTATTGGAGCGGAGCCGGGTCAGACGAATCTGCTGCCACTATTATTGTATATTCCATCGCTCCGAACTTCTCCAAGGTTGCGATGGCCTGAGCGACCTTGGATGTTTTTTGTCCAATGGCGACATAGATGCAGATCAAATTTTGGCCTTTCTGAGCGATGATACTATCCAGGACAATGGCAGACTTGCCGGTAAAACGGTCACCAATAATCAACTCACGTTGCCCCCGGCCAATAGGAATCATACTATCTATTGCCTTAATGCCGGTCAACACGGGGGTATCGACCGGGCTTCTCTTTGTTACGTCTGGCGCCACTCTCTCTACGGGACGAGTCTTCCCGGCCTTAATGGGTCCCTTACCATCAAGGGGGCGGCCTAGAGGGTCAACTACCCTTCCTATTAGAGCGTCTCCCACAGGGACCTCAATGACTCTACCGGTGGCTTTGACCTCATCCCCCTCTTTGATCTTGCTACAATCGCCGAGGACAACCGCTCCAACATTATCCTCCTCCAAGTTTAGAGCGAGGCCAGTAATGTCATGGGGAAATTGGAGTAATTCGTTGTAAGCGGCGTCTCCTAATCCATGGATGCGGGCGATGCCATCACCGACTTCGATCACTGTCCCCACGTTTGTGATAGTTACCGCAGCACCAAAACGCTCAATTTGTTCTTTAATTACAGCAACAATATCTTGGTCTCGGGTTGCCATCTTAACCCCTCTCTAATTTAAAAAGTGAATGGTGAAAAGGTAACGGTGAAGATGTTCGCTTCGTCAGAAAGTTATGTCGTTGGGCTTTAACTCTTCTAACCGTAACCCTTTGACTCTAAACCAAGCGGGCTTCGTAACCTTTACCCACAAACCCTACGAAGTTTCTACCCGCCTACCCCAACTAAAGTTCTTTTCAAGGTTTCCAATTTTTGATGGATACTGCCATCAATCAGCATATCACCGATTCGGGCTATGAATCCTCCGATGATGGAGGGCTCTACTTGAGCGTCAACAACAACCTTGCGCTCAACAATTTTCCCAAGACGTTGAGAGATGGCATCCTTCTCTTGATCGCCCAAAGGCAAGACCGTCGTCACTTTAGCACGATCGATACCACGATGAGCATCCAGCAACTCGTTATATTTTTCTAATAGATCGCTGCTGCGCCTTAATAGTCCTTTGCTGACTAAAAGAAGAGCCAGATTGACGACCAGGGGATTCGTCTCCCTCAATCGCTCCTGCAGAAGACTTTTCTTAGCAGCGAAAGATAGACTAGGGTTTTCCAACAAAGCCATGAGTTTGTTATCTGTCGTCAAGTCGACTATTTTCTTTAAGCCTCCTTGCCAGCTCTCAAACTCATTTCTTTCTAAGGCTATCTCAAAAACAGCCTGGGCATAGCGTTTCCCGGAACTTATTCTACGCATCTATTCCGTCAATTCTTCTTGAGCGTGACACTCTCCTGAAGTGTCTCCTCAATTAGCTTACGATGTTTTTCCTTATCCAGGGTCTCTTTGATCACCTTTTCAGCAGCCGCTATGGAAATATCTACGAACTCCCGGCGCAAATCCCCGACGAGTTTATCACGCTCTGCTTCCAATTCAGATCGGGCCCGGTCAACAATCACCTGGGCCTGCTTCGTTGCTTCCTGCCTCGATTCTTCCTTCAGCCTTTCCCCGACTTGCATGGCCTGGGCGATGATGGCCTGTCCTTCTTGTCGTCCCTTATCAATCTGTTTTTGTATTTCATCTTTAGCCTGATCGTATTCTTTCTTGGTAGCCTCGGCCAGTTCAATGGCCTCCCTCGCTCTTTTCGCCCTCTCGTCAAGCACCTTCATGACCGGTTTATACAAGAACAGGCGTAACATAACGAGTAAGACAATGAAATTGGCGATGAAGACGACCAGCAATGGTAGATTGATACCTAAGCTTGCAAAGCCTCCCATGGTGGTGTCCCTTTCCTAACGGCAAATTACCCTTTTAAATTCATTGCGATATAGGTAATCAAACCGGCGAGAGAAAATACCGCAACGGCGACGACGATAAATAATGCAATCGCTGCTCCGATGAGCATCCCGGGTAAGCTCGTGGATGATCCTTCCTGTCCCATACTCACACCTCCTTAATGGACTACCAGCCCGAGAACGATGTTGAGTGAAAACAAAAATTCCTACTCCCTCGGCCAGGGTGCCCGATCAAAACTTGACGACCATCGCGAGAATAATGCAGACGATCAGGACGTAAATTCCTATTGCCTCCGCGAGTGCCCCAATCAAGATCATGTTGGTAAGAATGGCACCCCTGGCTTCAGGGTTGCGTCCGAGGGATTGCATGGCTGAGTAGCCGATCAATCCCAGAGCTAATGCCGGACCAAAGAACCCCAATCCTGCCGTTAAACCGACTGTTAACATCTTCATGACATCTGGTGACATTGATGACCTCCTCCTTTCGTCTTTTTATTCTGTCTCTTCATGTGGCGATACGGCAATCGTGCCAAAAACAAGGGTTAAACCGGAAAAGATAAGGGCCTGGATCATACCGATCAGTAATTCCAGCCCATAAAAAGGAATAGTGAAAACGAGAGGGATAAGAAAGCTGGAGACCAATATGAGTATCTCCCCGGCCGTCATATTACCGAAGAGACGGAAGGTAAAACTCAACATACGTGTTAGGTGACTGAATATCTCCAAAACGCCGACGAATAGATTAATAAACCCAAAAACGATGTCCATCACTCCCGGGCCGAACTTTCCCTTTAATAATTGTTTAAATCCTTTTGTCATCTGTTTGAAATTGATGAACTCGCTGAGATAATGGGTGACTCCCAGCGCCCTCATTCCCCAGCTCTCAACAAAAATGAAAGACATGATGGCGATGGACAGAGGTAAATTGATATCCGTATTGGCAGCTCGGAATAGCGCAAATTCTCCATGGGAGCTTTTGACCGTGATCGAGCCGAAAAAGGGAAAAAGAGCAAGGTAAGCGTTCGAGATGACGTACAGGAAGATAGTTGCCACTCCAGTGAACAGTATCCTGGCATGTTTTTTCCCGGCGACACTTTCAACAAAATTGAGCAACCCTTCTACGATTGCCTCTGCCATGGCCTGACGTTTCCCGGGAATCAGTTGCATCTTACGGGTCAGGATCAGAGATAAGACGACCAATACGAGGATCGTAAACCAAGAGGCGATGAGGGTGTTCGTCACGGAAAAGTGTCCGATATGAGCCACTGGCTCTGCAGGAAGCTCGACATGGGGTTCAGGGACCTGGAAGAAGCTTGGAGGATTGGTGCCAAAAAAACTTTTCCCGAGGGGGCCAAAGACAAAACCGATAACAAAAAGGATTAGAACAGGAATAAAGAAAAATATTAGAATGTTGAAGCCGCGACCCTTCATGATTGGCTCTGTTTCATTTATTATTTTTGGTCAGTTTCTCTTGTTCCTTCTTAAAGCGCATGAGCATCTTAAATAAGCCAAAAAAGGCGATGAATGTCCCAAGACCAAGGCCGATAAAAGTAAACAGAGGAGCCTTATTCAACATCCCTGGCCGATCAAGCCAGTAACCGATTCCTACTGGAATGATCAGACTAAAAGCCACATACCAACCAACAGTCAATAAAAATTGAAGCGGTCTCACCCACTCTTTCAAACAAACCTCCAAGAGCGGTTAAGAAGAACCGTTTGCTCCTTCTGATTGTTTCTTGAGACTAATTCGCAGTATTTGGGAGCAAAACGCGAATTAGGTAACATATAAGCAAAAGCTTGTCAATCATTTTCTTATTCTTCATTTTAGACACTTAGCAAGTGGTCTGTTTTCTGGGTGAGGAGATCGAGCGTATCCTCTTTTCGATCAGGAGCACCCTCCATTTTGCAATGGCCCTCGAGGATTCCACCTTCGTTTATGGTAAGAATCGGGGTGAACAGGGTTCCATAGACTTTACCCGTGGAGTGGATTTCCACCCGTGTCTTGGCATGCACGTCCCCCTCCACCAAACCGTTGATGATGATCGTGTCGAGCCCGACTTTCCCTTTGATGTTTGCTGTTTCACCCACGATTAATGTTCCACTTTCGAAAATCTCCCCTTCGAATTTTCCGTCCAGACGAAACACGCCTTCGAAGGTCATCTTTCCCTCGAAGAGCGTCTGCTTTCCGAGATAGGCGCTAATTTCCTCAGAGATGGGCGACGAGGCGGGACTACTTTTAGAAAAAAGCGGTTTCCCTGCTGTCATGAGTGACTCCTTTCGGTGACGCATAGCACCAAGCGCAAAGAGTATAGCGTTTGAAATTCCAAATTCCAATATCCAATGACCAAAATGACCTGGCTTAGAATTTCGAACTTGGTGAATTGGAGCTTATTTGTTATTTGGTGCTTGCCTGCCTGCCGGTAGGCAGGGACTTTGGTACTTCTCCTAAGACTATGCGCTATGCCCCATGCTCTATGCGTTTTTTAGGATGGCTTCTACAATCCTTTCCAGATCTTCGTGGGAATAGTATTCTATCTCTATCTTTCCGCCTTTACCTTTTTGTGAGATATGAACCTTTGTCCCCAGATATTTTCTCATTGAATCCTGTAAGCTGCCCAGTTGGCTCTCCAGATCGCCTTTCTTCTTGGCAGGAACGACTGACTGCTTCGGTTTCTCCGACCATCGTTTTGCGATCGCTTCAGCCTTTCTCACTGAAAGGCCCCGTTTAATGATCAGGGTACAGAGTTCCTTCTGTTTCTCCTTGTTTTCGAGGCTGAGGATGGCTCGGGCGTGTCCAGAAGTAATGCGATTTTGTAGGAGGTGGTCCCTCACTTCCAGCGGAAGCTTCAACAGACGGAGGGTATTGGTGACAGTCGTTCGATCCTTGCCAACCCGCTTACTTAACTCTTCTTGGCTGATATTGAACTCCTCGATCAACTGTTTGAAAGCCTCAGCCTCTTCAATCGGATTCAGGTCTTCCCTTTGCAGGTTTTCAATCAGAGAGATTTCTAACGCCTCTCTCCTCTCCGTCTCTTTTACGAGTACGGGAACTTCTTTCAATCCCGCCTTCTGAGCAGCTCGCCAGCGGCGCTCTCCAACGATCAGTTCATAACCCTGTTCCGTCCTTCGGACGAGGAGAGGCTCCAGGATCCCTTTTTCTCTGATGGACTCTGCCAATTCCTGGAGTTTCGCCTCGTCAAAATGCTTTCGGGGCTGAGATCGGTTGGGGAGGATCTCTTCAATACCGCAATAGCGGAGTGTCTTGGACTCCGCCTGTCCGAGTTCGGGCAGAAGTGCTCCAAGACCCTTTCCTAACGCTATTCTCTTAGTTGCCATCGGTCTTCCCGTCCATCATGATTTCCGTGGCCAGGTTCAAATAACTTTCTGCCCCCCTCGAATGGATATCGTATAGAAGGACCGGCTTCCCATGGCTAGGAGCTTCACTCAATCGAATGTTCCGGGGGATAACGGTCCTGAATACCTTGTCTTTGAAGTGTTTCTTGACTTCCTCGGCGACCTGATGTGAGAGATTATTCCGGACGTCGAACATGGTGAGGAGAATTCCCTCGATCTCCAATTTTGGGTTGAGGGACTGCTTGATCAGGCGTATCGTCTTGAGAAGTTGGCCGAGCCCTTCCAGGGCATAGTATTCGCACTGGAGAGGGATGATCACGGAGTGAGCAGCCGTCAGTGAATTGATGGTCAGCAGGCCCAGGGAAGGAGGGCAATCAATAAAAACATAATCATAGTCCTCCTGAACTTCTTGGATCAAGTAATTCAACTTTTTCTCACGATCCGTTTCCTGAATCAGCTCCACTTCCGCACCGATCAAGTCCGTATTTGATGTCACCACGTCCAAGAAGGCAAGGTCGGTCTTCTGAATCATTTCCTTCAGTCCCGAACCACGAAGCAAGGCCTGGTAAATGGTTCCGTTGGATGCTTCTTTGTTTAACCCTACACCACTCGTTGAGTTTCCCTGTGGATCGATGTCGATGAGGAGAACTTTTTTCTCTGCGGCAGCGATGGAGGCCGAAAGATTGACTGCCGTTGTCGTCTTCCCCACCCCTCCTTTTTGATTGGCAACGCAGATGATTCTTGCCATAGCGGAAACCTGACCGAGGAGCGCTTCTCAGTTTTAAAATCGTCGCCGGAGGCGATGCTCCTCCAACCTCCTTCAGACTTAGTCTATATAGCACAAAAAAGGGAAAAATGGGAAGATTAAACTTGCTGTTTTTGAAACAGGAGAATCGTTCTCTTGAAGGAACTGAAGGGAAGGGTCAGAGAGACCGATTTTTCTAATCGATATTGGGCTTCTTCTGCTTCGGTGGTGAGGAGGTCCATTTCTTTATGATCCATCGCACCTTTCATGGCGATGGCCAATCCTTTTTCTTTCAAGAAAGGAGAACCCAGCACGAGAAAGGTTCGGAGATCGGAAAAGGCCCTTGAGAGGATGATATCAAATCGTCCTCCCAGGCTTTCGAGGACCCTCGTATCTTGAACGCGGGCGTGGATCACCTCCACACCCTTTAAACCCAGCACGCGGACGATTTGGCGTTGGAAATCGATTTTCTTACGGACGGAATCGATCAAGGTCATCTCAAGAGCGGGTTGAACTATTTTTAAGGGAATGCCCGGAAAACCCGCCCCTGACCCCATGTCCAAGACCGAGGAGTGTTGATCGAGGTAGGGATAGACAGAGAACGAATCAATAAAATGCTTTAGAACAATTCCTCTCTCTGATTGGATGGCAGTGAGATTGATTTTCTGATTCCATTTGAGGAGTTCTTTGAGATAGAGCTCGAAGGCTTCAATTTTTTTTTCGTCTAAATCGATTCCAAAGGTCTTTCCACCCTGGACAAGGAGATTTCTATTTTCTACCTCCATGGTGAAGATTTTTATCATAAAAAAGCACCTTTTAAAAGGATCAACCTGCCCTGCCTGTCTAAAGAGACTGTGTCGCAATCCCATTGTTGTCTTTGCTACCGACCGAGGGCAGCGTGGCAATCCGACCAGAGGTCGTTGCGAGGGCATAGCCCGTGGCAATCTCAAGGGTTCCCTCGCTACGCTCGGGACAAGGCATTGGTCGCTTCACTCTCTCGCAATGACATTACAACAAAGTCTCAAAGCGGGAGAGGTTGAACTTCAAAAGCGATTTACATTTAGAATGAATCTGATAGAATAACCACGGATGGGTAGAGAGGGAAGAAGTTCCACGGTAAGGATAGGACGCGTAAACGATGGAGAACAAGGCGCCAAACGTTGTGGGTAAAAATCGCCTCCTTATTTCCGGAAAAGGGGTCTTAGTTGCACTGCTGGTCATCCTCGTCTGCACCTTTGCAGAGCTCGCCACGAGATCCGGATGGCTCAAACAGATCGACTATTTATATTACGATCTCTGGCACATTCTGGCAGGTGTTCAGGTCGAGCCAAAACATGTCGCCATCATCGCGATTGATAATGAGACCCAATTGAATTATCGGGATGAGCCGTTGGTATTCTGGGGGCCACATTTTGCAAAAGGGATTGAGGTTCTCCGCAGGCTGGAAGTCCGGATCATTGGACTCGATTACCTTTTTACGGTGAGCGCTGAATCGTGGCTAAAAAAATTTGAAGTACCGGGGAGCGAAAAAAGCCGCACGTTTGATGGTCCGATCCGGGCACAGCTTTCCTCAGGCAAGGTGGTGCTCATCGGTTGGCTGGCCAGCAACGAAAAAGGAGAGGGGGAACTGATTCTCCCCATAAAAGATTACCTGTTTGTTTTGCCGGGTGGCGTTGCAGATGTCGGCTTTGCTAATTTTTACTCCGACGAAGATGGTGTGATTCGTCGATTCGCCCCAGCCCTCTTTGATGAGGATACGTTGCCGAACCTCACGTTCGCCACTCTCTTAGCGGTAAAGGGGAGCGGTCTGGAGCCTTCAAGCAAACGTTGGTCGTTGAGCGGGAGAGGGATCTATCGTGATACGACCCCTTATCCCATTGGTTTTGTGGGTCCACCCGGGACCATCCCCCGTCTTTCCTTTGCTAAGTTACTCGAACCGATGGCTGAGAAGAATCCTGAGTTGCAATGGCTTAAGGGAAAGGTGGTCATCATCGCTCCGGAACACGTTGGAATTCAGGATTTTCACCTGGCTCCCTATGCTCGGGAATTTTGGAAAACCGAAGGGAGGATGATGAGCGGAGCGGAGCTCCACGCCAATATCGTCGAGACCTTGCTCTCGGGGCGGTTCTCCAAATCTGTTCCAAGTTGGATCAGAATCTTTGGTATGGTCATTTTCCTTTTGGCTGCAACCCTTCTCTTCTTCCAGCTCCATCCGTTGAGGGGCCTGGTGGTGGGTCTACTGCTCGGCCTCTTCTGCGCTGCCATCGCCTACCTATTATTCCGAATTCAGTGGATCCATCCTATATCCGGTGTCCAATTAGGGTTGGCCTTAACTTATTTGGGCACATTAGGGTTCAGACTGACCGGAGAGGAAAAGGAGCGGGCACTCCTGAGGCAAATGTTTGGGCAATATGTTTCGGATGAGGTGGTGGAAAAGCTTCTTGCAATGGGGCACAGACCTGACCTGGGAGGTGAGGCGATACAGGTCACCATTCTCTTTTCAGACATTCGAAATTTCACGACCATTTCGGAGAGGCTGAGTCCACATCAGGTGGTTGACATGCTCAATGCTTATCTGGGACGGGCCTGTGAGGCTATTCTGGAACAAGGCGGCACGGTCGATAAATATATCGGCGATGCGGTCATGGCTGTATTTGGATCTCCGGTCCCTTATCAAGACCATGCTCAACGCGCGCTGTCCGCTGCGCTGGCGATCAAGGAGATGACTCGCGAGTTTCGTATCTGGATGCACGAGCACTTCGCCGGGGTGACCCTACCAGAGTTTGACATCGGAATCGGGATTCATACCGGTGAAGCCGTGATCGGCAACATCGGTTCCCCAAAGCGTATGGAGTTCACCGCCATCGGCGATGTGGTCAATACCGCATCGCGCCTCGAGGGATTAACCAAAGAGTTAGGGTGGAAGATTGCCGCGAGCAGTGCAACCGTCCATGCCGCTGGTTCCAATGTATTAACCGGTAAGCGGGAGAAGGTATTCCTTAAGGGCCGAGAGGGAGAGACCGAGGTCTTCGAGGTGATAGGCCTCAAGTCGGAGAAAGGGGGAAAGTCATGAAATTTTTATTGAAGAATATATCATGCATTTTAAGGCTCCTTGTCCTCATTTCACCTATCATTCTAGGGACCGCAGGTTCCGACGCGAAAGCCCAAAGCCTTCCTCCTGATGTTGGAATCGTGACGCAACTGTCCGGGGAAGTCACTTACTGGAATGAGAGCTATCAGAAAACTCCGGAGAAGGCGGAAGTCTTTATGAAGATCCGTCGAGGTGACTATCTCAAGATCCCCGCGGGAGGTGCGATTCAATTGGTCTATTTTGAGAATGGTCGGCAGGAGACCTGGAAGGGGCCGGCCTCCTTTATGGTAGGTGAGGTTCAGAGTCGAGTTGAAAAAGGGAGAGAAATTCCTGGACAACCAGAAGTGGTGATCCTATCAAACGAGGCGTCTCAAGGGATGCGTCGCATTCCGGTGCTGCTCCGGCGGGCAAGGCTGAGTCGGTCGGGGGGTGGCGTGATGGTACGCGGTGTGCCCGGGGCTTCTGCGAAACCCGTTGCCCCTACGAAGGAAGAACAGGCTGAAATTGCCATGGCCAAAGAGGCTTACCAGAAATTGCGTAAGCAGGCGAAGGCGGATGACATCACGCCCGAGTTGACCCTTCTTGGAGTCTTAGCGGACTATGAACAGCACGATGAGATGGAGAAGGTGATCAAGAGTGCCATGAAAATACAGCCCGACAATCAGGTTCTAAAAGAACTGGACGAGTGGGTAAAAACTCAAAAACGTAGCCAACCGAAATGAGGAAAATGGAAATAGAGGTAATATTCAAGCTAGGCAATTACTAAATATGGCTCACCTAGATGGAGAGGAAAAGAAAGGAGTGACAGATGATAATTCGGACGATGATCGTGAGTATGGTGATCCTGCTTACTGCATTCCCTGCATCCGCACAGCTTGACCGCGTCTACAAGGAGCTAGGATTAGGTGGACAGGGCAGTGGATTAAGCGATGCCAAAATCGGTTCTGGATTGAAAGAAGCGTTGCATATCGGGACTGAAAATGCCGTCAATTTTACCGGAAAGACAGACGGGTACTTCATGAATCAAGCGATCAAGATCCTGATGCCTGAAAAATTACGAACATTTGAAAAAGGTCTCAGGACAGTTGGATATGGTCCACAGGTGGACGAGTTCGTCCTGAGCATGAACCGCGCTGCCGAGAAGGCAGCTCCCCTCGCCAAACAGATCTTCTGGGATGCCATTGGACAGATGACTTTTGACGATGTGAGGAAGATCCTTTCAGGAAACGATACCGCAGCCACGGATTACTTTAAGGGAAAAACGACTAACCCACTGACAAACACATTTAAACCAATTGTATCCAATGCGATGAACGAGGTCGGTGTGACACGACAATACAAGGAACTGGTTGGGCGTTACGATAGCATCCCCTTTGTCAAGAAGGAAAGTTTTGATCTTGACCAGTATGTGGTGAGCAAGGCCCTCGGGGGATTATTCTACATGGTGGGCGAGGAGGAGAAAAAAATCCGGAAAAACCCGGCCGCCCGGACCACCGATCTCCTGAAAGAAGTCTTCGGTAAGTGAAATGCATTAACTCGGAGTCGTCCTCAAAAGCGAGGGCGGGGTTATCCCGCCCTTTTTGTTTTTACCAATTATTTACCAATTATTTCTTTTTTGACCTCCCAAGCGGTTTTCTGTTAAAATGCCCCCAATTCAACTTCCTCCACTTGATTGGCTCCATGACCAAAGCCAAAACACATTTTGTTTGTCAGGCTTGCGGATACCAGGCTCCAAAATGGCTGGGGAGGTGCCCGGGATGCCAGGAGTGGAATACCTTCGTTGAAGAACGAGTCATTGAAGAAAAGCCTCCGGAACGGGACCTGCTTGGCTTTGAGTCTGAAGCGGTTCCAACCTCTCTCTCTGAAATCATCGGTGAAGAGAAAGGAAGATTTCAGATCGGGATTAAAGAATTCGATCGCGTGTTGGGCGGGGGAATCGTTTTCGGATCGGTGATTTTGGTCGGGGGCGATCCCGGCATTGGGAAATCGACCCTTCTCCTTCAGGCGATGAACCGTTTAGCCTCAAATGGGAAAAAGGTTCTTTACATCTCCGGAGAAGAGTCTCTTCAGCAGACCAAGATGAGGGCGGACCGTTTAGGGATTTCATCAGAGCACCTCTTTGTGGTTTCTGAAACATCCTTAGAAAAAATTCTTCAGGACATCCAGACGCTCAGACCTTCGACCGCGGTGGTCGATTCGATTCAGACCATCTATTCCTCCGAACTTCCTTCAATGCCCGGTTCGATCAGCCAGGTCAGGGAGGCGTCCAGCCGGTTGCTCTACCTGGCGAAGCATCTTTCCATTCCTATCTTTCTCGTCGGCCATGTGACGAAGGAGGGTTTTATCGCGGGCCCAAAAGTTCTGGAGCACATGGTCGATACCGTCCTTTATATCGAGGGGGAAGCCACTCACGCCTTCCGCATCTTAAGGGCGGTGAAAAATCGTTTTGGATCCACGAATGAGATTGGCGTCTTTGAGATGAAGGATTCAGGGCTGGTGGAAGTGGTGAGTCCTTCCGAGTTCTTCCTCTCCGAGCGGACTCGAACGACCTCCGGATCCGTCATCGTGCCCAGCCTGGAGGGCTCGAGGCCCATCCTGATCGAATTTCAAGCCCTGGTCGTCCTCACCAACTTTGGCATCCCACGGAGAATGGCCCAGGGAGTGGATGCCAATCGCGTTTCCCTTCTGGTTGCCGTCATGGAGAAAAGGATGGGAATTCATCTCAACAATCAGGACATCTTCCTCAATATCGCTGGGGGGATGAGAGTGGAGGAACCCGCCGGTGATTTAGGAGTGGTTGTTTCCATCACCTCAAATTTTAAGGACAAAGCGATCGATCCAGAGATGGTCGTCTTCGGAGAAGTCGGATTGGGGGGCGAGGTGAGAGGTGTAAGCCAGGCGGAGGTCAGAGTGAAGGAGGCGGCGAGGTTGGGATTTAAAAGGTGCCTTTTACCGAAGCAGAACGAGCAGAAGGTAAGAGGGGTGAAGGGCACGGAATTGATCGGGATTGACTCCGTTCAGGAAGTGATAAAAATACTTTTTTGAATAAGCGCCAAATCCCAAGCACTAAATTACAAATAAATTCCAATGACTCAAATCCAAAACTCCCTCACCCTTTCCCTCTCCGAGGGGAGAGGGGGAGGGGCGGGGATATCCCATGACGAAAAAGACCGGTGGATTGCTTCTACTCATCCTTATTTTATTTGCATCGTCCCATACGGAGGGTCAGGAGAGACTTCTTCATCCTGGACAACTTTACGATGCATCCATGGAGTTCTATTACAAGGGGAGATGTGAGGAAGCCATTCAAGGTTTTTCAAAAATCGTTCAATCCGCCCACGCCAGCAAATTGGTCTCGTACTCCCAATATATGATTGGCCTCAGCCATCTCAAAGCGGAAAGATACGAAGAGGCCATTCAACAGTTCGAGCTCTATCTAAAACTTTATCCAGAGGGTGACCGTGTCAAACAGTCGGAAAAGGGGATTCAGAACGCACGGCAACATCTAAACGAGAAGCTCCTTGAACCGGCCGTTTCTGAACTCAGAAGAAAATCCCTTCACAACGGAAGAAAACCCAAGCGGCGGATTTGTGTTCAGGTCTCCAGCTTCGAAGGGAAGAGCCTTGAGGAATTGGAGAAAAGAGTGAAGGAGTTGAAGAATGCCGGTGTGAATACGATCCTCTTCAGAGTTTTTCAGAACAAAGGGGATCGACTCTACAAATTTGTGACGGTTCGTCATGAAGAGGGCGTCTATTTCAGAACGGCATATGCCCCGGTCGTGGATGATATTCTTGGGAATGTCGCAGAGATCGTACATCGGAACGGACTTGAAATCTTTGCTTGGATCACCACACGCTATGCCAATTACGACTTCGAAGGAAATCCCGAATATCAGTGCCAGAGCTATAATTTCGAGACAAAAAAGATGGAGGTGGCCAGGGGCTTCAGTCTCTTTCACCCTGAAGTGCTGAAACGTCTGGAGGGACTTTTTCGTGACCTCGGCCGAAACCCCATCGATGGCATTCTGTTTCAGGATGATCTGATTCTCAAACACAATGAAGATTTCAGCACGGAGGCCAATCAAGCCTTCCTGAAAGAATTTGGATACATGCCCCATCCGGATCTCTTCTATATCCATCCCTACAGATCCGAGTCAGGAAAATATTTAGTCAAGGGGTATACCGATCGTTTTATGTCGTGGGCAAACTGGAAGAACCGCTGGTTGATGAATGTTGCCAAACAGTTGATGGTAGCCGCAAGAGAATCAAATCCGAACTTGCAATTTGCCATCAATCTCTATTTTGAGGCTGTGATCAACGATTCCAAAGGCATGGTCTGGTTTTCACAGACCCTTTCGGAAGCGCTGGAAAAGGATTTTGACTACTATGCCGTCATGGCATACCACCGCCAGGCGATGAAGGACCTGAAGATAGAATTAGAAGAGGCCATCGACCGGATGGGCGAGGCGACCCGGAAGGCGGTCGAAGCAGTGGGGGATCCCTCCAGGGTGCTGATGAAAGTCTGGGTCCTCGATTGGGGAAAACGCGAGGTTCTTCCCAAAGAAGAGATGGAGGAGATCTTAACGGCGATCTTAAATCGTGGGGAAGTGAGCTTGGCCTTTGTTCCCTATGTCGACCGGTTCCCTATTCATTCATTAAAAGAGAAGTGGGTGTCCTCTAAATAGAAATTCAACGTTCGGAGTTGAGTAGGGAACGGTGTCAAACCGTTCCCTACAGGAGTGCTTATTTCTTCTCCTCGATTTTGAGCCATTCCGGGTTGGCCCGGTAATCTCTGGCTTGATTCGGAAGAACAGTTTCTATCATGTTCTTCGCCTCGTTCATCTGTTTCTCCCAATCCTTTGCCTTTTCTTCAAGTTCCTTGATTTCGGACTTCAATTTTCTTTTGAGGCTGTCGGGTTTGAATTTTGCTTCTTCCAGTTCTTGCTCCTTTGCCTTCCATTCATTGTAAGCATTTTCATAATTTGTCCGATAGGTCACAAATTTTTGGTTCCAATCCCTCGCGGTTGCCCTCCACCATTCTTCGCCCCGGCCCAACGCATCTTTCTGCACAGCCCCCGATCCTGGCGGAATCTCCCTCACCGGCTCCATTGTTTTGGACGGCTCGACGGGCTGGGAGGGGGTGGGTTGGGAAGGAGAGGGTTCGATCATTTTAGCGGGTTCGGGGGGGCGGGACGAGGTAGGCGAGGGGGGAGAGGGTTCCTTTGAAGGCATTTTCTGTTGGATTTGCCCTCGATATTTTTCTGGGACCAGAGTCGGGTCGTCCGTGAAGTGGACAATGCCCTTCTCGTCCACCCATCGGTAAACCTCCTGGCCGAAGGCCAACATCAAGCAGAACAAAACCCCTATCATTGTGATGATAACGATGACGCTCCTTTTTTGCATGTTGATCCTCCGTTTAAAAGTCCAAAGTTCGTAGTCAAATACCTAAAAGGAAGAAATGAGATTGCTTTGTTACTGCGTCCGCACCATGACACCATTTAATGTGTTTCTGTTAATTACTCCGGACTAAGAACTCATAACTCAGAACTGCTTTAATGCACCTCCGCCCAGTTTTTTCCCGAATCGATGGAGACCCTGAGCGGGACAGAGAGATCTATCACGCTCTCCATTCTATCTCGGATCATCGAAATGGCTTTTTCAAGCTCCTCTTCCGGAACCTCGAAAACCAATTCATCGTGGACCTGCATGATCATTTTAGTGGAAAGGCCGAGTTCCTCTATGCGATTCTGGACGCCGATCATCGCAAGCTTAATGATATCGGCTGCCGTCCCTTGGAGAGGACTATTGATGGCCATCCTCTCGGTTGCCTGTCGGATGGCGAAATTTGAGGAATGGATGTCCGGTAGATAGCGGCGACGATGCAGAAGGGTCATCACATATCCCGTCTGCCTGGCATCTTCCAAACTCTTTTCAGTATAGGTTCGAACGCCGGCGTATTTTCCAAAATATTCGTCGATGTAGGTCTGAGCGACTTTGGGGTCCGTTCCCAATTGTTGTGAAAGGCCATAGGCGCTCATTCCATAAATGATACCGAAGTTGATCACCTTGGCTTCCCTCCTCATTTGGGGTGTCACCTGTTCCATTGGGACCTCAAAGATTTCCGAGGCGGTTCGAGCATGAATGTCCTCGTCATTGAGAAAGGCCTTGATCAGCGTTTCGTCTCTCGAGACATGGGCCAGAATTCTCAATTCGATCTGAGAATAGTCTGCGGAAACAATGAGCCATCCCTTCTCCGGAACGAAAGCCTGACGAATCCGGTTTCCCTCCTCGGCACGGACAGGAATGTTCTGGAGGTTTGGATCGCTCGAAGACAATCTTCCGGTCGCTGCCACAGTCTGGTTATAGGTGGTGTGGACGCGTCCGGTTTCGGGGTGGATCAGTCTGGGGAGGGCATCGATGTAAGTGGATTTGAGTTTGCTCAGGTTGCGATAACCCAATATCTCGAGTGGAAGGTCATGCTGGAGGGAAAGTTTGGTCAGCACATCTCCATCCGTGGAGTAACCCGTCTTGGTCTTCTTGACCATCGGCAGTTTTAATTTTTCAAAAAGGATTTTCCCGAGTTGCTGGGAGGAGTTGATGTTGAAGACCTCTCCGGCTAACCCATAAATTCGTTCCATCTTTTGTTGGAGCTGGGTTTCGATCTCCTTTGAATATTCCCGGAGAAGATCCGGATCGATCTTCACCCCATTCATCTCCATTTTGGCCAGAACGATGACGAGGGGCATCTCCACCGCATCAAAGAGCTCTGTCAATCCATCCTCTTTCAGTTTTGGAAAAAGGAGGCGAGCGAGCTGAAGGGTGACCTCTGCATCCTCGCAACTGTAATCCCTCGCCTTTTCAAATTCGATTTGGTCGAAAGTGACTTCTTTCGCCCCGCTCCCCACCAACTCTCTGTAGTGGGTGATCGATCGATCCAAATATTCCTGGGCGATCTCAGGCAGGGTGTGGGTATTCTTGGTGGGGTTGAGGAGATACGAGGCGATCATCGTATCCCCCTCAATTCCTTGCAGGTGAATCCCATATCGTTTCAGGACAATCCATTCATACTTGATATTCTGACCCACCTTCTTCACTCCCTCGTCCTCCAAGACGGGTTTTAATTGTTCCAATACCCAGTGGAGGGGGAGTTGCCTTCCCGCTTCTCGATGTTGGTGGCCGACGGGAATATAGAAGGCCTGATTCGGAGCATAAAACAGGCTGATCCCGACGAGATCGGCCCACATCGGATGAGGAGAGGTGGTCTCCAGATCGAAGGAAAAGAACGCCGTCTTTTTCAGCGCGTCGATTAAATCGAGAAGCTCATTTTGATCTGTGATCAAACGATAGTCCCTTCCCGCCGAGGGAGCAGCCTTTTTTTCAAGGAGTTCTTTGAGAAGCTTGTTGAACTCCAACTCCCGGAAGATCTCCTTGAGGCTCTTCAGATCCGGGGAAGGGAGAGCAAAATCGTCTAACCGATGAGTGATGGGGGCATCCGTATGAATCGTTGCCAGTTGCCGGCTGAGACGAGCCAGATCCCCATGAATCTTTAAATTCTCTTTCAATCTCTTCTGTGGAATTTCCTCCACGTGGGCAAGAAGATTTTCGATCGATCCATAGGCCTTGATCAGCTGAATCGCCGTCTTCTCGCCAATTCCGGGCACACCCGGTATATTATCCGTGGCGTCTCCGGCCAACCCCATGATATCGACCACCTGTTCTGGATGGACGCTGAAGCGCTGGATGACTTCTTCCACCCCCAACTTTTTCTCCTTCATGGGATCGTAGATCTGGATGCGATCGTTCACCAGTTGCAGGATGTCCTTGTCCCCGGTGATGATGATGACATCGGCCTCTGATTCCACCCTCTTTGCGATCGTTCCGATGAGATCATCCGCTTCGTATCCATCCATCTCCAGGGTGGGAATCCGGTACCCCTCGATGATCTTCTTGATATAAGGAATCTGGGCGCTGAGTGCGTCCGGCATGGCCGGCCGGTTGGCCTTGTACGCTTCATACGCCTTGCTTCGAAAAGTGGGAGCCTTTGAATCCAAGATGATGGCAAGATGATCGGGCGTATGTTCCCTGAGGACTTTAAGAAGCATCTGGGTGAAGCCATAGGTTGCATTCGTGGGAAGCCCCTTGGAATTGGAGAGATGAACGATGGCATAGAATGCACGGTAGATATAGGAGGAGCCATCGATCAGGAAAAGTTTAGGCCGGTCAGACATAATTAATAAGAAGCACCAAATCCCCTGCCTACCGGCAGGCAGGCAGGCGCCAAATCACAAATAAATTCCAATGGGCCAAATTCGAAGGATCAAGCAACATTGTTTTGGTCATTGAATATTGTTGGTATTTGTGATTTATTTGGCCTGCCTGCGCGAAGCCGCTTCGGCGAAGGCAGGGATTTCGGATTTGGAGTTTGGAATTTGATATACGTCATCGAAATCAATTATCTTTTTGATCTTCTACAGCAACGGGTCCTGCAATATTTGTATGAATTCGATTCCCACCGGAATGCTTGGCGATATACATCGCATCATCCGCAGACTTGACAAATCCCTCCAGGTCCAAGGGGTCCCTGTATTCAGAGAGGCCGATGCTGACCGTTGTCTTCTTTTGGAATTCAGCTTGTTCAATAAAAAAACGGATGCGTTCCGCAATGGCCATGGCCTGATCAACGGAAGCGCCGATCAGCAGGATGGCAAATTCATCCCCTCCATAACGATAACCGGAGTCCACATTGAAGCGGATGGAATGACTGACAATCTCACCCATCTTTTTCAAGACCTTATCCCCTTCCAAATGACCGTACAGGTCATTATAGCTTTTGAAATTGTCGAGATCGAACATCATGAGGGAGAGAGACGTCCTTTGACGTTTCAGACGAGCCAACTCGGCTTCCAAGGTCTTGAAAAAATGGCGGTGATTGTAAAGGCCGGTTAAATCATCGGTGATGGAGAGCCTTCTCACCTCCTCCTCCAGGTTTTCTTTCTCCCTCAGGGTCTTGTATTTTTCGAAACACTGGTTGACGATATGGATCAGATGGTCGTTCTCGAAGGGTTTCTTGACGAAGTCAGAAGCGCCTTCCTTCAGGGCCTGAATGGCATTCTCCACCGTGGCAAAGGCGGTCAGCATGACGACACATTGCTGGGGATTGATCGTCCGAATCCTCCTCAAGGCTTCGGTCCCATCGATTCCAGGAAGGTTGATGTCCATCAGGATCACTTCCGGGTTTTCCTCTTCGAATTTCTTCACTCCTTCTTCACCGGTCGATGCAATCAGGACATCGTATCCCTCGTAGTGGAAGAGTTTTTGGATGATCTCTAGGGTATCCGGCGCATCGTCGACGATCAGGACTTTTCCCTTTTTCTCTCTATGACCGGCTGAGTCTTCCATGTTCGTCCTCCGCAGCGAGGGGAAGGGTGAAGCAGAAAGTCGACCCTTTTCCCAGTTGGGACTCCGCCCAAATATTCCCGCCATGTTCTTCGACCAACCGCTTGACAATGGCAAGCCCCAATCCTGTTCCGCCGTGCTTGCCCCCCTCGACCTGGTAGAATTCATCGAAGATCTTTTGTAATTTATCTGCCGGAATGCCGATCCCCGTATCGCCAATTTTGAGGAGAATCGATTGATCTTTTTGACTGGCGCTGATCGAGATCTGGCCTCCACCAGCCGTAAATTTGAATGCATTGGAGAGGAGGTTAATGAATATATCGTGGAGGGCCTTTCTATCGGCGTACAGGCGAAGGCCCGGGGGGATGTCCATCTGGATCGAAAGGCGTTTTTCCACCGGGACGACCTCGTTGATATATCCGCCGATCACCTCAGAGAACGGGATCGGCTCCCGGTTCAAGAGGAGACGGTCGGATTTGATCCGGCTCAAATTCAGCATTTGATCCATCCTCATCTGAATTCGATTGGTATTTCTCTGGATGGTACTCAGAAAGGATTTCAGATACTCCGGAACTCTTCCTCCTTTCTCGGAAAGGATGAAGTCGATATTGGCCTTGATCGCCGTAAGGGGGGTTTTCAATTCATGGGAAGCGATGCCGGCAAATTTCATTTTGGTCTGGTCCGTTTCCTTCAACTCACGGTTGACGATTTCCAATTCCCTCTTGGCGGCTTGGAGTTCGTCGAGCATCTTCAGGGTGGAGGTCCTGGCCCGACTCAGTTCCCCGACATTCGTCTCCAGCTGACGGGTTCGCTCCTCCACTTTTTTTTCAAGATCGCCCCTGGATTCGTTCAACTGAAGGGTCATTTCATTGAAGGCTCGTGCCAAATCTCCAATTTCATCCTTGGACCCAATGTCCACGGTCTGGGTCAATTCTCCCCTGGCCACTCTCCCCGTTGCCTCCGCTAATTTTTCGATGGGGCGAAGAAGGACCCGGGTCATGATCAGGGTGAACAAGATCCCGATACCAACGATTCCTAAGGTGACGAGAAGGATATCTCTCTTCATTTCATCCATCCGCCTGTTCAATTTATCGAGGGAAAACCCGATTTGAAACGTCCCGATTAACTGACCTTCTCTGGATCGGATGGGGTGGGTGACTTGGTAGGTACGATTTGGGTCCGGGAAAGCTTCCTTTTTTGCCACATGGACTAATTGTTTCCCATCCCTGTCGAAGACAGAGCAGAAGAAGATATCTTCGTCCTGGATGATATTCTCCGCAAGCCGTTGCAAAAAGTATTGGTCGGAATGCTCGATTCCGTGCTCGAAAAAACGCCCGATCGAAGTGACAATCGATTTTCCTTGGGTCTCGAGATGGCTCCGAAGAAGAGTCAGCTCCCTTGCCGCGAAGAAATACCCGAACGCCCCGGCGCTCATCAGGACTAGAAAGAACATGGCAGCGATGAATTTAAAGGTCAGGCTGACCCGAAAACGAAAAAAGGATTTAAACCGGTTCATAGATGCAATAGGGCTCCTCGGCCATGTACTCACCGGAGATTTCGTAGGCCCGTGCGCGACAACCTCCGCAGACCTTTCGGAATTCACACCTTCCACATTTTCCCTGATAGCCATCGGTATTCCGCAGGTTTTTGAAGATCTCGGAATTCGTCCAGATGTCCGGGAATGATTTTTCCCTGACATTTCCACAGTTCAATTCTAAATAGCCGCAGGGCTGAACCTGGCCGACATGGGAGATGAAACAGAAGGAGATGCCACCCAGACATCCACGGGTCATGGCATCCAATCCGTGGGTCTTCGGAGTGATCTTTCTCCCTTCTTTTTTTGCCTGCTGTCGAAGGATGCGATAATAGTGGGGTGCACAGGTTGCTTTTAGCTGAAGAGGAACCTTATCGATTTGATCATAAAACCAGTGAAGGGTCTTTTCATAATCGAATGGAGATATTTCCTGATCTTTCAACTCCTTTCCCCTCCCCGTGGGAACTAAAAGAAAAATGTGGAGGGCCACCGCCCCCAGGTGAACTGCCAGACGGAGGATGTCCGGGATGAGATGAAGGTTGGCCTGAGTGATGGTGGTGTTGATCTGAAATTCGATGCCTCCTCTCTTTGCCATCTCGATTCCCCGAAGGGAGCCCTCAAACGAACCCTTGACCTTTCGGAAGGCATCGTGTGTTTCGGCTGTGGGGCCATCGATGCTGATGCTGATCCGCTGAATCCCCGATGCTTTGATCCTTTGGATGATTTCTTCGTTGAACAATGTCCCGTTCGTGGCCATCACCATCCGGAAACCTTTTGCTGTTCCGTAGGATGCCAGATCGAAGATATCCGGACGGAGCAGGGGCTCTCCCCCTGTCAGGATGATCACGGGCTTGCTGAAGGAGCCGATTTCATCCATGACCCGAAACACCTCCTGCGTTGAGAGTTCTCCCTCGTAGGGGCCGCGCTCAGCCGAAGCACGGCAGTGAACGCAGGCCAGGTTGCAACTCCGGGTCAGCTCCCAGGCGATCATCCGCAAGGGATAACCAAGGGTTTTTTCTCCCTGGTCCATGGTTTCTAAATTCCGATTTCTAACTCTATGGTTCATCGCGTTACTAATGACCAATGCCTAATGGCTCTGAAGTTTTTTGGCTGCCTCTTTGGCGAAATAAGTCAGGATGAGATCAGCCCCTGCTCTCTTAATAGAAATGAGAGATTCCATCATCACCTGTTCCCCATCTACCCATCCAAGTTGCGACGCCGCCTTCACGATCGCATATTCACCGCTGACGTTGTAAGCCGCCACAGGAATGTTGAAGGTTTGCTTCACCCGGCAGATGATGTCCAGATAGGGAAGGGCAGGTTTCACCATCACCATATCGGCCCCTTCTTCAAGGTCGAGCCGAACCTCCCTCAACGCCTCATCCCCGTTGGCTGGGTCCATCTGGTAAGATTTTCGGTCACCAAATTGGGGTTTTGATTCTGCAGCCACTCGGAAGGGTCCATAAAAACTCGACGCATATTTTGCCGAATAAGCCAGGATGGGAATGTCTTCAAATTGATTTTCGTCGAGGATCTTTCGGATGGCCCCCACCCGTCCATCCATCATATCGGAAGGCGCCACGATGTCTGCCCCAGCCCGGACATGGGAGAGGGCTTGACGGGCGAGAAGATCGAGCGTTTCGTCATTCAAAATTCTTCCTCCCTCTACGACACCGCAGTGTCCATGACTGGTATATTCACAAAGGCAGACATCGGTGATGACGAGGATGCCTTCCACCTTTTCTTTAATCTGGCGGATGGCCTTCTGGATAATGCCATCCTCGGCGTAGGCTTCTGATCCCATTTCATCCTTCTTTTCAGGAATGCCAAATAGAATAACGCCGGGGATCCCCAGGGACCTGGCATCCTTCACCTCTTTGATCAAGAGATCGATGGAGAGCTGAGAATGCCCGGGCATGGATGAGATGGGCTGTTTCGATCCCTTTCCAGGACGGACGAAAAGCGGAAGAATCAGATCATCGGGTCGGAGGTGTGTTTCTCGAATCATTCTTCGAAACAGGTCGTCTTTTCTCAACCTTCTCGGTCTGTACTTGGGGAACTTCATTTTGCCTCCTTCTATTCGTTTTCCCTCATTTTTTACAATATTTTTAGGAATTTGTCTATAAACGAAGCGAACTCTGTACCCGACCGCGGGAAAAGTCCTCTTCGGTTGAGTGTGAATTAAGTATTTTAAAAAAAGAGGATATTCTATATAATCCTGTTGAGAGATCATCATGATGATTCAAGGAAAAATTCCAGGGACCGAATCGCTCATGAACATCGATGTTCAGAATGGAAAGGTCATGCGGATCGAACCTTGTCACGAGGGATCTCCTTGTGATGGTGGTGGCGCGGACCTTTACCTCTCGCCGGGATTTTTCGATCCGCAGGTGAACGGGTTTGCCGGCGTCGATTTCAATAGTCCTCATCTTACACCTGAAGAGCTCCATCACGCGGCCCGCTCCCTGGCTTCCGCGGGTATCACTTGCTTTCTTCCTACTCTCATCACTTCCCCGCAGGAGAAGATGATTTGCCAGTTGAAAATCATTGCAAGCGCCATAAAAAACGATCCTCTTCTCCAGAGGATGTGTTCCGGGATCCACCTTGAAGGGCCATATATTTCTCCGGAGGATGGACCCAGGGGAGTTCACCCTCGCGAGTACGTCCGACTTCCCCAATGGGGAGAATTGGAGAAGTTTCAGGGGGCGTGTGAGGGGAGGATCAGGTGCCTGACTTTGGCGCCTGAGGTGAAAGGAGCGATTCCTTTCATTAAGAGAGCGGTTGCCCATGGAATGGTCGTCGGAATCGGGCATGCCCATGCCACCGAAGAGATGATCGAAGAAGCGGTTCAGGCTGGGGCCCGTTTCTCCAGCCACCTCGGAAACGCAACCCCCAAGCCCGCCTCCCGTCATCAGAACTTAATCCGAAAACAGCTGGTCATGGATCGATTGACGGTAAGCATCATTGCCGATGGGATTCACCTTTCTCCTGAAGTCGTGAGAGAGTTTGTCCGGATAAAGGGAATAGATGGAATCGTGCTCACGACCGATAGCATGGCCGGGGCAGGAGCTTCTCCCGGTAGATACACATTGGGAGACATTGAGGTGGAAGTTGGTTCTGATGGGGCTGCCCGTTTAGTGACCACTTCTCGCCTCGCAGGTTCGACCCTGACGATGGATCGTGCCATTACCAATGTCATTCAGTTCGCGGGGATTGATCTTTCTTCAGCGATTCGCATGGCGACCCGGAACGGACAGAAGCTTTTTCGAGGGGCGAGGGGGAAGATCCTTCCAGGAGATCCTGCCGATCTGGTGCTTTTTGAATATTCGGGGAAAGTGAAGGTTCGATCCACGTGGATTGAAGGGGAGAGGATATTTTAGAAGTGTGATAAGAGGAGATAAAAAAAGAGGAGGCCTTGATGAGATCGATTCGTTTTCTGACTCTTATTTCTTTAGGAGTTTTTATCTTCGGCTGTGCCAAGGCAGGAACCCATTCTCTTTCTCTTCGATATCAACCCTCAAGAGAATTTTCATCTCTTCAAACGAAGATCGGGCCCACCCTGGCCATGGCTCCTTTTAAAGACGAAAGGCCGGATACCTTATACATCGGTATCCACACGAACCTTCAGGGGGATTCCAACTATTTTAAGAGTCAACCTTTTCCCTTAGAGAAAGCGATCGAGGAGTCTTTATCGGATGTACTTTCCCGTTATGGAGTGAAAGTCATATCCATTTCCAATTGGGATGGGAGACCGGAATCTCTAAAGGATATAGATGCCGATTCGGTGCTGATGATGGAGATCAAAAGGTTCTGGACTGAGGGAAAGGCCTCCCCATTCAAGACTAATGTCAGGACCACGGTCAAACTTGTCATCCATCTCGGGGTAAAAAAGGAAGGGAAAGTTTTTACTCGGAACGTAGAGGTTGAAAAGGAGATGACGATGGCCAGGTCCACTCCCCGGAATGTGGAGACGGTAATGAACCAAATCTTGACCGATATTTTTGATTCTTACCTTGCCAATCCTTATTGAAAATATTTTCGTAATAATTTGGCTCGCTAGGAAAAGAAGAAGAGGTTCGGGAGTCAATAAATTCAAGGACATTATAAAATCCCCCTTAATCCCTATTTCCCAAAGGGGGAAATGCCTATCTCCTCCCTTTGGCAAAGGGAGGTTGGGAGGGATTTTACAAGGAAATTTAAAACAGCTAAAGCAAAATATCTTATAGGTTTGCTTGGGAGGAGGTAAAGCCATGCAGTTCTTTTATTGGTTAATGTTTTTGATAGTCATTGCCGTTGCCATCTTTGCTATTCAGAATTCAGCGGCACCTCTTATTACGATAAAGTTTCTCATATGGAAACTTGAAACTTCACTGGTCTATACCGTTCTGGGCTCGATCGGTTTAGGAATACTGTTTACGCTCCTTTTTTGGATTCCGAGGGCCTTGCGGGCATCGTTTAGGGCGAAAAGATCGGGTCACGAGATTCCTTCGACCTACACCCGAGTCGGGGAGAACAAGTGACAGAGGTTAACGCCCTTTAGTCTCCCGTCAGGGGTCCGGACAGGAAAGTGCAGGGAAAGCCGATCGGATAAATGAATTGGATGAAAAGTATTTTGAGCAAATTACGGATTCTCTGGTCCGCTTTAAAAAAATTTAACAATGACAATGGCTTCCTTTTATCTTCCGGCCTGGCCTTCACCTTCCTCGTAGGATTAATTCCACTTTTATTACTTTTATTATTCCTCGCCGGCACATACCTTTACAGCGATCGCGAAGTATTGAACCATATCCGCCGTTATCTGGAGAATGTAGCTCCTTCATTGGACCCAGAGGTGATGAAGAACATCTTGACGGTAATACGGGATCGGAAGATTGTTGGCATATTGGGCGTCGGGGGGTCGATCTGGGCTTCCATATGGGTATTTAGCACCCTGAGGACGGCCTTCAACATTATCTTTCAAGTCAAAAAAGGCCAGGGGATCATCCGGGGAATTGCCACTGACTGTCTCATGATTTTCCTGGTAGGCACCCTGCACTTGACGAGCATGGCAATTACTTCCGTGATGGTTTACCTGGAACGTTATCGTTTTAGCTTTAAGTCTCCTCTGGAACTTGGGGTGTTAGTGGGATTCTTTCTCAAGTATATCATTCCATTCCTCCTCTCTTTTGGGATGTTTTTTTTGGTCTACAAGATCATCCCGAATAAGAAGATAACCTCAAGGACAGCGCTTCAGGCCGCTCTCTTTACTAGTCTGCTCTGGGAAGGAGCAAAACACCTTTTTGGACTGTATGTTCTGAATCTGGGAGGATTTACTATGATTTATGGCTCTTTGGGTGCTCTGGCTGTTTTTGTTTTGTGGGTTTACTATTCCTCGACGATCCTTCTCATGGGAGGGGAGGTTGCTTATTTCCTGGAAAAAGAAAGGCGGATAGATGATTGAAGAAAGTAGAGGTTGTGGAGTAACGGGATAAAAATCTCAACCCAGCCTTCTGATCGTTCTCTTCCCTTCGCCAGATAATTTCCTCGAAATCCACGAGGGGCCAATTTGGCAAAGCATGCTCGATTACAATGTAATCTTCAAAAGATAATTTTTACACCCCAATTTTTAGTCTAATTTGTCTAATTTTTAGTCTTGACGAAGAGACTATAAATACATAAATTAATTTTAAGGAGATAATATCTTTCAGGAGGTGGCATATGGAAGGACTTCACGAACATGAGCATCTTCATTCGCATCCACATTCTCACACACATACCCATGAACACAAGCACGGAGATCTCGTTCATTCCCACGAGCACAGCCACTTACACGACCACGAGCATCTTCATGCACATGCTCATCCCCATACACACAAGGGTGATCCGGGGGATCATATTCATACCCATGAAGGTGTGAACACAAGGCCTCATGAGCACGAGCACCCTGAACATGACAGGGAGCCACATGTGCACGTTCAATAGGGTTAATAGCCCAATCTGTGAGATGGGCTCCGAAACTCCAGGAGAATAGGGCGGTCGGGAAGGATTTCACTGGAGTTCAAATTTGATCGGGATGTTTACCCAAACAGGAATAGTCACTCCTCCCTTTTTAGCAGGAATGAATTTCCATTTTTTTACTGTCAAGAGAGCGGACTGGTCAAGTATCTCGTAGCCAGAGGACTTTCTTACCTCGATTCCTCCTACCCAGCCATTCGAAAGAACCTCGACTCTCAGTAAAACTTCTCCTTTATATCCTTTCTCTCGTGCTTCCAGTGGGTAGAAAGGTTTTGCATTTACAGCATGTCTCGGGTAAAACACTCTAGTCCCGTAACTTCCAGAACCTCCCCCACCAGATCCCCCGCTTTCCGTTCCTGATCCATCTTCAGACCCAGCCCCGCCTGAACCCCCTCCGCCAATCCCTGTTCCTTTTCCAGTTCCTCCCCAACCAAAGCCCCCTTGCCCTGAACCTGATCCTGATCCATTTCCAGAACCTCTATTTCCGAAACCTTCTTGTCCCGATCCTTCCCCAGTAGCTAAGCCGGGGATGATATTCTGATTTTGGTCCTCAGGACGGTCAAGAGATAGAAAGGCTGGGCGATTATCTTCCGTCTTAATGTTTGAATCCATATCCGAAGGCGATAGCTCACCTATTGGCAAAGGAATGGGTGTTTCTTCTTTCTTCTGGGAACCGGAAGGTTGGTCTTTTTCTCCCAAAGGAATTTTGCGTGTCATAGTCTGGGCAGAAGGATGAATCTCTGCATATAGGTCTTCTTTTTTAATGTGAGTTCTCGCAGGAATAGGCGTGTGAGTAGCGCTGTGACTGGAGTCGCCCTGAAGTGGCCAAGCTTGAAGAGTAACCCGATAAATAACTGGTCCGCCTTTTGTGTGTAACGGTTTCAGGTTGAGAGCCAACAAGGTTATTAGTACAACATGAAGGAGCAATGAGATAACGCCCGCTCTCAATAAACAGCCATTATTAATGAAAGACGAATCGTTCAAAAATTGTTCACTTTGGTCTTGTGATTGCATCATCATGCCCAGATGAAGAACGGGTAATGCCGGGTGAAAACTATGCCTAAAGGAAGGCGTGACTGTACGCCTTTTCGACCGCCCTTCCGATCCGGTAACCGAGGAAGCCACCCAGAGCCGAGCCTACGACACCTTGGCTCGTCTGAATCGTCACAAACCAGCCCGCGTAAAACTTGTGCCATATGAAGGGTGCGGAGACGAGATAGAAGTAAAGGTAGACGACTAACCCCCGTAAGGCCCCAGCGGCACTTGCTCCCCAAGGGGTTCGAACGTAATCGCGGGTTATCAGAAACAAAGTCTCCAAAAACAACGATTCGATCATTGCGTACGGCCACCAGAGTGGATTTACACCTCTCGATATCATCTGCCCAAGAAGACTATTCCCGATAATGATCAAAGAGGCCGTTCCAGACTTCGGTATCAACCGAATGCCGGTAAAAAGAATGCAGGTGAACGGGACCGAGAAAAAGAAAGCGTGGATGAAGGGAATTCTACTCAGGCCCATCTTGAAGGGCAGTGCTGCAAGATAGAGGAGGCTGATGAAGAAGGCGATCACGACAAGGTCAATGGTCGTGAACTTTTGGAACAAGCTCCTGGAACGGGACACAGAGGTGGTTCGGGTTACAGAGAATCCACGCACCTCGGCGGCAAGGGCTAGGAGGCGGGCCTGCCGCAGGGAGTTTATGACAAGGGGCTGGAGCAACAGGCGAAGGACCTTGAAGGCGTTGATTATTCCCCTTCTCCTAATCCCCCTCAATCGTAGCCCCAGGAGTATCCTCCTCATCTCTTCCAGAAGCTGGGGCATGAACCGCAGGCTGACGAGGAGGATCAGACCAAGTTCGCTGGGCATTCGTATCCTTTTGAGAGACAAAAGGATTTCAGAAGGGTGGGTCGATGCAACGATAGCGGTCGCTACAAGGGTCCCCGAGATAAGGCGCAATGACTGGACGAGACCGTAAGTGAGCCCCTCCTTGTAGAGGTGGACGCCTCCCGTAATCCTGCCTATGTAGGGAAACTGCTCCGGCACAATCGTGATGAGGACCGTGCGGGGTTCGAAATAGTAGAAAAAGGCCTGAGAAATCATTGTTGAGATGACGATGGAGAGTATGACGAGAAAAAGAACCCTGAACCGATGAACACGGACCCCGGCGAAGAGAAGCACCGTCAGGGTTGAGACGACTAGGACGAGGAGGTGGACTGGCTGGTTGAGGATGACGATCAACGCCGAGACGACAAGGCTGTAGCCGATCTTGGCGAGGGGATGGACCCGGCTGAGTAATGACCTACCCACGCTTTTCATCAGCGGCTATCCTACCCTTCTCTAAGGTTACAATTCTCTTCCCATAGCGCCTGACGGCCCTCATGTTGTTGGAGGAGAAGATGATAGTTGTTCCGTGCTTGCTCAGGATTTCCATAAAGTCCATGAGCTTTGCCCAGTTTCCCTCGTCGAGGCCGGTTGTTGGTTCATCTAACAGGAGGATCTCGGCCTCGGGCCTTAATATTGAGAGAAAAGCCACTTTTTTCCGCTCGCCCCGGGAGAGGCAGTGGGGATGGACTGAGCGGTGATGGACAAGCCCCATGTAGCGTAACAGCGGCTCTATGAGCGTGTTTGATGACCTCCGTCCCCGTCCGAGGAGCAACTCCGCTTCGACCGTATCGGCGAAAATCTGCTCGTCTGGGTTTTGAAACAGGTAGCCGACCTTGCCCGCAAGGGAATCAAGATAAGGACTCTCATGTCCCAGGAGGGATACTGAACCCCGTTGCAGCTTCACAAGCCCAAGGATTACTCGAAACAGCGTGGTCTTGCCCGATCCATTGTCGCCTACGACCGCCACCATCTCCCCTCTCGTGACGGTGAGCGAAATATCGTGAAGGGCAAAACTCCGGTCTTTTACCTCGTACGTAACATCATCGAGCTTTAGGACTTGTTGACGTGTTGTGTTATGCCTCTCCAGAATTCCTCCCCCTTGATCAGGATGGGTGCGGGTGAGGGTGGTTTCCATCCAGTCCGCCGGCTCAGGCATCTCCGCACCCTGATCCTCTTGGTGTCCATGCCTTTCCAGGAGCAGGACCTTGTCAGGAGAAAAGGGAAGATCTTCACCATCATGGTCAGCAATAAGGATAGTATGGCCCTCCTGTTTCAGCTTTCCGAGCACGTCGTAGAACTCTCTCCTACCTTTCCCGTCGAGGTCAGTTGTCGGCTCATCGAAGAGGAATACCTTCGGCCGCATCGCATAGGCGCCGGCGATGGCAAGCCTCTGCTTCTGCCCTCCCGAGAGCCTGGATGTCTCCCTGTCTTGGAGTTCCGTCAAGTCGAGTTCTCGAAGGGCCCCATCTACCCGCTCTTTTACATGCTGGGGGGGCAGGCCTAGATTTTCGCAGCCGAAGGCTACATCTTCCCCAACACGGAGCATGAAGATCTGGTTGTCGGGGTTCTGGAAGACCGTGCCGACAGTTCTGGACATCTCACCGACGGTAACATCCATGGGTTTCACCCCGTCTACTTCAACATCACCCGACAGCGTGCCTTCGATTACATGGGGGATGAGCCCATTGATGCAGAAAAGCAGCGTGGATTTACCGGTGCCTGATTCTCCCTTTATAAGGGCTAACTCGCCCTCCCCCACATCGAGGTCCACATTGATGAGAACAGGCTCCGGCGAGCCCGGATACGAATAGGCGAGGTTGCGGATCTTTAGCATCGTCGTAGGTTATTGCTAAAGAGGTCGATAACCCCGTTGTAGTCCTCACCCGAGGAACGGGAGAAGGTGACATCCCGGAGGTACCTGCTCGCAAGGGACGCCACCTGTTCGACCTCTTGATAAGACGGTTCCCTGATGTCGAGTCCGTCCACCTTCATGTAGCCGATGATCCGGTAGGGGATGTCTTGGTCGACAGAAGCTACGAACCTTGCAATCCCTTCGATCTCTTCGCTGTCGATCATGCTGGGGATGTAGACGGATGAGGCCGAAAGGCCGACACCAGCGGTGTGGATCTCCCTGAAGTGCTGGAGGCACTGCTGGTTCGACTTCCCAGTATACCTCCTGTGGAGCCTGTCATCGAGGGCCTTGATCGACATGGCCACGTGGGTGACACCATCAAGATCAGGGAGTATGTAGCCGTTGGTAATCAGTCTCACCTCGCAGTCGAAGGCCTCCCTCAAGGTCGCGGGCAAGCGCTTGAAGGCGGGGCTCGGCCTCGCCTCTCCACTGAGGATCGACACACTTCGAGGACGAACAGGCTCAAGGAACGTGAGGACTTCATTGAGATCCAGGCGCTTGACCCTTTTGAGGTTAATTTTTCCGTAAATCTGTTTCCAATAACAACAGAGGCAGCGGAAATTGCAGCCAACGAAATAGAGAGAACAGGAACCGGTCTTCGGGTTGTGGGTGACGCGGTGAATATTCATGATAAAACCTCCATCGGGCGGATGATATAGCAATGCGCGGCGACGCAAAATATTTGAGACACTCCTCATACTTCCTGCTCCTGACTTGGTGGCACCACGATTTCAACTACTTTAACTATTTCTATGTTTGCTCCAAAAAGAAAACCACGAAGGAAAAAGGTCTCCAGACCCTTCTGCCTTCGTGGCTGACGCTAATATAACTTTTCTTTGTCGGATTTGTCAAAATATTTTTCTTGACAAAAGAGAATGAATTGTTTATAGAGACACCTAAATTTAATGCCACGAAGGTTTGGGTCTGAAGACCTGCTCTCGTGGCTTTTTTATTTTATCGAAACCAAAACCACGAAGGTTTTAAGTCTCGCCGAAGCGGACCCTTCGCGGTTTTTTTATTTAAAGAACTCCTGAAGAATAAGCTTTTTTAGTTGCCTCAAAAACCCCCGTGAAGAAGTCGGTCTAAATCTTCCCGAAGGAAGAAAATCAAATTTCAGAGGAACCTATGGAAGCGGCTGTATGCAAGCAGGTGGCAACGGTTAAGTTCTGGGATGGCTATGCAAAATGGTATAAACTCTGGATTGAGCATACACATTATCATGAGAGAATCATCGAGGTGCTCATGACAATGACCAAGCCTGGCTGGAGAGTTTTGGATATCGGCGCCGGAAATGGCATCCTCTCCATTCCCCTCTATGCCCGAGGGTGTGAGGTGACAGCCCTTGAGCCCTCCGCCGGAATGAGAAACCTGTTATATGAAGAGGCATTCAAGAACAGGATTGATGGGTTGACCGTAGATGAACGAATATGGGAGGAAGCCCACTGTTATGAGTTTTTGGATTACGATCTCATCATTGCCTGTAACACCCTCCACCTGACACAGATCGGTTTTGAAAAGGCTATGGTAAAGGTATTCCGGGCAAGGCCGAGAAACGTCTTCCTCATTTCGGAATCTGCGCCGCCCGAGCTTCAAGCGAAGTGGCAATACGGTGATTACACCATGGCCTTCGCGAAATCCTATGAAGCAGAAAACTCGTACGCCTATCACCATTTGAATGAAATGCTTGAGCACTGGACTTTTATGAAAGGACGAACTCCTCAACCTAATTATATAACCGACTTAAAGAAGAGAATCATTGTTCAAGAGAGTCATCTCTGGATAAAGAGTACATCACGAATCATGATGTGCTGGTGGAAAAAAATGCACCCATGAACTTTAGCTAAGGAAGCAACTATTTTTTCTATTCGGATCAAGGTCGTAGGGGGCGGTTAAAAAGGAAGTCGTTTTGACTATGAATAGCTGAGCCACGAAGGTGTTAGGTCAGAAGGCGTTTCTCCGGTAGCTTTTTATTGGAACTAAACCACGGAGGTTTCATATCCCGCAGAAGCAGGATCCTTCGTGGTTTTTTATTCTATTTTACACATAAGAAAGTGGGTAATAAAAAACTTTGAGGATGAGGTCTTCTATGAAAGGAGTAATAAGTCAGTTAATTGTAATCATTTCGAGTTTGATTTTCTGTATCTCTACGGGGTTGGCGGAAGAAGTGCAAAAAGAAATAACGCTCGAAGAGATAGTGGTGACCTCGACAAGAACCGAAAAGGAGGTGACGATGGCGCCTGCTTCCACCAGCGTAGTGACAAAGCAAGAAATCGAAATGCGCAATACTCAGACCGTTGATGAGGCGCTAAACGATCTGCCGGGCGTCTTTGATAGGCGGAACAAGGGCCTCATGGATACCCAACCCCTCGTGACGCTGAGGGGTATTCCGGGACAGCAAAGGACACTCATTTTATTGGACGGCATGGTCCTTAACAGTGCATACGATGGGACTGTTACCTTTCAAGGTTTGGCACCGGAGGATGTGGAGCGCATCGAGGTCGTTAGGGGTCCTTTTTCGAGCCTCTACGGAAGCTATGCGATGGGTGGGGTTGTGAATATTCTGACCAAGATGCCCGAGAAAAGGGAGGTTATTCTGAAAGGAGGCTACGGATCAGACAATTATTGGAGTACCTATGCTTCTTACGGGGATAAAATCAAGGATCTAAGTTTCTTTGTGAGCGCAGGCTACAGATCGACAGATGGCTACATAACGAATTTCGACGTCCAAAGCCGCAAGCCACCGGCAGGCATTGGCGGATGGTCGCCGACGACCGACAACATGGGCAATCTGCGCTACCTGATCGGGGATACGGGCAAGAATGGATGGTTTGACTACAACGTGACAGCGAAAATTGAATACGATATTACGGAAACATCTAAGCTGAGATTTTCCTATTTGAGAACTGAAAATGGTTATAACTATGGTAATCCGGACACCTATCTGCTGAATGCTTCTGGCAAACCGATATTTAACTATGGCACCGTAAGGGAGTCGAGCTTCCTTTCGGGGAATGGGGGTAAGATACAGAACATCTTCAATCTTGCCTATGAGACCCAGTTCTCAGACATCAAGGTAAAACTCCTTCTAGGCTGCGATCAGCTGGAGGATAACTGGTACATCACGCCCGGCTCAGCTTCGACGACCAAGCTATCCGGAGGACCTGGCACTCTATCCTCGACTCCATCCGTCAACTACAATGCCGACTTGCAGTTCACGGCGCCCCTTGTGCTGCCCATCGTAGGGAAACACGTCCTTACCTGGGGTGGTTCGTATCGATACGATTCGGCGAATACACAGGAGCATCAACTTTACAACTGGAAAGATGAAGACTCCCAGACTCGGCTCAGTTATCATTCGGGAGGAAAGGACATGAATTTTGCCCTGTTTGCACAGGACGAAATACCGATCCTCAAAAACCTTACAGCCTATATCGGTTTCAGAGAAGACTGGTGGATGGTATTCGACGGTTATGCAAATAGTGTTGGTCTTCCAGGCTACCCACAGGATTACAGTTCGAGAACTACCTCGTCTTTCAGCCCGAAAGGGGCACTGGTTTATAACCCTTTCGAGGGGACTGTGCTGCGGACTTCCGCGGGAAAAGCCTTTGGGGCCCCGACCATCTATAATCTCTTCAGAACATGGACCACTTCAACAGGAGTCACCTACCTTGGAAATCCCAATCTAAAACCTGAGACAAGCTGGTCGTGGGATATCGGTGCAGAGCAGAGGCTGTGGAAGGGAGCCTTGGTCAAGGCCACCTATTTTGAAAACTACGTAGATGATCTCATCTATAGGAAAACCGTTGACGCACAGAATCAGTTGTATATTAATGTAGGTAAGGCAGAAATCAAGGGGGTCGAACTGGCGGCTGAACAAAAGTTTGATTTTGGTTTACGGTTATTTGCCAACTATACCTATAATAATTCGAAGGTCGTAAAAAATAGCATCAAGCCGGAGTCGGAAGGCAAGCAGTTAACCCTTACGCCAAAAGAGATGTTTAACATCGGAGGGGAGTGGGCCATGGGCCCCTTCAGCGCTAGACTTGTCGGAAGATATGCAAGCAAGCGATACAATGACGATCTCAACCGGGATACGGTCAACCACGTCTACGGCTCGTATGATCCTTACTTCATCGCAGACGTAAAGCTGTCGTACAAGCTAACTATGTTCGGGATTTCAGGGATCGCTTCGTTTGCGGTCGACAATATATTTGGTAGGAACTATTTTTCCTACTATAAGGCGCCTGGCAGACAATGGTTTGGTGATCTGACTATAAAATATTAGCTAAAGACTTGGTTGCATGATTGCTCCCCAGTAATCTTCATTTGCTAAAGCACCCGTTGACTGAATAGTAGGTGCAAGCTGGAAGAACGGTGACACTGTCCGTCAACTCAAATGCTGGTCAGGACAAATTAAGCAAGCATATCCTTAGTATCCCAAAGCTGAATCAGTTGTTTTCGCTACCATTAAGATGCTTAAAAAAATGTGCTTGAAATGTGTCTAAGACTAACAATAAACGGGGTATTGGGGAGATGATTGCTCAACAAGGGCCGGTATCCTCCTTGATCGCCTCTTCCACACCCAGGAGGGTATCCGGGGGCGCCCTGACGCCCTTTTGGGCATCCGGACTCTATCCCATAGCCTCAGGCCAGGGGAGAACAGGACACCAACACTAAGGAAGACAAAAAAGATAATCATAAAACCCGCCGTGCCTATCGGCCTTAGCATCCTCACCATATCATTATTTTCCATCCGCATATTCCTCCCTCCCCTTACATAAACTATATGAAGATATCTTCCAAATTAAGCCCACTTACCTTTTCACCTTGTGCTCTTTTTTTATTAGAGCTTTCGCTCTGGAATCCAATTCTATTCAATTGACGACTTCATAATCGCTGCAAACTTTGTAAACCCTCTGAAATTGCTGCAATTACCTCGCCACTTGAATTGTTTTTGATTTAAGCTATTAAATTTAAATGTGTATTCTCTATACCTGTTAATCCCTCACAGATTCTTTGTTTAAAAAACGAGACATAAAATGTTATCTATATGCAAAAAATGTCATATGATCCAATAGATTAAATTAATTTGGAAGTTGGAGTTTCATAGACACTTAGGTGTTCTTGGAGGGTTACTGATTCTTCAGGCTATCAAACCAATCTAAGTTCTCTTTGATCATATCGGGGATTGGCAGCTGGTAGGGGCAGCGCGGCAGGCATTCTCTACATTCAGAGCAGTTTCGAGCTTTGTTTATTAGATCCTTCATCCATCCCACCTCACGGGCATTTGGACCGAATCGCTTGATGATGGACTTCAGCCCAACGGCAAACTGAATATTGATCTTTTCCGTGCAGGGCTGACAATAGTCGCAGCGCCTGCAGAACTGGCGATCATATTCCATCTTGATGGATTCGATTTGCTCTCTATCTTTTTGAGTGAGGGAATTGCCTTCAGTAAAAATCTCCCAATTTTCACGCGCCTTTTCCAGAGTCTCCGCGCCCGGAATGGGCACGATGTTCGCAGTTGAAAGGACAGACCTCAGAGCCGGGCTGGCATGCTCAATCACCCCTCCTGAGAATGGTTTCATCGCCAATATTCCAATATCTTTTTCTTTGGCCATGGGAAAGACTTTCTGGTCAGCAGCGGGTTCTAAAAAGCTATAGCAAGCCATGATGACTTCGAAATGATCATCCTCGATTGCCTTCTCCAAAACATTGAGATTGTGGCTGGTGATGCCGATATGATCGATCAATCCTTCGTCTCGTGCCTGCTTCAAGCCTTCGTATGCACCCCCAGGCGCCATCACCTTCTGATAATCTTCGAAGCTGGAGACAGCGTGCAGATGGTAGATATTGATCTTTTTCACTTTCATCTGCTTGAGACTCTCGTGGACATCGTTATAAATCTTCGCTGTTCTTACAAGAGATTTTGTCGAAAGGACGACGGGTCTATCTATCCTTTGGAGTGCCAAACCAATTCGGTGTTCGCTGTTGGTATAGGCACGGGCTGTATCCAGGAGGTCTACTCCCATTTCAATCACAGCCTGTATGACGGAAACTGCTTCGCGTTCGCCCGGCCTTTGAATGGGGATTCCACCCCATCCCAGTTTTGTAACGATTAGATTTGTCCGACCAAGCCTGATTTTTTCCATTTCTGTCAATATAATATAAACCGCCGTCCGTTTCCATGTGTCCTGCTTTCTTCAAATAAAAATACAGCGTCCCCGCAGTAAAAATACTGCATCCATCCCATTCTCTTTTAACATTTGTCTTGATAAGTTTGGAGAGAGAACCTAGAGAATTTAGCGAAGGGAGAGACCTGAGATGGATCGGCGCACATGTCAGTGGAAAGTGTGGGTTTGTGAAAGGAGAAAAACCTGTCTATCCGAATTGGTGGATTCATTTTCATCCTGCCCGAAAAGACGAGGAAACAGAAAAGCTCATTTTGGGAATCGAGTTCCCAGGATCGACGGGATTCATGGTATACCAGTTTGATCAATCGTGACTCACCAAGGGTCAAACTTGACCTTTCTCTGTTATTAATTCTAAGACATGTCTGGACCTGATTCTGTACCGTCAATCATATAAGTAAATCCAAATTTCCCAGACATCTTCCTGAAGATTTTTCTGCCGACGCGCTGTACTGCATCGAAAGTCCTTTGGTTCTTCAAATTCTGACTTGATCAAGCCTGCTCGTAGTTGTCTCTGGAATTTTAAAAATTTTTCATACCGAGGAGATCAAAAATGGTCAAAAAATTACCAGTTTTTAACCGAAAGGGATGTCGAAATTGTTTATAAAGTTATTTAATAACAGATAGTTACAGTAATAGAAACCGTTCGGTATCGAAATTGCACTCAATTGAGTGATTTAATGTCGAAATTCAGGCAAAGGCCGGGAAAATGGATCCTAAGGGATTAGAGCGCCTAAAAGATCTTGCTATCAGCGAGTCCGGATTTTTGTTCGATCCTTATTCGGGGACAACATTTACTTTAAATAATGCTGGAAAATTTATCTTACAACTTCTCATGGAGGGGAAAGGGATCGAGGAAATCGAAGCCGCCCTGAGGGATAAATTTGAGGTCGGAGAAGAAGATTTGCGAAACGATATTTATGAGTTTGTCAACTTATTGAAGGAGAATCACTTATTACCAAACCATTTCACACCGTAGCAAGAAAGAGGAGTCGAAAATCATTTGACTGAATTTAATTCCGTTGTAGGAGTGACCGGTCTCAATGCGACAGATAACCCTGGCCCCGGTATCTCTGTGATCAGGGCCTTGCGTGACCATCCCGATTTCAAAGGGAGGATTGTTGGCCTGGCTTATGATCCCCTCGACCCAGGATTATACCCGACGGACCTGATCGATTCAGCTTACCTGATGCCGTTTCCTTCCCAGGGAGTCGACATGCTTCGGCAACGTCTCAAATATATAAGAAAGTCCTCCGGTATCTCGTTGCTCATTCCTACCCTCGATGCCGAGATTTCCGCTTTCATCAGTCTGGAGAGGGAGTTGAGGGAGATAGGAATACGGTTGTTTTTGCCAACTAAAGAGCAATATGAGATGCGCTCGAAAATTCGTCTGGGAGAGGTCTGCGAGAAGGCGGGTCTGGATTTCCCACGGACGAGGGTCATTTCGGATGCGGAGGTTCTCTTTCAGATGGCTGAGGAGATCCCCCTGCCCTATGTCTTGAAGGGAATCTTCTATGGTACCTCCGTGGTTCAAAACAAGGAAGAAGCTGTAGCAGCTTTTCACAGAACATCTGCCCTGTGGGGATTACCGGTCATCGTTCAAGAGTTCGTGGAAGGTGAAGAATACGACATCATTGCGGTCGGCGACGGCTCGGGTCGGATTGTTGGAGCGTTACCCATGAAAAAGACCTATCTCACTGACAAGGGGAAGGGGTGGGCCGGAGTGACCGTTAAGGATCCGAAGTTGTTAGAGATCACGGAAAAGTTCTGTCACACGACCAAATGGCGTGGTCCCTGTGAAGTAGAAGTCATCAAAACGAGGGATGAAAAGTATTACCTCATTGAGATCAATCCACGTTTTCCGGCATGGAGCTTTGTCTGTGCTGGAGCGGGACAGAATCTCCCGTTTGCCGTGGCCCAATTGGCGATGGGGCTTGATCCGCCCCCTCTACCAGAATATAAAGTCGGGACGATGTTCGTTCGCATCTCCCTGGAGCAGATCGTCACGATCGAGACCTTGGAGGAGATCATCTCCAAAGGAGAAATCCATTATAAGTAAACCCCCGTTCGAAAGGACTGGGCTTTTTATCAACGCCGGGGTTTTCTAAGGGGTATGCCTTCTCTGCTGTGAGCGAATCTTTACAAGGAACCAGGATGGAGACGTCAAAAGAGCGTTATGAAAAACCAAGTTTGATCAAACACCAGATAGGACTCTTGAATAAGTTCGGGAGGATTCAGTCGGTTGGTCCCATCACTCATATTGACGGTCTGGCAGTTTCTGATCTGGTCGAAAAATACGGCTCCCCGCTCTTTGTTTTTTCTGAACGGACTATGGTGAACCGATGCCGGGAATTGAAGGAGCTTCTCGCCCTGCATTACCCGAAGTTTCAGTTGGCCTGGTCTTACAAGACGAATTATCTGGACGCGATCTGCAGGGTCTTCGATCGAGAGGGCTCTTGGGCAGAAGTGGTTTCGGAGTTTGAATTCGATAAAGCTATTCGGCTCGGGATTCCTCCAAGCCGGATCATCTTTAACGGCCCGTACAAACCGGAGACTGCCCTGGAAAAAGGATTTCAGGGAGGCTCCCGGGTCCACATCGACCATTTTGATGAAGTTTCAATGGCGGAAAAAGTTGCGGATAGACTCGGAATACAACCTGAAGTGGGCCTTCGGATTAATTTTTCGATTAGCTCCATTCCAAATTGGGAGAGGTTCGGGTTCCATCTTGAAAGCGGTCAAGCCTGGTCAGCCGTCAAGAGGTTAGTGGGCGGAAAAAAATTGAAGCTTTCCGGCCTCCACTGTCATATCGGGACCTTTATATTGGACCCGGTTGCCTACCGCGAAGCGACGGTCAAAATGGCCGCCTTTGGAAATCGCCTGCGAAATGAGGTGGGCTTGACGATGAAATGGATCGATTTGGGCGGAGGGTTTGCCTCCGTCAACACACTCCATTCTCAGTATCTCCCGGGAGATCAAGTCGCTCCTTCACCCGGTCAGTATGTCGATGCCATCGTGGAAGGGTTGGAGGCCCTCGACTACCCGCCCTCTGAACTTCCAACTCTCTTTCTTGAGACCGGAAGGGCCCTGATCGACGAGGCGGGATATTTAATCGCTACCGTCCATGCAAACAAGCGGCTTCCGGATGGTCGGAGGGCATTGATCATGGATACCGGCATTCATCATCTGATGACCTCCCTCTGGTATCGACATGACATTGTCCCAGCTCAAGAATATTCAGGTATGCCGGAACCCACGGTGATCTATGGGCCCCTTTGCATGAATCTGGATGTCCTCCGACCCCTGGTTCCCTATCCTCCCGTGAGAACAGGGGACCGTCTCATCATCAAGAACGTTGGCGCCTATAATGTCACCCAATGGATGCAGTTTATTACGTTAAGACCAAACGTCGTCATGATTTCCCGCAATGGCCAATGCGATATTATCCGGAGGCGAGAGACACTGGACATGGTGGTCTCTCTAGAAGAGGTCCCGCCGTGGATTTAGGTAGGAAATGGGAATGGGTCCTGGATTCATTTCTTTTAAGCTATTCCCAGATCTTATTTTCAGGGGACCGACGGGTGGGCCTGCTCATTCTCGCCGCCACATTGGTGCGCCTCGACCTTTTCTTTTTCGGGGTCATTGCCGTTTTCTTGGCTAACGGTTTTGCCCTTTCCCTCCATTTAAGTAAAAGTGCAATCAAGAAGGGAATGTTCGGTTACAATGGATTGCTGATCGGACTGGCCTTTCCATCCCTTTTTAAGATCAATGCACCGCTCATTGTCATCTTTGTCATGGCGGTCTTCGCAACGACCTTTATTAATGCGGCCCTCCAGGCTGCCTTAGGTTATTACTTTAACCTGCCGGTCCTGACCCTCGCTTTTTTAATTGTCATTTACCTGGTCCTGGCTGCATTTCCCAGTATTCAAGGAATGGCTTGGGATTTGAAGTGGGCTGCCTTCCCTGCCTTTGTATTTTCGATGCCCGAGCTGATAGAGGCATACTTTAAGTCGCTGGGAGCCATCTTTTTTACGCCAAATACAGTAAGCGGGGTGATCATCTTCATTGCCCTCCTTGTTTTTAGTCGGATCGCCACCGTTCTTTCCTTCGTCGGGTACGCGATCGGAGTGTCGTTGATCCGCTGGGTCTTCAATTTTCCTCCAGAGCATCTTTACCTATCGATTGGATACAACTTTATCCTGACTGCCATTGCCATGGGAGGGATCTGGTTTGTTCCCCACACGACCTCATTTCTCTTCGCCGGGAGTGCCGTCGTTCTATGTGCGGTCATCCTGGTCGGCACTGCGAATCTCTTTCATTTTTTCGGTCTCCCGGTTCTCATTCTTCCTTTTAACGTGACGGTCCTCGTCCTCTTGTACGGAATGCGCCAGAGGATCGTCGACCGCCACCCCAAATCCGTCGATTCCCTTTCCGGAACACCCGAAGCGAACGCGACCTACTACCGTACCCGCCTCAACAGATTTGGGGCCAATTTTGCCAATCCGATTAGCCTCCCCTTCTTGGGAGCATGGACCTGCACCCAGGGGCATGGCGACGGGTCCACCCACGAAGGATTTTGGGAGTATGCATTCGATTTCGAGGTCCAGGGTTACTCCGGAGGCTTTTACAAGAACACGGGTGGAGAAATCTCCGACTATTTCTGTTATAAACTTCCAGTCTTAGCTTGCTGTGATGGCGAAGTTGTCAGAACGGTGAACCATGTCACGGATCATCCCGTCGGGAAACTGGATCTGAAAGAAAATTGGGGAAACCTGGTGGTGATTCAACACGGACCCTCCCTCTTTTCCACGGTTTGCCATCTCGCAGAAGGGTCGGTGAAAGTGAAGGAAGGGGATGTCGTGAAGAAAGGCAACATTGTAGGTTATTGTGGAAACAGCGGGCGGTCTGCTCATCCCCATCTTCACTTTCAACTACAGAATACTGGCAGGGTAGGCGCACCAACGCTTTATAGCGAATTCCACGAGATTGTTTTGGAGGGGAGGCTCCCGTCTCTTCACTGTACTTACGTTCCGAGACAGGGAGATGTGATACGGAATGTCCGGCGACAGGAAGGAATTGCCGAATGCTTCGACCTCTCGATGGGTCAAAAGATTTCCCTTACCTGCGATTTAGGAAGCAAAGTATGGGAGGAAGTGATTGAATCGGTGGTCGATTTGTATGGCAACCTGAGGCTGGTCTCTCTGTCCAAAAAGGCCGTGCTTGACTTTGAAAACAAGAATAGCGTCTTTGTCGTCTACAATTATCAAGGAGGTACGGATTCAGCCCTCTTTGTCCTTTACACCTCGGTTCCCCGGGCACCTTATGAATCACCGGAGAACTTGACCTATTCCGACACCCTTTCAGCCGGGCATTTTCTCTCTCGAAGTGAAAGAATTTTATCAGATTTTACGGCTCCATTTTTTAACTCCAGGGGAGTGGCCGTTGATTATCGCTGTGAGTTGAAAGGGGGAGACTTTACGGTTTTTGGAAACTCGAAAGCCAGGACGAAAGAAGGCAGTCCAAAACTCGAGACCAAGGCTGTTTTCCGGGAAAGGCATGGATGGATCGGAGGGCATATCATCTGTGAGGGAAAGAAGTTTGAGGTGATGAAGAAATAGATCTCTTGCATCAACTGCACAAGGAGCGACACATGAAGAAAAGAAGACTTCTCCTATTTATTATTCTATTTGGTGTCCTATCGCCCATTACGACGACATGGGGCGAATCGGTCCCTCCCATCTCACGGGTTTATCAGCAGTCATACGAGGAAGAAGGAAAGGGAAACTACCAGGAGGCGATATTCGCCCTCATGCAGGCAAGTCGAGGCGGAGACAACAGTTACCTCTACCATTTGCGATTGGGATGGCTCCAGTACCTTGCAAGCAAGTATCCGGATTCGGTCAATTCCTATCGAAAGGCGGCGATCCTTGCAAAAGATTCGATTGAAGCGAGGTTAGGCCTGATGCTGCCCCTCATGGCTCAGGGGAAATGGTCTGATGCGGAAAAAGTAGCCAAAGAGGTCCTTTCTTTGGAACCCCTATCCTATTTAGCCAATAGTCGGCTGGCATACATTTACTATAACCTGAGTCAGTACAAGGAGGCCGAGTCCTACTACCGGAAGATCTTACTCTACTATCCCGGGGACATCGAAATGCAAGCGGGTCTCGCCTGGGCTCTCCTGAAACAGAATAAGAAAGAAGCAGCGGAAAAAGTCTTTGACGGGATCTTGCGCTATGTCCAGAATCATGTTTCGGCCAATGCAGGGATGAACATCGCGAAGGGGAAATAATGTCAGGGTCCGGACTCAGGGGTGTTTTGGTCACTTCCATCTTATTTCTCCTGGGAGTCCTCGGCTGCGTAACGCTCAGAGGGGCTGTCGAGTATAATCGCGCTCTTCAGGCATATAAGAACCACCAATATGAAGTGGCCGAGGGCCTTCTCGGTTCAACGCTCAGCCAAGATCCTGGAGATGAGAGAGCCCTCTCACTTCTGGGGTGGGTTCGGTTCAAACAGGGAAAGATGGCAGAAGCGGGGAAATTGTTCGCCGAGGCCGGTCGGATCGATTCTGAAAACATCATGACCGTCGAGGGACTCGGGTGGGTCCAATACGCATTTGGAGAGGATGAAAAAGCAGAAAAGAATTTCAACAAACTGATCCACTATGCAGAAAAACATTTTGTGAATCCCGACTGGCTATATTACGAGCGCAACGATCGGGAAATCATTCAATCGGTTTATTCTGAAGGCAGTTTCGGGCTGGGGTTGATTGCCAAGAGACGGGGAAAGTGGGAGGAAGCTCGCAAACGACTTGAGGAAGCATTCAACCAACCGAACCGATTCATCGATCATCACATGATCGCAAAGGAACTGGCCGATATTCTTTTTCAGCTTCGAGACTACCAGACTGCGGCCATTTTTTATAAAGATTCAATCTCTCATAATCCCCTGAACCCTCTCCTTTTGAATCGTTATGCCTGGTGCCTCTATCAATCCGGGAATTATGGAGAGGCGAAGTCCATTTTTCTTAAGTCGAAAGAACTCTCTCTCAGGGCAGAAGAATTCGATCAGGATCTCTTCAGTAGCCCGAGCGTCACCCAAAGGCTTCGTGGGAAAAGAATTGCGGAGCCGTACTACGGGTTAGCGCTTATTTACATCAAGGAGAGGCGACTTGATGCGGCACAGGAAGAATTGGCTTCTGCCTTAAAGATCTCGCCTTATTTTCATCATCCTCATGAAATCTCCCTCCTTTTAGCCCAGCATCCGGAGTGGCAAGAGAGGCTTCGGCTAAAATCTCTTGGTAGATCTCTTCCATAACGCTCTTCAGAAAAAGCGGGGTCGGTAAGAAGGGTGTGATCTGCTGAAACTAGAAGAAAGCAACCGGATGCTGAAACGAGTTCAGCATGACATGACGGTTTGCTTCTGGTCTACTTGCCATCCCGAACTTGTTTTGGGATCTCAGTTTTGGGTTTGAGGAATTTATATTTTTACTTGTAGGCAGGTTTGCTTATTTTCTCTTTAGCCTTTGTTTGATCTCCTTCCAGTTTCTCGTATTCAGCACGTCCTCCCGCTCTAGCCATCCGCGCCGTGCCTGCCCGATACCGAAGCGCATATAGTCCAGTTCGCTCGTGCGGTGCGCATCTGTGGAGATAGCGACTTCGATTCCCATCCGGTGCGCTCTTACCCGAAACGGGTTGGTACCATCGGTCCCGAGGAGATCGGCGAACAAATTAAAAATCTCTGCAATATCTGTGTTATGAACCGGCATTGTCGTTCCTTATCGGTTGCTTCTTAGGGGTTCCTCCATCATTTTTCTTCTCGGTCTCTTATCTTCCTTTGAAATTTGATATCCCCAAAATTTCAGAAAGATGGAGAAAGGTAAGTAAAGTAAGAACCGTATTTTCCTCAGAAAAAAAGTATTTTGAGGTTAGGTAGGACGCCTATTAGGCCTTGAGCTTTCAACTATCAATCTGCAGCCTGGTCCGTAATTCTTCTTTCAACTGGGAGGCCGAAATAAAATGGATGGACTGGATTCCTAAAGGGCCTGCTACCTCTACATATTCTTTCGTATCGTCGATATAGAGGATCTTTTCCGGTTTAACCGATGCCCACTCAATTGCCTTTCGGAAGATTTGGACCGCTGGTTTTTTGAATCCCACTTCATAGGATAAGATCCATTTATCAAAGGTCCTCATCACGGGGAATTTTGAAAGGATATAATTAAAGTGGAGGGGGTCGGTGTTGGAGACAAGGCCGAGTCGCCAATTCCTTTTTAAAGAGAGAATGATCTTCGTGACCTCTTGGTCTTCTACGAAAATATTGCACCATATCTGAACAAATTCATCAAAAGAGACGGAAAGATCAAGGCGTTCTTTGATGGCTTGGAAGAATTCCCGCGGTGAAACTTTTCCAAGGTCAAAAGGATTGATGGCCCCTTCTTGGGCATCGAAGAGGTAAGAAAAAATCCTTTTAGGATCTTTGAATTCCTTTCTTTGAGAGAATGGAGAGAGTTTTTCTGCAATCTGGAAATGATTGAAAGGGAGAATGACATTGCCTAAATCAAAAAGGATGACTTCAATGGAAGGCTGAGTCATTCCCTCGCCTCACTTTCTCTCCCCGAGGGCCAGGGACAGAGAGGCGGCTGAGGGAGCTTTAGGGCGAAACCTTATAGCGAATAAATTCATAATCTTCTTTATGCTGGAAGCGTCATTCTCAATCGCCAGGTTCATGACCCATACCGTTCAAAGAACCGCAATTCTATAGCTTCCGAAGCCGGCTCTCAGTGCCTTCACGGCTGAAATATTGTGCGATGGCCTGAGTCAGACCAGGGACGGTATATCGTTTCGGCTGAATTTGAACTCTCAATCCCCATCCCTTTGCCGTTTTAGCTGTCACAGGTCCGATACAAGCGATCGCAATGCCCTTTAATAGTTTTTGAAGGTCTTCTTTTTTGAGGAGCTCGGCAAAGTGGTTGACGGTGGAAGAGGAGGTAAAGGTGACGACATCGATTCTTCCTTCTTCCAGGAGTTGTTTCAATTTTTTCGATCCGCCTTTCGGTTTTACGGTTCGATAAACCTCCACCACATCCACCTCTGCCCCCATTTTTCTTAGGCCAGTTGGAAGAATATCCCGGGCCTTTTTAGCGCGGGCCAGAAGAATTCGTTTTCTGTTGACATTCATCTTTTGAAACCCTTCAAGGATCGCTTCGGCGATGAACTCTCTCGGAATATGGTGGATAGAAACTCCTCGTTTCTTCAACTGATGGGCCGTCGCAGGTCCGATGGCACATACCTTAAGGGAAGAGGGAAGTCGATGCAACGTCCTTTTCTCTCTCAGTCTTTGCCAGAAGAAAATGACGCCATTGGCACTGGTGAAGATGATCCAGTCATAAGTCTTCAACCGAGCAATCGCTTGGTCGAGTTCTTTCCAGGAGAGGGGAGGGACAATCTCAATGGTGGGAAACTCAATCACCTCTGCTTTAAGTTCTTTCAATAAGGCTGCAAAATCACCTGACTGTTCCCGGGCCCGGGTGATCAAAATCCTCTTTCCAGCGAGAGGGCTTTTATCCATTGTTCTGTTCTTCGATCGAGACGGTCGGCGCAGATTTTTGATAGACCTCATCAAGGATCGCTTTGGCTCCTTTGCTCAAAAGGATATCCGCCAGTTTCGTTCCCAGCGACTCGGGTTCATCGAGGCCTGCCTCTACGCGTTCCCGAAGGATCCTCTTCCCGTCAATGGTTCCGACCAGTCCCTCGATTTGAAGGGTTGCTCCGGCTGTTCGGGCAAAAGCAGCGATCGGGACCTGACAACCTCCTTCCAATTTCTTAAGAAAGGATCGCTCTGCCGAGACGGCGATCCATGAATCTCTATCTTTGAGGAACTGAATTTGTTCTTCAATCACCCGGTCATCCTGTCTAGTTTCGATTCCCAGTGCGCCCTGCCCGATCGCGGGGAGAGAGATGTCTGTAGAAATAATCTCCGTAATTTTTTCTTCAAGCCCCAATCTCTTCACGCCCGCCAGAGCAAGGACAATTCCGTCCAGGTTCATCATTTTTAATTTCTTGAGCCGCGTATCTAAATTTCCCCTCAAAGGTAAGATTTCAAAGTCACTTCTGTAATGGAGCAATTGGGCCTGCCGCCTGAGGCTGCTGGTGCCAATCTTTGCTCCCCGGGAAAGCTCTCTTAATGTTTTTCCGTCCCTTGAGATCAAGACATCGCGAGGGTCCTCCCTTTTTGTGATCACGGAGAGGTGTAACCCTTCGGGAAATTGGGTGGGCACATCCTTGATGCTGTGAACAGCGAGATCAATTTTTCTTTGGAGGAGGGCTTCCTCAATTTCCTTGACAAAAAGGCCCTTCCCTCCGATCTTCGCCAAGGGGGCATCCTGAATCTTGTCTCCCGTGGTTTTGATTTTGATGAGTGACACTTTCAGGTCAGGATGGGTATGGATCAGTTGATCTTTCACCCAGTTGGCCTGAAAAAGGGCAAGCTGACTTCCACGGGTTCCGATCTTAAGTTCGTATGGCATCTTCGAGATTCGTCTCCTCCTGTTCTTTCTCCCCTTCCAATTTTTCTAAAAATGTTTCTAAGGATTTCTCCGGCAATCCAAACAGAGTATGGAGGGCATCGAGATAAAGGTCGGCCATCGCCTCCTCATTGGTCTGCTTGAGGAGGGTGATGGGTGTGTGGAGAATCTTATTAATGATGGCAGAAGTGAGTGCTTCCAGGGATTTCCTTTCCTTCTCGGAGAGATCGGGATGAAGAGAAAGGGTTTTTTCCAATTCCTTTCTTCGGATTTCTTCAAACTTCTTTCTCAGGGCGACAATGGTGGGCGTGACGTCGAGAGATCGATACCAGTTGACGAATTTCGCCACCTCGTCCTGAACGATGGCTTCTGCTTTTTGGGCTTCCTTCTCCCGATCTTTTATGTTTTCGTTCGCTACCTTTTGGAGATCGTCGATATTGTAGAGGTAAACATTCTCGATATCACCCACGTTGGGTTCCACATCGCGAGGATCGGCGATATCAATGAAAAAGATCGGTTTCTGTTTTCGGTCCTTCATCACCTTCGTGACCTGGTCATGCCCGATCAAATATTGGGGCGAGTTGGTGGCGCTGATGACGATATCGGTTCGCCTCAAACCCAAACCCATTTCTTCAAAAGGGACCGCTTCTCCCCTAAACTCCTGGGACAGCGAGACGGCTCGATCGTAAGTGCGGTTGGTGACGAGAATATTTTCTACCCCTCCCGAGACGAGGTGCCGGGCCGCGAGTTCGCACATTTCACCCGCGCCGATTAGCATGACCGTTTTCCTCTCCAGGGTTCCGAAGATTTTCTCAGCCAATTCCACCGCGACCGAGCTAACCGATACAGCACTGATAGCAATCTTGGTTTCGGTTCTCACCCGTTTGGCCACATGAAAGGCCCGGTGAAGAAGTCGATGAAGGATGAGGCCGGAGGTCTTGACCTGTTGAGAGAAATCGTAAGCCTCTTTCATCTGGCCCAAGATTTGGGGCTCTCCCAGGACCATGGAATCGAGGCTTGAAGCGACCCGGAAAATATGCTTGACCGCTTCTTCTCCAACACGGGTATAAAGATTTTTTTCGAATTGCTTCAACGAGATGCCGTGGTACTGGGAGAGGAATTCTTTCAAATCACACAGGGCTCTTTCTGTCTCCCGTGTGGCTGCATAAACCTCCACCCGATTACAGGTAGAGACGATCATGTTCTCCTTCACCGAAGAGAGGCCATGAACCTTGGAGAGGGCGTCTTCGATTTTATCTTCGGGAAAGGCTAAACATTCGCGAAGCTGAATGGGTGCTGTATTGTGATTTAATCCGACAACGAGAAGTTCCATAAGCAGACAAATAAGAAAGGTTAAGATTTGGGTTCAGGTGAAAGAAGAATTAACTCAACCCGGACCCCATTCATCATTGCCACTTCGAATAGGTATGAAGTCCCGGAAGAAGGAGATTCACACCCAAGAATGTAAATAGGATCGCCAGGAATCCTGCAATAGCCATAATGGCTGCCTTCCGTCCTCTCCACCCGACGGTCAGGCGCTGGTGAAGCAGTGCGGCATAGAGAAGCCAGGTGATCAGGGACCATGTTTCTTTGGGATCCCAATTCCAATATCTTCCCCACGCATATTCTGCCCAGACAGCGCCGGTGATGATGCCCAGGGTCAAAAGTGGAAATCCATATTTTAGGGATTGGTAGCTCAGATCATCCAGGAGGCTCAAAGGAGGAAGCCTCTTTGTGATAGGTCCCATTTTCTTCGATTTGAGCTGATGTTCCTGAATCAGATACATCACTCCACAGCAGAAAGTAAGGGCGAAGATGGCGTTGCCCAAAAAGGCAAAGATCACGTGGAAAGGATGCCAGAAACTCTTCAAGACCGGGGCTAAGGGAAAAATTTCCTTTGGAAGAGCAAAAGCAAAGAGCATGAGGATGAGAGCAACGGGTGTAAGGAACGAACCCAGGACCTTGACCTTATATTTGAGATTAGCAATCAGGAGGATGCCAATAATCATCCAGGCAAAAAAGGATAGAGATTCATAGAGGCTGGTCACAGGTGTATGGCCAGCCTCGAGGTACCTTGCGAGAATGGCCAGGGTATGGGAGGCGAACCCAATCGATACAGCGCTGACCGCTATTTTAGAGAGGGACTCTTTCAAAAAAAAGATATAGGCCAGATAGGCCAGCGTTCCGATCAGGTAAAGAAGGGAAGCAAATTTGAAAAAATAGATGTTCATTTCAAAACTCATTGTAACATCTTTTGATCATTGGTAAAAGGCATTAGTCATTAAGGGAATTTAGTCATTCAGTCATTAAGTAACCCAATGACAATATGACTTAGTGACCAATAATCAAATGATCAATAACTTAATGACCAGTAACTCAATGACCAATGACTCAACGGCTTTCAGCCGTTCCACGTTTTGGTCAGCTTATGGAACTGCCAATTCATTGCCAGGTAGAAGAGGGGGTGAATCCAGGGTCTTTTCAAAATCCTTTTATAAATCGATGAGGTTGAGAAAATCTCCTTCCAAACTCTCCGCATCCCTTTTTCCAAATCTTCGGCAGACATCAGTAAAGGCTGATAGACCGCGTTGAGGGAATCATACTTCTCCCAATCCTTGCAAAAGATTCTTCCCTCTCTTTCCAGTCGGAGAAATGAATCCGTTCCGGGATAGGGAGCCATGATAAAGGCAAGGGCCCAGTCGAGTTTCGAGTCGATGCAGAAGTCGATAATCCGCTGGAAGACTCCGGGGTCATCCTCATCCAAACCGACGATGAAAGTTCCCATGATACCGATCCCTTGATCATGTATTCTTCTCACCGCCTCGGCATATCGTGAGGGCTGGTTGAATCCTTTCCCCATCACATTTAAGTTTTTCGTCGAAAAGGATTCAAAACCGATGTTGACCGCGATGCAACCGCTCTGCGCGAATCCTTCCAGGAGTTTATTATCGAAGGCGATAGAAACAGGGGCATGGCCGTACCAGAGGAGATCAAATCCTCGAAGAATCGAGAGAAGGTCGAGACAAAATCGCTTATCTCCTGCGACATTGGAATCAATGATGTAAAGAAGTCTTCTCTTGAGAAAGTAGGGGAGGTCTTTGCTAAAGGAAGAAAGAATCTTTTTTAAAAAAGGGTTCATCACCGGACTTCTTGGGAAGAGGGTTCTTAGCTCTCTTTCGATTTCGCTGATCGGCCGGTTCCGGTATCGGAATCCGAAGAATTTTGAAACGCCGCAGAAGTCGCAACGGTGAGGGCACCCCCTCGTGGTTTCGAGCAACTTTAGAGGGACATAATATTTTTCGTTGAGGAGTCCTCTTTTGGGAAGGGGAAGGCGGGAAGGGTCGACGAACTGATTCCCGGAATAAATTTCCTTCATTTCTCCTCTTTTGAAGTCCTCGATCACATTTGGCCAGACCTCTTCTCCTTCTCCCATCACAACGGCATCGACATGTTGAAGCGCCTCCTGGGGAAGCATGCTGGCATGAACGCCTCCCATGACCACAGGGATGCCCCTTTTTTTAAACTCTCCTGCAATTTGGTAAGCCCGGGGAGCAACAGGTGTCTGGGCGGTGATCCCAACCAGGTCGGTCCTTTCATCGAAATCGATCTTCTCAAAGGCCTCGTCTACTACCTTTACCTCCACGTCTGGAGGCGTGACTGCTGCAATGTAGGGAAGGTTTAGGAAACTGATTCGGAAGAGAAAGGCTTCCTCTTTTTTGCGCTCCCTTTCCGGTGAGATCAACAGGATTTTCATAACTATTTCATTTAACCTATTCTCTGGAAAAGATTCAACTTGCGGGTTGGTGATCTGTAACTCAGCCCTTCAGGGCTGATTCATCCTCAGGGCTTCGACGTGAGCTCAGCCGAACAGCTAAGGCCCTGAGTTACAATATGGGACCGTTTGTTTTTCCCGGCTAAAGGATTACATCCCAGCAGGCCTCTTTTCTCAAAAAGATCCAAAAGGTGGCATGAATATTGCTTAGAAAATAGAGTCCGGAACCCCCTTCATCCCCCTCAACTTAAGGCCGGAAGAAAGGGGTTACCAGGCGAACGGCATTTTCGTCGTCCAATATGCGCATAAACGCGCTAAGATGAACAACCGTCCCGGACCGAGGAAGAATTTTTGATACGTTCGACGGGGCCGAACCCGATTCTAAACTGGGTCAAGAACCCGCTTCCTTCGACAGCACTCAGGACACTGAGTTTATCGAAGTGCAGTATCGACCCCTGAGCATACCCCGGCTTTCAAGCCGAGGAGTCGGAGGGTTGATTTTTCAATCGGACTTAAATATGTTAAATTACCTTGAATCGAATTAAACTATTTGTTAAGATGATTTCGTTTTATAACTGGGGGAAATAGAGGTATGGTATTTGACGCACTGTGGGGTTTGTTTTCAACGGACCTGGCCATTGATTTGGGAACGGCAAATACGGTTGTTTATGTAAAGGGGAAGGGGATTGTTTCTTCCGAGCCCTCGGTGGTGGCCATTCAAAGGGATTCAAGAGGAGAAAAAAGGGTCCTGGCGGTGGGTCGCGAAGCCAAGGAGATGTTGGGTCGAACGCCGGGTAACATTTTTGCGATACGGCCGATGAAGGACGGTGTGATTGCCGATTTCGAAATCACCGGCGAGATGCTTCGTTATTTCATCGCCAAAGTTCACAATCGAAAAACCCTGCTCCGTCCCCGCGTGGTCATCTCTGTCCCCTCGGGCATCACGCCCGTAGAGAAACGTGCGGTTCGGGAATCGGCCCAGTCTGCCGGTGCGAGAGAGATCTACTTGATCGAGGAGCCCATGGCGGCTGCCATCGGAGCCGGGCTTCCGATCACCGAAGCCTCCGGGAACATGGTGGTGGACATCGGTGGAGGGACGACCGAGGTGGCTGTCATCTCTCTGTCAGGGATTGTCACCAGTCAGTCCATCCGCGTGGCCGGCGATAAGATGGATGAAGCAATTGTTCAATACGTCAAAAGAAAATATAATCTTCTCATCGGCGAACGAACGGCCGAATTGATCAAGATCAACATCGGGACCGCCTATCCTGAAGAGAACCCTCAGACCATAGAGGTCAAGGGAAGAGACCTGGTGACAGGTATCCCTAAAACCCTTGAGATCAATAGCGAGGAGGTCCGGGAGGCCCTGGCTGAATCGATCAATACGATCATCGACACGGTCCGGATTACTCTGGAAGGGACCCCACCGGAATTGGCGGCAGATATTGTGGACAAAGGGATTGTTCTGGTGGGCGGAGGGGCCCTTCTGAAGAACCTCGACATATTACTTCGGGAAGTAACCAGCCTTCCCATTACGATCGTAGACGATCCCCTTTCGTCCATTGTTTTAGGCGCCGGAATGGTATTAGACAATGAACAGTTGCTTCGTACCGTAACGGTTCAATATTGAGATTGATGAGGATACGAGGTCTTTTCCTCTTCCGAAGATATTCCCTTCCCATTTTTATCGTTCTCCTTTTGTTGTTTGCTCTTGTTCTCATGTCGATGAGAGCCAAACAGAGAAAAGGGGTGGAACTCTTTGATGCCTTCTTGATGGAGATCAGTTTCCCCTTTCAGAAGGCTGCTACCCTTGTTATCCAAATCGTTCAGGGAACCTTCCAGCACTATGTTTTTTTGGTGAATCTTGAGAGAGAGAACAGGATGCTCAAGGAGAAAATTGCTCAACTCCAAGAAGAGAATCACAGGACGAACGAAATCAGGTTGGCCAATGAACGGTTGAGACAGCTTCTTCAATTTCGGGAGAAAAACTCCCCGTCCATGGTCGGAGCTGAAGTCATCGGCAGAGATCCTTCGTTCTGGTTTAAGAGCGTGATGATTGATAAAGGGGAGCGGGATGGGGTGAAAAAGGGAATGGCCGTGATCTCGCCGGCCGGGGTGGTCGGACAGGTCCTTAAAATCGCTCCCGATTATGCCACCGTTCTTCTCATCACCGACTACAACAGCGCCGTGGATTGCATTGTCGAGAGAAGTCGCGCGAAGGCCATCGTTGAAGGAAAAGGAGAGAACCAGTGCCATCTGAAATATCTTCTTCGTTCCGAAGAGGTGGCGGTCGGGGATATCGTCGTCACCTCTGGATTGGGTGGGAATTTTCCAAAAGGATTGATGGTGGGTGAGGTCAAGAAAGTGGACAAGAAAGGTCACGGTGTCTTCCAATATGCGGAACTGATGCCGAGCGTGGATATGACACGGTTGGAGGAGGTTTTTGTGGTCATGGAACCTCTTCAGCCTGCTCACCCGCAGGAAGAAAAAAAGAAGAAGGGGAAGAAAACGAAAAAATGAAGCGCTTCGTTTTACTTTTTTTCGCGGGAGTTCTGTTTCTCATCCTTCAGACGACGTTGTTGTCCTTCTTCCCGATTCAAAGAATCAGGCCGGACATCCTACTTATCTTCACGCTCTATCTGACCTTTTTGTTTCCGCCGATTTTAGGTGGAATCCTCGCGATGTCCCTGGGATATCTCATGGACCTCTTTTCTGGAAGCACATTCGGTTTTTACACCTTCTCCAGGCCGCTTCTCTTTTTTGCTGCCTATTTCTTTAAAGAGCGATTCTATCTTGAGGGATTTTCATCTCAGTTCCTTTTCATCTTTGTCTTTGGAATCGTAGAGGGGATTCTGATCTTAATTCTTCTGAACGCCCTCCAACCCGTCTCGCTTGGAAACCTCTATCGCATGCTGTTTGCTTTCCTTCTTCCGCAGTGCTTATTCACGGGCCTCATCACCCCGATCCTTTTTTTCCTCTTTCAAAAGGTGTCCTCCCCATTATTTCGTCAGCCCGAGCAGGGAATCAAGGAGGGAGTTTAGGTCATGATGGAACTCAACACCCAGAGGATGGAGGACTTCAAAGGAATTTATAAATACCTCGTGGTCTTCATCGTCCTGGCTTTCCTATTGATCTTCGTCCGCCTCTGGTCGCTCCAGGTCATCAAGGGAGGTGATCTCCGACGCCTGTCCGAAAATAATTGCATTCGGCTCCACGAGAATCCCGCTGATCGGGGAATGTTGTTGGATCGAAAAGGGCGCATTTTGGCCCGTAACCGTCCTTCCTTCGAAGTGTATCTTGTTCCTGAAGATGTGAAAGCCAACCCGGAAGTGATCGCTCAAGTGGGAAAATTGTTGAACATCCCCACGGAAGAGATTCAGCAGAGATTCGACACGCAGAAACGGCGCGCCCCCTTCAAACCGGTAAAGGTCAAATCGGACATCGACTGGAATGAACTGGCCCTCCTCGAAACGAATCGCGTCCATCTTCCGGGACTGATTGTGGATGTCAGACCGAGAAGGGCCTACGATTATGGAGAGCTGGCCTCCCATCTCATCGGTTATCTCGGGGAGATTGACGAGAATGAATTGAAACAGTCCAAGGAGACCCCTTATCGGATGGGTGCGCTGATCGGAAAATATGGAATCGAATATCGGTGGGAAAACGACCTGAGAGGAGTGGATGGAGGTCGGCAGATCGAGGTCGATGCTCTGGGAAGGGAGATCAGACCGCTGGGGGTCGTTGAGCCTTTTCCGGGGAACAACCTTTTCCTCACCATCGATCTAGACCTCCAGCAAGCCGCCGAGGAAGCCTATCGGGATAAGAACGGAGCGCTCGTGGCCATGGATCCGAAAACAGGGCACATCCTGGCGATGGTGAGCAAGCCTTCTTTCGAACCAGATGTCTTTGCAAGAAATATTTTACCTGAGGAATGGAAGTCTCTCGTGGAGAATCCGTCTCATCCCCTTCAGAACAAAGGGATTCAGGGACAGTACCCCGCCGGGTCCGTTTTCAAAATCATCACCGCCATTGCGGGCCTGGAATCGGGCACGATCACTCCAAACACAACGTTCTCCTGCACGGGCGCATTCCCTTACGGGAATCGTAATTTCCGTTGCTGGAAGGAAAAGGGGCATGGAAGCATCAGTCTCCATCGGGCCCTTGTTGAATCCTGTGACATCTATTTCTATCAATTGGGCTTGAAAGTGGGACCGGATCTCATCGCCCATTATGCCAATGAATTCGGGTTGGGCAAGATGACGGGAATCGCATTGCCTCATGAAAGGCCCGGGACGGTTCCTTCCAGTTCCTGGAAGAAGAAACGGTTTGGCGTTCCCTGGTATAGCGGCGAGACCCTCTCCTTCTCGGTGGGCCAGGGTTATCTGAATGCAACGCCTCTTCAACTCTTGATGCTCATTTCGGGCGTCGCCAATGGGGGGAAACTCTTCCTGCCTCAGGTGGTCGAAAAGGTGGAAAACATCTACGGAAACAAATTGAAAGAGTATCCACCCTTGGAACTGGGGAGGGCGAACGTTTCGGAGAAGACGCTTCAGATCGTTCAGGACGCCCTCCGGGGAGCGGTCAATGATCCTCACGGAACAGGGGGGACATGCGCTTTGAAAGATATCAAGGTGGCGGGTAAGACAGGGACAGCCCAGGTCATCAAGTTGCCCGATAATTTTAAGAAAGGCGATATGAATCGGGTGCCCGCTAAGTTTCGGGATCACGCCTGGTTTGTCGCTTATGCTCCTTTCGAAGATCCCCAGATCGCAATTGCTGTTCTGGTTGAGCATGGGGGATTTGGGGCTTCAGCTGCTGCCCCCATTGCAAAGAAGGTGATGGAACGATTTTTTAATATACAATCTTCTGCTTCCCCAAAGAGTGCGGAAGCGGAGAGCGACTTGGAAGATGCAGATTGATCGACGTCTCTTGATTCATTTTGACTGGATTTTAGTGGGGTTCGTTCTTGCTATTGCCTCGATCGGTATCCTCAACCTCTACAGCGCTACCGCCAAGATGGAGATCTCCGGGACCCCGCTCTATCTCAAACAGATTTTTTGGGTGCTCATCGGATTGGTGATCATGGTGACCATCGCCTTCGTCGAGTACCGTTTTTATTCTGATGTGGGCTATATTGCTTATTCCATCGCGCTGTTTCTTTTAATCGTCGTGTTGGGTTATGGCATGATCACATCCGGCGCCCAGCGATGGGTGAAGATTGGATCCCTTTCCTTTCAGCCTTCGGAGTTCGTGAAGATCGCTTTCATCATGGCCCTGGCAAAATATTTCCATCGGCCTCCTGACCGGAAGGGGTATTCGTTAAAACAGCTTGGCTTGCCCTTTTTTCTCCTTCTTTTTCCGATGGGTTTGATCCTTAAACAACCCGACCTGGGGACGGCCATCATCCTTTTGCTCGTTTTTTTCTCGATCCTGATCTTTGTCAAAATTCGATGGTCCTCCTTGCTCGTCATCGTATTGCCCGGAGCTGCTGTCGTGCCGCTCCTTTGGAAATTTCTTAAGGAATATCAGAAGAAGCGAATCATTACCTTCTTTAACCCGGACTTGGATCCACTGGGCGCAGGTTACCACCTCATCCAATCGAAGATCGCCGTCGGATCAGGGGGGATCCTTGGAAAAGGTTTTATGAGAGGGACGCAGTCCAAATTGGGCTTTCTGCCGGAGCAACAGACAGATTTTATCTTTTCGGCGCTGGGGGAGGAATGGGGCTTGATCGGATCTCTCTTCGTTATTAGCCTCTATTTTGCCCTGATTCTTTGGGGACTCCGAATTGCGGTCCAGGCAAAGGACCGCTATAGTGCTATCCTTGCTTTTGGCGTGGTGGCCATGCTCTTCTGGCATGTCTTCATCAACATTGGAATGGTGCTGGGGATGATGCCTGTGGTAGGTATTCCTCTTCCTCTTCTCAGTTATGGCGGGTCTTTTATCTTCTCCACACTCATTGGAGTGGGCCTTCTCCTAAACGTCAGCATGAGGAGGTATCTCTTTTGAATGCGGAATTCGGAACATTTAGTTTAAGATTTTATTTTAGATCTTCATTCCGCAATCATCATTCCGCAATCCGCATTCAGAACGGTACGTCATCGTCTCCTCCGGAAGGAGGCTCATGGTCCATATCAAGATCTTTCCCCGTATCCGGGACCTCGGCAGCGGCTCCGGCTGCCCCTAACATCTGCATTCGGCTTGCCACGATTTCAGTCGTCGACCTCTTGTTTCCATCTTTGTCTTCCCATGCCCGGGTCCGAAGCCGACCTTCAACATATACCTGTTTTCCCTTATTCAGGTATTCTCCACAGATTTCAGCCAATCGGCCGAAAGCCACCACTCGATGCCATTCCGTGAGGGTCGTCTTCTCCCCAGAACGGTTCACCCAATTTTCGGTCGTGGCCATCCGAAAATTAGCAACCGTTGTACCGCTGCTTAAGTACTTGACCTCGGGGTTTGCTCCCAAATTTCCGATGAGAATGACTTTATTCACTCCCGCCATAAAACCTTCCTCCTTCGTGTGTCCCAAAACGGGCCACACATCGGCCCGAACCTCATCCGGTTCACGCCTTGATATGATCCGAGAATTCCATCACGCCTGCAAGTAGATAAACGGTTGAACCCTTGTCGTAGGGGAACTTCCATTAACGATACGTCACCTTATCATTTCTAAGACGTCTTTTCAAGGGCAATCCGACCGCTTGCAGCCCCCTAGCTTTTTCTTTGTGGAAAAGAGGATTTTCAGGACGCAATCAGCGCAAGAGGGGGTAGAGAAGATGCTTGTCCGCGAAACAAAATTGTGTCAGTTGGGGCTGGTTCTTTCGGATTGCACCGCTATGGCGCCGTTTGGAAGGACCGAGAGGATAGTGTGTGACTTTGGGTAAAAAATTATACAAAGCCGTGCCGAAGCCGATTTATACTTAGAAACCCCGAAAGGCAAAACCGCGACCAACTCACCCGGTCTATATAAACCGGTAGCCCTTAATGCTACGGGGAATATTCTTCGGTTGGCGGCGTGAAATTACTTGTCCATCTGGCGATGCCTTTTGATACTCTAAACTCATCAAGCCATCCATTAAGATAATACTGAGGACTGTTCGGTCTAAATCGCCCTATCTGCACCCCACTTGCTAAATTACCGAGTGCATTACTGCCACTGTAATTTGATCCCACCTGCGTGCCATTCCTAAACAACTTAAATATATTACCGGTCCTTACAATTGCGACGTGATACCAGGTATTGATGGATAAAGTATCAGCGATAACCATATTGATTTGATAAACACCATTGAGCCTGTATCTAAAATACCAGCTCGCGGGAGTCCATCCGTATGCAAGATGAATGAAATTATTGTCATCTATATACTGCGACCACATATGGGCAAAATCTGACCCGCCGGGCAAAGATGAAAGCCTCAGCCAAAAGTCGATAGTGAAATCGCCCGTTCCAAAGTACCATTCAACACTGTCAGGGGCCGAAATGTACCCGCTGCTAATAAATAATCCGCTTGCTCCTCCAAATTTGCTTTGGGCGGTGTCTATCTGCGCTCCACCATACGCGGTCCATGTGTGCGGTTCTCCAGTGGCACTATCAGTAAACGTGGTTGAACCATCGGTACCATTCATATGAAGAAGCGATTTTGTATAGGGGCCCACTATTAGGTCGATAGTGTCGCTATAGGGAATGGACCAGTTTCCAGCCGGGTCTCCAAATTTGGCATGCACGGTCTTGGTCCCGTCTCCCGGCAAAAGGGTCCACAGCTTTGTCGCTGCGAATTCTTCAGGAGTTGAGTAGGTAACGTTATCGTTCGAGAACTGCATCTGACTACAGCCGACATTGTCACTACAAGTTAGCGTCAAAGTGACAGATGGATCGCTCGTAACTGCGTCTCCAGAGTTGATGATTGTCGTTCCTGTGGGCGGTGTAGTATCAGGGGGAGAACCGTACTCTTGCCCTGGCGGCGTGAAATTACTTGTCCATCTGGCGATGCCTTTTGATACTCTAAACTCATCAAGCCATCCATTAAGATAATACTGAGGCGCGGTTGGTCTAAATTGTCCTATCTGCACCCCGGTTGCTAAGTCACCAAGTGCATTACTGCTACTGTAATTTGATCCCACCTGGCTACCATTCCTAAACAACTTAAATATACTACCGGTTCTTACAATGGCTATGTGATACCAGGTATTGATGGATAGACTATCAGCGATAACCATATTGATTTGATAAGCACCATTGAGCCTGTATCTAAAATACCAGCTCGCGGGAGTCCATCCGTATGCAAGATGAATGAAATTGTTATCATTGATATACTGGGACCAGATGTTTGCAAAACCCCCTCCAGGCAAAGATGAAAGCCTCACCCAAAAGTCGATAGTGAAATCGCCTGTTCCAAAGTACCAGTCAGCGCTGTCGGGGACCGAAATGTATCCGCCGCTGGTAAATAACCCGCTTGCTCCTCCGAACCTGCTTTGGGCGGTGTCTATCTGTGCTCCACCATACGCGGTCCATGTGTGCGGTTCCCCAGTGGCATTATCAGTAAACGTGGTTGAACCATCGGTACCATTCATATGAAGAAGCGATTTTGTGTAGGAATCCAATGTTGATAGCTCAATAGTGTCGCTATAGGCAATGGACCAATGTCCCAACGCATCATTGAATCTGACATACACGGTCTTAGTCCCGTCTCCTGGCGACAGGGTCCACGGTTTTGTTGTTGCGAAAGCTTCGAGAGTCGAATAGGTAACATTATCGTTCGAGAACTGCATCTGGTTACAAGCGACGTTGTCAATACAAGTTAGCGTTAAGGTAACGGATGGATCAGTCGTATACACATCTCCAGAGTTGATGACAATCGTTCCTGTGGGCGGTAGAACGTCAGGGTAGGAAGACAGGATGATTCGATTGCCCGAGGCATCGTAAGTATAGATCACCCCCGTTCCGTCCTCATAAATCACCTGTATCAGCCGATTGAGCCCATCGTAGACGTAAGTTCTCGTCTCCGCGTGAGAGCTTCCGAACCACATGACGAATAGACCGATCACTACAAAACTAATTAGGAGTCCATGTCTTATTTTTGTTGACATCTTTTGGCCCTCCGAAGGACAGCATTGCTTTAGGAGACATGCAGCCCATTCCTACGAGTAAATCCATCTAATTCTATGATCAGAATATTGTCACCTCATTCTTTGATTCCAAACAATTAGCCCGCATCTACTTGCCCAAATTGATCATCAAAGGGTAAAAAGATTGGGTCCTGTCATACGAGGCGGGCCCACTACTCGTGGCGATGACATGGAGGTGGCCCACCTTATCGTAAGAATAGTCAATCCTCTTTCCTCCGGGATAGATAACGTCTTTAAGGCGATTGAGTTCATCGTGTCTCATGTTGCGGCCTGACCCCGATGATTTCTTCAAATTATTTAACATTTTTAAGTACGTCCCCTAGGCGCTCCCCTTCCGTCCCCCATGTCTCTCCTTTCAATCCTTCATCCTTACAAGCCACTCCCCTTTGTAGCAATAATACACTACCTCTACTCCATCGTACTCGCTTAATATCCCATTGTTATAAAGCTTCTCACTTTCGGGTGGCTTCTTCCCAGAATCCTTTAAGTATCGGAAATCTTTTAACGTATTATTCGTATTTTTGTAAATCGATAATCCCCCAGGAAAATTAGGCCATTCAAGCTTTTCAGAGCATTTCAACTGGCCTCGTCTGTCGCCCTTGCTCATGAACATTAGGAAAAATACCCTTTTTCCATTCATTTGTTTCTCGCACCAGAATGCAGCGCTGTTCTCCTCAGGGCCCGATAAATACCCATATACATAGGGCGGTTTTATCATGCCTGGCCTATCATAAAAATCACGAACTTCGCTACACCCGTTTTCTCTCGCGATTTCCAATAATTCCTTAGGCAATGAACAAGGCTGACTGAGTGCAATATTAGAATAAGAAAACATAATCATTGCGCTTACGGTTAGGGTTATAGCTCTCATACGCAGATACCTCCAATTCAAGGTTTCCCGTAATTGGGATAATGATAGTTTGGGCTATTCGGCAGGCCGATATGAGTGTGCCTATCACGATATCCCCTCTGTGTATTGGCCGGGAGGAATTCAGTCTTTCCTAAGGCGTTATCGAAAACTTCGTTACTAATCCCGGAAACAGATAAATCTACTGCTCTTGCACCTCTTTCAATCAGATGGGGACTTGTTTCAGAGGAATCGTCAACTATCTCATAAGTTGTAACAGATCTAATTTTACCACACTTATCTCTAAACCGATCTCCCCCTGTTACGCTGAGTGTGAATTGATTATCCTGAATTCCAGAATTTATTATTTCTTGATTAAGCCGTATTAAATTACGAACAACCAGCAGATTATTAAGGATGTAATCATTCCATTCAATCCTTAGCCCCATCGGGTCCAGCCAGTTAATCGGATTGTTTTGGGCGTATGTGAATAGATTGAGGCCTCCCCAATAGCGAATCGGATCTTTATTTATAAACCTCCCCACCTGGGGATCATAATACCTTGCTCTCATATAGAGCAGGCCATTGTCATCATCCATTACTCCGTATTGACCCACATAGAGAAAGGCATTTGGGATGGCCTCTACCGCATTCATAAGGTTCCCGAATTCATCATAAGCATACTTGTTCACCATGTTGCCGCTTGAATCGGTCATGGCAATGGTATTGCCTGAGCCATTGTAATGATAAAAGTAGGTACTTCCGGATGGCGTCATCTTGGCGACCAGGCCAAGCCCATCGTAGACATAATAACTCGTGATGTTATATGCTCCATCCATCTCGGCAATCACCTGGGGAAGAAATCCATTCGGGTCAACAAGATATTTTGTGGTTGCTCCGCTGTCTGTCCTTGATGCTCTATTGAATAACCCATCATATTGATACTGGATGTTGAGTGAAGGAGATGAAATGTTGGTGAGTCTGTCCTGTGAATCGAATGTGTAGGTTGTGGTATTGCCACTCTGGGTTCTCGTGTAAAGGTTACCATTTGGGTCGTAGCTGTAGTTGGTTGCCCCAGCAGCGGTCAAGAAATTGCCAGGCAGGTAAGTATAGTCAACACCCACCAGAGAAGGCACCCAGCTAAGCGGCTCCTGAAAAGAAACATTGGTTCTATTGCCCACCCCATCCAGGGTATAGGCATATTGCGAGATGATCCCTCCGGGGCGGTTATTGGTGAGCCCTGTCATCCTGTTTCTGTTGTCATAATCAAACGTCGTGTACGTGCCATTCGGGTAGTGAATGCTCGTCAGATTGGCTTTGTAATTGTTCTCGTCGTAATGGTAGTCAATGACACTGAGATTTGGCAAGGTGATTCTCGAAAGACGATTGTAGGCATCGTAATCATAAGAAACGAGCCCAAAGGTGGTGGCGATGGTATGAAGATTACCCACCTCGTCGTAAGAATAGTCTATCCTCTTTCCTCCGGGATAGATAACATCCTTAAGGCGATTGAGTTCATCATGTCTCATGTTGCGGCCTGACCCCTCTGGTCTCATCAAGGTTGCCATTTGGATCGTAGCTGTAGTTGGTTGACCCCGCGGATGTCAAGAAATTTCCAGGCAGGTAACTGTAGTCAACACCCACCAGAGAAGGCGTCCAACTAAGCGGCTCCTGAAAAGAAACATTGGTTCTATTGCCCACCCCATCCAGGGTATAGGCATATTGCGAGATGATCCCACTGGGACCATTATTCCATAGCCCTACCATTCTGTTTCTGTAGTCATAAAAGAAGGTCGTGTAGGTGCCATTTGGGTAGTGAATGCTCGTTAAATTCCCTTTGAAATTGTTCTCGTCGTAATGGTAGTCGATGACATTGAGGTTGGGCAGGGTGATTCTCGAAAGGCGATTGTAAGCATCGTAATCATAAGAAACGAGCCCAAAGCTGGTTGCAATGGTTTTGAGATTGCCCACCTCGTCATACGTGTAGTCTATCCTCTTTCCTCCGGGATAGATAACGTACTTTAGGCGGCTGAGTTCGTCATGTCTCATGTTGGGGCCAGACCCCTATATTCACTTTCCTGACTGTTTTCTTTTTTTGTCTCTTCTTATGCTCCATAAAGCGGCAAGGAGAAATATAATACCTATCGAAATCGCTATCCATCCGCCGATGGAATAATCCTTGTGAGGAAAAACTTCTCCAAGAGTTTTTTTGACAGATAGGATGTAAGCACCATACGAAACTGCTGCAAGCCCAAAAATCGTCCAGACTATCTTAATGGTTTTGGGTTCAAGCCTCCGTTTCGCGGAAAGAATAGAGAAGATAACCAACAAAATAGCTAAGACCCAGCCTAAGATATTTATTATCACATAGTCATTCATATTTCCCCTTCACCGCCTAGTCTTTACAGTCGAATGTAGCCCCAGTATACACGAGCGTCCCTACATCCGCAGACACAAAAAACACTGTACCAGCCAAAGATACTTCTCCCGCTAACCTCGCGGCGGTTCCCCAACTGAAGAAACTCGGAAAGTAATTTTTCAAATAAATGGAACTGCCCGTTAGCCGCTGGCTCTCAAAGGCTCCCGTAGCTGCATTCTGAGCAACCTTCTCCCCTACTATTGGTCCAGCGGTTAATAGAGCGGTCAAAGAACCTGATATAAGGCTAGTTGGAAGACCGAACAGCGAAGCTCCAGGAACTCTGTTTCTCTCAAATTCCTCCCAGTAGCGTTCCCAACAAGATTTTTTCGGACAAGCGCTTGTATCAGCAAGGCCCAATGGATCCGCCTTGTTGATTGGGTTGTTTGCAACGTATGTGAAGAGATTGAGACCTCCCGAATAGCGAATCGGATCTTTATTGATAAGCCTCCCCGCTTGCGGGTCGTAATATCTCGCTCTCGTGTAGAGAAGGCCATTATCATCGT